>Ga0307517_10010911_pt1 | contig 12657 bp, 15 predicted proteins | sample 23_EM_MG_FD_194515 | JGI IMG/M metagenome (GOLD analysis project Ga0307517, IMG submission 194515) | Populus trichocarpa ectomycorrhiza microbial communities from riparian zone in the Pacific Northwest, United States - 23_EM | ecosystem: Host-associated > Plants > Roots > Unclassified | place...
CCAGGCCAGCCTTGTCAAATTTAAAATTTGGGTCGTGTTCGCAATCTGATATAAGAATGTGCTTCATTCGAAGGATCTCTTGAATTTCGCCAGGAGTTTTGCAAGCAAAGTCAGTCGCCGACAAGATTGCAATGGCTGATCGTGTGGGATCTGAAAGGTGGAGCGGGAGTCCATCTTGGTATTGTCCTACAGCGGTGTCTAACAATTTCTCCAATTTCTCCATATCATCCTGAAACTGATTGGAATGGATTTATAAAATTTTGAAACAAAGAATAAAGAAAAAAGTAAACATACATGGGCTACAGCGCCGACATGCACACTGTCCTCCTTTGAACACCCAAATATTTGAACCTCTTTCTTGCTGCGTACTTTCTCGTGCTGAAAGAAATCCATGGTGTGAGCATCATATTCTGGCAAAAAAACAATCCTTTACCGATTTATCTACACCTGACAAGGAAATGTCTTTTGTGAAAACCTGTTCTCTCGGAATGTGATTATGTAAAGCTTGAGGGAATCAACTCCAGCAGAGCGCACCTGATGTTCTTCTGTTATGGGAAAGTTTTGCATCAACTTATCAACAGCTTCCACGTCAATTGGCATGGTATAACTTTCGCCAGCGGCGAGCAAGCGACCAAGAGCCATTTCTCTTAATGGCCCAATGCTGGGCATGGGTTTCTTCTCGTCCTTCGTAGCATGACGGCGTTTCTTCTTCTTCGTTGCATTTTTGGGGGGTGAGGTTGGTGGCCGTTTTTTGTCCAGGCGAGGTGAAGTGCTTGTCGGTTTAACCATAGTGTTAGGTTGAGATCCTGCTGGAAGTGCCATTTCTTCGTCACCACTACTTTGTTGCTCCTGTTCGTCTTCCTCGCCCAGTTCGTCTTCACGGCGGTCTTCCACCTTGTCTTCATCAAGATCCTCCCTCCCTCCAGTGCTCCCTTCCTCGCTGTGTTGGTCTTCACCGTGTTTGCCTGCATTACCCCGAGTCCATCTAAAATCAGGCAGATCGGTGCCAAAATCGACTGGAGCTTCGTCATCGCCGAGGGAGACGATACTTTCGTCCTCATAGTCTGGCTCAGGCGCGGGGTAGCCATTTATTGCTTCACCGTCAGACCGTGTATCCATGGGTTCCTCTTCTTCGGCCTGGGGTAAAAGGGTCGACGCGGTTGGTAGGGAGAGTTGACTGGAGGATCGCTCAGGGTTTCCGGAATCAGGGCCCAAATCCATGGGTTCCTCTCCTTCGGCCTGGGGTGAAAGGGTCGACGCGGTTGGTAGGAAGAGTTGACTGGAGGATCGCTCAGGGTTTCCGGAATCAGGGCCCAAATCCATGTCGGATTGGGCTCTTTCCTGGGTAATTAGGGTTTGAGGTGGTAATGGGGGTGCCGGGGATGGAGTGAGGGATGCCGACTGCTGCGGGAAGGGCAATGCAGGGGAGCTGGTCATTTGGTGTAGTGAAGAAGTGGCCATTTGGGAAGAGGTTTGGGAGAGGGAAAACCATCGTCGGTCACTTGCCGGGGCAGCAGCTAGTGCATCCCATGATATGCCTTTTACCAATTCCAGTAGCAAACTGTCGAGATCACGACCTTCTACCATCTGGAATAACATGCGCCAGACCTGCTTCTCCACGTCTAACAGAAGCTGTGACTTCTCATTTCCCAGCGCGATACCTGTCTGGATCAGAAACTCGTAAACCACATTCTGAATGCTGTGTTCATGACGCCTACCATGATCAACGTTTTCTTATTCACATATTTCTTTAGCAAGGCCTGAGGGAGGAGTAGCATTAAGGGCGTTATTCCCAATGCCATATGCAGTGCATTTCGAAGACCTGCGAACCCAGGCCCCGTTGGTGACTTGACAAATTCTTCCAGAAATTTTACGTCTTCCCCATCCAGCTGATTCTCACTGGACAGAATGCTACATTCAAGGTCAGCACAAGTCTCTTTAATAAAATGTAGGAGCTACTAGCCTCTGAGCGAGAGCGAGGGGGTCATCTGGGAGTTCAATGACCAGCTTGTTTTGAACAGCGGATTTCAAGTATGCTAAATGCATAGCAGCGGCTAAGAGGTTCATGGAAATTTTGGCCTTCTGTTGAGAAGATGCTACTCCGACGAAGCTTCGCAGCAACGAAAGTTGGATATTCGAATTTCTAGGTTGACTAACGGGAGCCTTCGAGGTATGTCGCATGACCATAGCTTTAAATTTCTCCATCACCCCTACCCAATCCCCCAGTCCATCGAGACACTGCCAATTTTAGAATGGAGAACAATGAAGAAGCTCTCAAAATTTGACATACTGGGATGGAGCCTGTTGGTCCTGGTGACCTCGGTATAGGCGTTGGATAAGGACACACCCCTTCCACAAACGCAACCACATCAACGAGACGATACCTCGCAAGGATCGAAAACAGAAGCCCTGCACGTGGATGACCCAACGGTTCCAGCAAAGCATTCGGTCCAGAAGACACCGTTTGCGTCGTAGTGACCTTGATTCCCAGCATGGATTGGACATCGTAATCTTGGGGATTTTCACAAGGGGCCGTTGTGAAGAGGACAGTTGTCTCGCATTTGTCAAGGGTGGAAAGAAAGCCCTAGTCTTAGGTCAGTTGGCTAGACACGGACGAATGCGTACGGATCAAGCTTTGCCTCACATTCATCGAGTTGTCGTCTCCGATTTTCCCAAAGAAGTTCGGGAGCTTCAACACCACACCAGTGTACCAAGGAAAAGCCCTCAATACAGGTGACTTCATACGTAACACGTCGTGAGGAACAGCACATTGTTGACCCGATGACACTAAGAAACCTCGCGAATTAGGCAGCAATTCAAAATTGAGAGACATTAAACTGTTATACGCACTTTCTTCCAGGGATTTGAGTGGATGAAAAGGATAGTCGTGTGTAGTTTGAGGACACGGGTCATAATTTGATTAGTCAGCGACTGACTTTGCGAGTGGCCCACGTCATATCCTTGTAGTCATCACCCAGTTCAGAATGCCGGAAAAGTCAGAACTGGCGGATTTACCCTGTCATGTCTGTAGACTTTTTTTTTTTCGCCTTTTCCAACAAATATAGATGATTGGTCGTGGTGCCTTGTCAAAAAATTTCCACAATCTCCATCACAGAGCAGTTGTAAGCAGCGCCGATTACCGTACAGGTATGATCTGGTATGATCAAACTGCCGCTCTCCACGTCTACGAAAAATACATGCTTATACTGGAAGAGCTCGTTGTGACGAAGAGAAGCGAGACTCACGAAGAGAGGCGAGACACTCACAAATATCAAGATCGCAACAGGGATCAAGCTACGCATCTGCGATCATGAAGGCCCGGGGCCTAGTTATCTTGAATGGCGCGGTCATCTAAAATCCTCTAAAAGAGGGACGCCGAAATAACATAGCGATGGGGTCTGGGGTTGTGTTTCTCTCGTCATCCCTCAGCACAAATATATTTGGGTGTATAATGTGAAATTTCGAAAACGTCCACAACAGCTGTCAATCTAGAATTTTAGTGTCCGAGTTCCTCATCTCCATAACTAATTATATGTCTTCAGTTTGGTTAGCGGTTCCTAAGATAAAAGTGCTTACTCAGAAGTCGTCAAGTCGACAATCCCTAAGTCAACAAATTGACGTCCAGTGTGGACTTGAGAGGGGCTTGAAGCAAAATTAAGAATTTTCTTGCGAACTGAATGGATATATTTATTATTACCTCTCCTCTGTAGCACTGCGTTTTGGGTTAGAATTTATATTGTATAATGGTCTCCCAAAAAATCACTTACGCCAGATGGGTAAGGTCTACAACACCCAAATGCTTTACTGTCCCAGCAAGGCTGTTTGCAGTTCGAAGACTAATCTCAAAACCAGAGGACAAAGAGATTTTTGGACGAGATTCCACCCCAGCCCATGTGATGCCGTACTTCCTAGACGCCACAAGTTTTGCTTGGGGAAAATTAGGATGTGTGACGGGGATTTCGTTGTTGGTTTCTCTGTCTTTGGGAATGAGACACCATTGGGTTTCACTTCTGTACCATATCTCTGGGATCGCGAAATTGATGAAAATATCACCGGACTCTCCGAGACTCCGGTCAAACTGTGTAGCACGTTTGTGGCTATAATAGACCATAAACTGATAGGGGGTATCTAGAGCGTTGATTTGAACCACTAGTGGGTAACACAAGTAATTGGTATGAATGAGCGTGAGATCAGAACTAGGCGCCATGCTGGAGCAGAAGCAAGGAGCGATCGATTTATGTGGAAGAAGCTAACTATCTTACATAATTAACCACGGCTATGCCGACCGTGGTCGGCCTTGCTGTCCAATGTAGCGGACAGCCATAAGTGGCCAACCCTACGTGACTTGATGTGACATGACAAAAAAGGAAATAAAGTGGTAATTCAGACTTGAAAACAGATTTATTTTCATTGAGGGAATTTTTCCTCAATTCCGGCTTCTAGAACTTGTAATAAATACTCTTGGGAATACAAATCCGTTTTTTTAGGGAAAACGGAGGTGATTTTGTCAAGTTATAAAAGAATTTTGATCCTATATGCTGTTTCACCGCTAAATTGGGCTTATATTTCCTATTTATGCCCAACTATACATCAAAAAAAGGTGGAGTATTATGTGGAGTAATTCCCTACGTGTTATGTGATAATTTTGGGGTCTTGGACAGATCATGGAGGCTTGAATGCTAGATTTGAGGGGGGAAAGTAATGTCAAATATTCAACGTGAAATAACTCAACCAGATCTTATCCAAATACTCTGAAATTTTGCAAATGTAATCTTGTGATATATTATCACAAATTTTAGGGAGCATATTTTGCGATTTCAATGTAGTAGTCTCTCAATGTAATGTTCCAATGTTTCTCCGAAGAAAATTTCCTTTTTTGATTTGAAATGTCACACAATGGTCACACCTTTGAGGGTTGGTTACTTATGGCTGTCCGTAGGATACCTACTTGATACATACAGGATGAATTAAATCAACCTAGACATTAGAACGGCAATTGTTCGAATCCATCTCTCTTGTATTCCCATCACAATCTGCTTTGCCGTCACTGCGCTCTTAGACATTGCCCATGACATTCTTACTCCACTTTTATTTTAGCTCATCAAACCGATGCAGATGATTAGACTCGCTGTTGTTCCAACTCCCCCTGAACGCGATTGGTGCCTAACACCCTTCTCCCCAACTTGAACCAGGCGGGCGCCGCGGCATTACCTCCATTGCTTCAGGCTTATTTATGAGAGCTGCTACCTCTTTAGTCGTTTATCTCACTCATCGCCATTCGACCTTGCAGGCACGATATTCCACACCGACTCGGAGAGCCTAGTTGATCATAGCTGCACGGCGACATAAGAGCCTGTAACATTGTCCGTCACCAAGGTATATTTCTCCTGGTTTATCTTTAACACGAGGATTATCGCTAACATATCGATGCAGCCAGAATCAATAGCAGTCTAGAAATGTTCAGGTATGTATTCCACCTTCGTTGTTTCCTCAGACTATTTATCTATCACATAGCACATCTGAACCGTAAGATCAACTGATCTATTGAGGAATAACGACTGGCAGTCAACATGAGGTCAGTATGCCGTTTGTTGCGCGGTAGATGATGCCATGGCTCATGTACCATTCTAGGGAATTTCTTCGCTCTTTGCTCAGTGTCAAGCCTCGCTACTGCTTTTTCTCGTATCCCCAGCGACCCCATATGCACCACCAACTACTTTGTAGGATCAAGAGCCCACTAAGGACGGAACGAGTGACCTCTAGAGAGGTATATTGCCGAATAGGACATTGCGCTTGTATATACATCCCCTCTTTCCATATTTATTGCTACAGAATGTATATACACTGATAATATGGTAATTACCGCCTGTTTTACTATCGCAAGAAAGCAACCTAAGATGAGCTAAATGTAAGCTGAAAATCAACCTAGGAGTGGCTGAAATATTGTGACAGAATTCAACCTACAGTTGATTGAAAACCAGCGGAGTCGACCTCATTTTGCGATAGGTTGTTTTTGTCCATATTAGATTGAAAAACATCCTATGAGGACCAACCTATGTTTAGTCAAAATTCAGCCACAGTCCATTGAAATTCAACTTAACCACCTCTTGATATCAACGCGTGGTAGGTTGAACAGTAAGTTGAATTTCAACTAAGGTTGGGTTCACAGTAAAGTACCTATGATGAGAAACATGTTTAATGCGCCAATTCACCGGGTTCGACAATGCTAAATAAACTCAAGCCACGTAATAACTTTTATTAGACTTCTGCCAGCCACTTTTCCTCGTCCATGCCATCTTCCATCTTGATTCTGACCTTCAGCTGCAGGCCTTCGCTCTCTTGCGTTCAGCTCATCTTACCTTTTCACGAAAATGGAACTTGGTTCATCACAACATGCCGGCGACCGTGTGACCGCAGCGTCCGAAATGGGGAATCCCACATCCAGCTCCGCAGTTCAAAAGGGCAAGAAGACCGCTCCCAGCAAGAAGGCGTCCGCTACCAGCAAGAAGGCATCCGCTGCCAGCAAGAGGTCTGCTCCCACAATGGATTCCACTCTTAGCGTGAAACGAAAGGACCAGCTGGATAAGAATGACCAACACACCAGGAAGAAACCGAAAACATTGGATGAGCACACGGAAGAGGAACTACTTTTACTTCGCAACGAAATTTCCCAGATTTTGGAGCCACTCCAAGTTCAATTACACGCTATTATCAATGCTTTCCCCCAGTACAAAAAAGAACCATGGTACACAGCATTGGAGACACGTCGCGAGCTTGTACAAGTTCTCCCCTCTCAAGTTAGACGTTGGGAGGAATTCGCATTGCGCCCGGAACTTTCCTCGTTCAAAAGGGCTGGATTGCCATTCACACTTGCCGAAGAAGACAGAGGCGATTCAGATTACAAGCTTATCGAAGCAAAGTTCATTGACCTGGAGAGATGCCTTAGGGATACAGTCGGGGAGACAAAGGAACCGCCAGCCCCGTCGACCTACTGTTTCGGCCGCCCCTACAGACGTTGCCAGTTTAATCCCCAAATGGCTGTACGTGATGGGCGTACCGGGGCAGCCCCTGTTGCTTTGGAACTCCTCCATTTTTCTTTCAGGACATTCACCTACTGGTCGTTTATCAACCCTTATCCACTTCCTGGTTCCCCCGCCTACTTGAGTGAAACAAGGGAGATAGACAAGAAAGCCTTCATTCGTGTTTATCAGGCGGCCAACCAGTTGCTGTTCTCAATGCCTCAATTATACACAGCTCATGATGATCGCCTGGGCGATTTCAAAAAGGCTCTTCTGTTGATTTTCCCAGAAAACGAGGATTATCAATGGCGTACCAACATGTCAGCAGACCAGAATTTTTCCGAAAGTGGTGCGGTTAGATACAAAGTGGACCTTGTGTACCGACACAGGCATACTCGTGTTCCTCTTATCTTCGTGGAGGTCAAGCTAGAACTAGGTGAAGGAGGCAATCCCTTCTGGCAGAACCACCGCCTTTACCAATCCTACATAAAGAAGAATTTACATTCTCGTCACAATGGGGCCCCTGTTTTCTTGGTTCAATTGTGTGGTATGACCTTTCAATGTTGTGATTTCTACATTTCTAATGCTTTTATCTCAAGGAACACATCTCGGGATAGGTGGGGGGTTCTGTGACGCAGTTGACAACAATAAGCCTCCCATTGTCCTACAACTAGGTGGCTATGTAAACCTCCAGTACGATTATGTTGGAAGGAACCTACGTGAGGCCGTGAATACTCTTTGGGGTTTATATGAAGCCGTAAATCGAATTCCACTGTACGTATTTCTTACGTAAGTCTGAATCCTGTGTCTAACCTGCTTTGAATCTTTTCAGGCAGTGGGATGCCGTTGATTCACGTCATACCCTCTTGGATGTTCCCCGCTACGGGTCAAATCCCGTGGTTGCGATTACGCACGTGCTGCATCCAGGGGTTGTATATCTATGCAATTATAACAAGGGTACTCAGACCACGGTTCCAGAAAAAAAACTGGAGGGGCTGCTGGTCCTGAAAGTAATATACTCCGGAGGTGTTTTCGAACCGTATGGCAAGGAGGTCCACAAGTACCTGGAATCGAAGGGCATGGCTCCCAAGTATTTATTGTCCTTCAACGTGCATAGCGCTAGCCTCCCCTTGGAACCAGTCATTGAAGAGCATCATTTGATGGAATACCTTCCCCCACCTTCAGATGATTCCCCAGGCTGGATATCTCTTCTCGACTTGGAAAGAAGGTTTCCAAAAGTTGCTTCAGACTCTAAGGCGAGCATCCAAGCAGCTCTTTACAAGATTATTGATGTACTTGGAGAAAACAACTATGTTCATGGCGACATGCGACCCAATAACTTGTTGATTCTGGTTGAGGTCACTCCTGATGGCAAATCATGCATAATCCAGTCACGTCCAGGTTCTAATCCACCCCATCCCTACTTGAAGGTCATAGATTTCGACTGGGCCGGAATTGCTGGCGCAGTAGAATATCCTCCTCACAGAAACCCAGACGTGGAGTGGCCAGGGGAATCTGGGATGCCTATCCTCAACACCCATGACAGAGAAATGATCGATATCTGGATGTCAAACTGGCCAGCTGGCAATGTCCCAGTAGCAGACCAACGTGACCGACGTGACCCAAGGGGCGATGAAGCTGTATATACCCGGATTCGTGCTTAATTTTTTGTCATCTGCACATTACCTTTGCTCCTGCTTGCGCTGCCAACCCATGATCTTGTACACCTGTCTCTTCGTCTTCTTTCTTTTGTTCAGGGAGGCCTCCTTCATTCCTCCATTGTAGCCATGTACTTCTTTCTTGTATCCCTGGGAATCTAAGAAATGATTTCCTCTTTTCACAGTACGCTCATATTCCAATATCAAATTCATACGTGGTTAATAATAGGAATTGGGAGCACAATATCTCTACCTTTAGAAATGACAACGGTATTTCCCATGAGGGACAAATAATCATTCCTATTGGTCCTCGAAGGTGGCCACAAATTCGTTTCTTGCCTGGGCAAAAACTGTCTTCAAGTTCCGCCACACCGTTCCTGGGATACCACAATTTGACTGGTGCTTTTCGTGAGGAGGTGGTCTCGGACTCTAGGTGCTGTGGGTATGGAGTTGGCCAAGTGCCAAGTTCCTTGCCTTGCTGTCTTTGGGAAAAAGTAGTAGGCGCCTCTGCTGAATTTGGTGTTGGTACCACTTTCGTCTGTTCAATTCAATATTGCTAGAGCCAGGCGATGAACTTTCCTAACCTCGCAATACCGTACCGCAATGTCAATTGACACCCCGATTGGTGTTGCGAGGTTTCCCACTGTAATTTATAAAACATTGTGTTGCCTTGCTAGCGGCGAGTTCAAGAGAGAAAATCTTCTGAGAGTTGAGGAGGTTTAATCTTGGCATCCCGACATGCGAGACATATCGTCAGTGCATTTTGACAGAGTACAGTACCACCTACTGGTGGCGTATTCCTCTCTTAATTCCAGCACATATGTAATACCTTCCGTCAAGTGTACTCTATCCATCCCCTACCGTCCATCACGCACCCAGCCAACGCCCAGCGTTTGTGTATAGATGTTTGCCTGTGGGAATATTCTAAATTCCCAGGTATTTCGAACCAAATTTGTTGCTTTGAGCTTGTTCTACAACTTGACTTTGCCTATTCGGATATCATGCGTCGCACTGGTACTTCGGGATCTGCCAATACCAGGCAAAAAGGAAGATCCACCAGCAACAAGGCTTTGTCTGCACGAAACAAAGCTTCTACCTCCAATGGCGACAGCTTGGAGAACTCTGAAGATTTTAGTGCAGAGCAGATGGCCCTTTATAAGGTTATGCGTACCCAGTTGGCGGCCAAAAAGAAAGCTGTGACTGCGGCACAAGATGAAGGCACGTCAATTCTAATTCTCAAAGGCTGCTTTGGTTCATAGTTAATTCTTCAGCCATCCGGATGAAGAATCGAAGCCTAATGGAGGGGGAGGACGGGAGTGGCGATGAAGATGCACGACTGGAAGGTAATGAAGTGGATGGCCCTCCTGCTAAAAGAGCACGTACAGGTCGAGTAACTTTGGATTCTGACGAGACTGCTTTTGCCAGTTCCTTGCCGCCTTTACGTCCAACTCCAGGTGCTATGTCTCAATATAAAAATGTGGACTCAGACAGCCAGGGCAGTGATGGAGACGGTGATGGAACAGCTCGTCGTGAAAGAGAAGAAAGCGACGAAGCAGATGGAGACCTTGAAGTGGGGGATGGAGATGGCAGTCGTGAATATGACCAAGAAGGAGTGGGTTTCCAGGATAATGGCGTTTGTTCTCATTTTTTTTTACCGAAGTTACCGAAACTTATTATTCATCCTTAGATGTCAACATTTGATGGTGACGATGGCAAGTCTGTAGCCGCGTCTTCTTTCCTCCCTTCTCGTTCTTGTTCTCGTTCCGGTACTCCTGCATCCTCAGCAGCTTCCAAGACTTCCAAGGGTTCCAATAAAGTCACCGAAAGGCATTTCACCCCTCGGACTCGTCGATTGGCAATCGCTTCAAAAGCTCATGTAAGAACTCGTGTTGTCTACCATCCCAATGGACCTTTCAATCCTGTGAATGGTCGTATGGCAAGAATGGACTTCGCTTGGACAACCGTCAAGGAGACCGCCGCCAACAGTGATGACCCCCAGATAACAGACGCTTTCAAACGCGCTTCAAGGAACGATGCAACGAAGAAGAACCTTCTCACATTTGTAAGTCACCTCTCAAGTAACGAATGGTAGCTAATCTAAAGCATTTTTAGACCATGTATGGAAGAACCCAATTTATCAGTACCCTCATTACCAAAGCTCGAGACAAAGTTCGAGGATTTTACCATCTGGTCGGGACGCCAGATAAAGTCAGAGAGAACGTACAGTGGTTGTTAGCGCAGTCCAGATTCATGTATGATGACATTGACCTTGAGGTAAGGATAGGAATTTGTTAGTGCTGATCTACTAACCTCTCTCAACGTAGAAGCGTACCTACAACAAAAAAAAACCATTTGGCACCCATCTTATCATCGACATAATTGAAAGCGTGTGGTTCTCCACCACTACGAGATCCAACGTAGATGCAGAGACAACGGCCAAGATAGCTGCCGACAAGGATCTCCCACTTTCAATCGTCATGCTCATTCTTAGCGTGGTATGTCTTGTTCCTCAATTTGTTAGCGTAAGCTGATGTTTAGTGTCGAGATTGAGCATGCTCTCAAAGAGTGGGAAAATGGGAAGAAAGCTCATAAAGTGGCGTTCTCGGAGGATAATGCAAAACTCAGGTTTGACTTTCTGTTATCTCCTGTCCAAGAAATACTTATTGATATTTATTTCAGCTACGTGCACCACATGGGTAATTGGAAGAGAGTGAGTGCCCAAGCTCCTGCATGGGCCAAGTACTGGAGAAACCACCTAATGGAGAAGCTCCTGTACGATTCCTTTTTATATGAGTTGCAACCGTGCTTCTAATGTTATACTGCATAGCTTAAACCACGATGATTTCCTCGATGATATGGACAACGGCAAGGACTTGGATGACATCGACTTCGAAGAACTCAACAAGATCGGCGAAGACTGGGCAGCTGAAGAAAATGGAGGATCTGCAGATAATGTTGGAGAAGTTTCGGGCCCGAGTGAGAATTAGGGTGCATTTCGATCTGGTTACCAGGCCTGGGCCACCATATTTGTCCACGTGTATACCAACATTTGTCTCTTCTCGCTCTGTCTTTCACATGGAACCCTTCGTTGCTCTAGTGCCCCATGTATTCCCGTCGTCTACAAAAATTGCAACTGCTTTCAATCGAGACTTATAAAGCAACCTAGAGCACTTTCAACAAATCTTTGGAGATGCTCAAAAGGCACCTGCAAATCACTCTCTGACATCCCAGAGACACCTTGATTGCGCTTTGGAGGTACAGACAGATGGCTTCACCAATGCTCGACAAATGCTCCAGATAGGCTTGAGGTAGGCCCCAAGGTGTTTTCACATAGCTCTACATATGCTTTGAGTACATCTTAAAACTGCTCTGGGTTGCTTTGGGGAGTCCTTGGACATGCTTTAGAGTGTACCTGTGTATGCTTTGGAGAATCCTTGGACATGCTTTAGAGTGTACCTGTGTATGCTTTGGAGAATCCTTGGACATGCTTTAGAGTGTACCTGTGTATGCTTTGGAGAATCCTTGGGCATGCTTTAGAGTGTACCTGTGCATGCTTTGGAGAGTCCCTGATATGTTTTGGATATACTTGAGAGTACCCCATGATGCTTTAGAAGGTCCCTATGTTAGCTAGTGGTTTGCTTTCCCTTTGCTTTCAAGGCAATCCAGTTGGCATTGTGGCATCTTCCAGGTGTCTCTCGGTATCCTGGGGTAATTCAAACTTAAGTCAGTCAGCTTTGAGGCAAACCTGGCACTCTTTTAATCTTTGAGGTCTTTAGAGTCTCTAGAGACACCTAAAGCAACTTGGGTTTCTCCAGGACCAAACCCCTTTTTCCTGATGAAAATAAGGGTAATTCGAGAACTGTATAATTGGTGCTACCCCAATGGACAATAGCAAAGGCTAGACCACACCCATAAGGCCTAGACCACTTATGCACAGCCATGCACAGCCTCACATAGCCTTGCACAGCCATACATAGCCT
>Ga0307517_10010912_pt1 | contig 12656 bp, 18 predicted proteins | sample 23_EM_MG_FD_194515 | JGI IMG/M metagenome (GOLD analysis project Ga0307517, IMG submission 194515) | Populus trichocarpa ectomycorrhiza microbial communities from riparian zone in the Pacific Northwest, United States - 23_EM | ecosystem: Host-associated > Plants > Roots > Unclassified | place...
ACCGGCTTCAGCAGTCGCGCTGGCGTGTTGCTCCAAACGATTGAGTGACATCGTCCTTGGCCCTCTTTGGGAAGAGCTTTTAGGTCTGGAGCGGTTGGTGAGGTGTTTGCCCCCAGACACCTGGGAAATACTCGATCACGAAATTGTAAGGACAACTTGGGCCCACTCTCACTTCGGGGAGCTCACTACTCCATAGGTTTTCTTACGTTGCCCCTCCACCAAGGAATGGATCCGACTCTCGAGCTATGCTCGTAGGATCCGCAGGTTTCGCGAGGATTCTCTCCTAGTGTCTCCGGGCGTTTCACTGGCAGTGTATCACCTGCTATCAATGCAGACCCAGACTCTGGGTCACTATCTCCTACCAAACCTCCGTTCCATCCGTTGTGATTTCTACCCGTGGGACTTGGTACCATTCCTTCGGTTATTCCTCAACCCAGGGTTGGTTGACGTCAACATCAGCTTTCCCGGCGACGGTCTACACATATACCGTCCCGCAACCATTTCCCTGATTCCCACCAGGGGCCTTACACATTTACGACTCGTGTCCATGGATGATGATGATGAATTATCTATGGATGCACTCCACAATCTACTCGACGAGGCGTCCGAGACCCTCAGATCGGTTTGCTTGGACGGGCAGCAGTCGACGGCGGTCTTTGAGAAACTCCTTCAACTCCCTAATCTGCGTTGTTTGGACGTACGACACCCTGGGGCTCAGATCTCTCCCTCCGCAGTTGTGTCCCCCTCCCTGGAAAAGTTGGTTTTCGGTTACAATGAAGGTGGACCCTGGCTCCACATCCTCCAAAACGCCCCAAGTCTCCAGGAACTCGTTGTAATCTACTCGGGTTCTTCCCCGACGTATCTCCAAAAGCTCGCATCCTCCCTTAGCAAAGACATGAGGCGAACTTTGATCTCTCTCAAGTGTTCCTCCGGAAAGGAAGCCCCGCTTACAGAATCCGGACTCCGCCCGTTCCTCTCCTTCGGGAGGTTGACGACGCTGGAACTCACCACGTCCTGTACCGGGTGGCGATGTGGTACCCAACTCAACGATTCGATCATCTCCGAGCTCGCAATGGCATTACCACGGCTCGCCTCCCTGACCCTTGGTGGCATGCCGTGCAAGGCCTCCACCTCAGATGTGACAGTCATGGGCCTGGTGGCGCTCTCGACAAATTGCGTTGACTTGGATTTCCTTCAATTACACTTCAACACCAAAGACATCATCTCCCGCGGCACCCACGCAAATTCTCAAACGCACAGGTTCACATGCAAGCTTCGTACCCTCTCAGTGGGCTATTAGCCTCTACCCTCTAATCACGACGACATCCTTCTTGTGACATTTGCGATCCTCCACATATTCCCTCACGTGAAGACCATCTCGTCCGCGGGAGGGAACTGGGACCAGGTTAGGCGGGGTGTCCAACTGTTCCGAAAGGCAGCCAGAATCACTCCTCCTCTGACCACAAGCTAATCAGTCATTTCGCAAAACGTGGACGTTGTACGGGTAGGATGCAGAATGTCACATGTTATAGGTTGTGTATGAAATGCATTGTATCACGAGACGGAGGGGGGTTACTGGGCAACACCCTCAGCAACCGTTAAGAGATCGCTATCGCGGTGACTCACCCTACGCGGAAAAGCTTCCCTGCGACGGTCCCCAAGGCGACATTCGTACCAGCAAAGTGACAAACAGATGTCTTGGACAACATGGCATAGTACTCCAACTCAGACTTCCTCAACGGAGGGCAGTTCCCAGCGATCAGCACAAGCTTAGCTACAGGTCACGATTGATCAGTTCAAGGGACCTTCTCAGCCTCACGCTCCAGTCCCCGTGGAAAGAGGTAAAGGAAGTGTGCCGCACCTTTGCCGTTTCGCATCTGCTTCAGAGCGGACTTGTATCCGAGAGAGTACTTTCCAGACTTGACGAGAGCGAGACGGGAGGAGATGGACTCGGAGGATTTGTCGGCTTTTGATTGTTTCGTGGGGGGCATGTCGGTAGGATTTTTTTGGTTTCTCGCGAGTCGAGGTCTTGAGGTCGTCGGGAGAGGGGGAGGGACCCGCGCCGGTTGGAGGCTCGCCTGGGGCCCCCCCGGTTCGGAAGGGGACTTCGTTGAATTGCTGACCCTTTTGGTGGTTCGTGACCTCAACCGCGCAAGGTGCTGGCATCATCTCCACGCATGACTTTTCGGTTTCACCCCCGTATGTTGTGCAAAGAGTGTTCTCAATCGTCAAAGACTAAATATCGGCTGATTGGAACACTGCTTGGACAGATATATGCATCTCTGGTGGTACGAACAGTTACATTACAAGCGGTAAAGACAGAAGGGCATCAGGATAGCACAACGAATCGGTGGGATCCTCTAGATAGGACGTAAATAATAAACACGCTGCGTGGGGAATAACAGATTCGTAAATAACATTCAGAGGGCGGCGATGAGGGGTATGAAGCCGTTCTATTAGATAAGGGATAGGTGGTAAGGAGGGTAGAGGCTGGTCGTGACATTACATAGATAAGAAAGAGGGTGTGGTACAGGGATATATCGGCCGAAAGGCGAGCATGTTCGTGTTGGATCATGGGGGGTGGGTAGGTTCGGGGGCTCGTGGGAGGTAACCGAATCGAAGATAACTCTTAGACCGGTGACACCCTACGCTACTAAGGTCCCCACCTCTGGGAGGCAGGGTCGTCGGGCGGGGTGTCTGGTTGAAGCTGGAGTTTGCCTTCCCACAAAGCGGTGGGCGACTGGGATGGGTCGTTTTTGGGGAAGCCAGAAAGACCCACCCGTGGTAGTATCCATCCAGCGCCGACCGACGATGCGATAAAGGTGGGCACCATGGTCATAAGCGAAGGCCTGATTCCATGAGTTAAGAGTACCTTGCACAGAATTTCGAACGACTTACAGAACGACCCAATCTTCCTCGGGAGCCCTCGACCTCCTACTCTTGAGAACGAAAGGAGAGGCGTTGACGCGTCCACCACGAAGGCTGGAGAACAGTGACAAATTGTCCCGAACTTTGGTGATGGCCACGTTCCACTCGGGGGAGTCGGGCCTGGTGGTGGGGAGAATCTCATCGGCGCTCATGATCCTCAGCTTGATGAAGACGTGCTCGAGTGGCATAGTATGAATGCATCGGATGATAGCACCCAGGGGAATGGAACCGAAGCCGAGAGCGAGCGAGATACCCCACTCGCGACTGTGGATGCGACTGACCTGGAAACCGGCACCGCCAACAGACGCAATGACGACCTGGCCGGCAATTTCTGAGAATCACCATTAGTGTCAAAACGCTTTACATAATGCAAAAGCGAGAGACGTACCAATGAGGGTGATCGCAATGAAATACCAGTTCCTAAGGATACCCTCGAAGATGTTGAGCTTGTTGTCGAACCTCCTGCAATTCAGCAAGTTGAAGATCTGAGCGAAGACGAAGGTGTTGAACACGAGCGTCTTCACGATCTTGTTTCCCTCGTCTGTGTGGTCTAACCCCAGGATTCTGTGGCCGAGGAAGTGGAGAATGAGGAGAACAACAACCTGGTATATCGATTGGTCGAAGATCATCTTGATCATATCGGGAGTGAGCAATCGCGTTCTGCGGATCTCCGGCTTCCGGTCCAGCAGAGACCTCGGGGTGGGGTCGGTGGCCAGGGCGATGGTAGCGAATGTGTCCATGATAATGTTGATCCATAACAGTTGAACGGCAGTCAGGACAGTGTCCTCCTGGGTCGGTCCAACGGCGGATACGAGAGTAATGATGACGGCGGTGATGTTGATTGGGATCAGGAACTGCAGGAACTTGCGAACGGCATCGTTGACGCAACGACCCCACATAATAGCCTTGACGATCGAACAGAAGTTGTCATCCGTGAGAACGATATCAGAGGCCTCCTTGGCAACCTCAGTACCGGCGATACCCATCGAAAACCCGACATTCGCAGTCTTCAGGGCGGGACCATCGTTCGTACCGTCACCAGCAGTGACACCGACGATCCCACCAAAAGACCGGAGGGTTTCAACCAGAATCTTCTTGTCCTCGGGGGAAGACCGGGCCAAGACCTGCAGACGGGGGGCGACCTCGATACGCTCGCGTGGGTCGAGAGCACGGAAAACGGGACCTTCCATGATGATACCACCGGTGGTGTAGATACCGCACTCGGTGGCGATCGAGCGAGCGGTCAGGACGTTATCTCCGGTACACATCTTGACGGTTACGCCGGCGTGGTGGCAGCTGGCGACAGCATCGCGGACGCCAGGACGAAGGGGGTCTTCGATACCGGTGATGGCCACCAGGGTCATGTCGCGAGAGAGGTCTTCGTATGAAACATCTTCGGCAGATCGGAAGTGGGTGCCAGCGGGGGGCCAAGACTCGAAATCCCGATAACAGAGCGCGATGGTCCTCAACATCTGATTGGCGTAGAAACTGATCGTCCCTGAGATGTTATCCTTGGTGATCTCGTCGATTGCCTTGGTCTCGATCTCGGAGTCGGCGTGTTGGATATTGCGCGGGTTCTTGGAGACAACAACGTGGCGCGTGCACTTCTTGGTGAGGATTTCAGATGCACCCTTGACGAACAACCGGTAACGGCCGGTCTGGAGACGGATGACAACGCCCATCGCCTTCCGCTCGCTGGAGAAGGGGATCATTTGCATAATCTGAGCCTCCTCGCGAGTTTCCTTCCAGTTCTCCCAACCGAGATCCTTGGCAAATTGAAGAAGAGCGGCCTCGGTCTTGGATCCAACGAAAGCAAGCTCATTGGTCTCCGGATCGATATCCTCAAAGGCAGTGGAGTTGATTGCGATCGACTGGTTGAACAAGCGCTTGAGCTGAGGAGAAAGGATGGTGTTGATATCATCCTGCTCGATCGAAAAGTCGTCAGCGCGTTTCCGATTTACTCGGGGCTCGCCGGTGGCCTCGGGAATGACCTGTTCCTGGGGTTGGTCCTGCTTCTGATCGGTGGCGTTCGTGCGGGCCATGTTCTCCTTGAGATTACGAACGAATTTCGCGTGGACACCGATCGAACCAGCAACGACGCTCATGACGTTTTGAGTGAGCGTTCCGGTCTTATCGGTGCAGACCACGGAGATGTTGGCCACAGTCTGGCAAGAACCGAGAACGCGGAAGAGGAGGTGCTCAGCAGTCATTATCTTCGTAGCGAAAGCGAGGGCGAGATTTATGGCGAGGGGAGGACCTTCCGGAACGGCGACGGCGATAAATGTCACGCAGACAGTCACGATGCATAAGAAGGCTAGAACATTCTCGTTAGGAGTACTACGGGAGTAAATCAGGGCAAAGATAGAGGCGACGAGGAGGAGCACTTACTGCTCGGTTTCTCCAGTGCCCAATTGCACGAAGTAAATCATGAGAACGATGGAAAAAGCCACACCGGCGGCACTCCCGATCTTGGCGATGGGTTCGGGCAGATCGTTCAGCTTCTCCCGCAAAGGGACGGGATCGGAGTCTCCTCGGAGAGCTGCAAAACGTGTGGCGGGGTGAGCGTCCAGAGATCGGCAGAGAATCGTCACATAAACGTACCCATCATGACACGGCCGTTGAAACTCCTCTGACCAACAGCGATGACGACGTACTTGCCGTGACCATCGAGAACCTTGGAGCCCGAAACCACGAAACAATCAGCGTGAACATTGGAGACGTTGGACTTATGGGCGCCGGCGCCCTTGCGCTTGGCCTGTTCCCTGAGCTTGAGGCATTTGTCGTAGTCGACCTTCTTAATGGCGTCGGACTCTCCGGTGGCTCCGGATTCGTCACACTTGACACTGTGGCCGGAAATGATGACACCGTCACAGGGGACGATCTCACCAGGCTCGAGGAGGGCGATATCACCGACGAGTAGCTCCTTGACGTCGATGACGCGCTCGATACCAGAGCGGATGACTTTGACACAACGCTCCTCCTTCTTGTCGTCGAGGATGCGGAATTGCCTTTCCTTATGCCAATCGTTGAGGGAGCCAACCATCACCTGTGGAAAGAGGGGTGAGCGCGCAAAAAATTGTGTGGATAATGAAAAGACACACCGCGATGAAAACGGCAGCGATGATGGCCACACCTTCAACCCAACCACCCGGGAGTTTCCCTGGCTCCCGACCCGGGCCGGGGGTGAAATGAGCAATGGTGACAGTCATTCTTCTAATCCAATTGGCGGGTGGTTTTCCTGGTTCTTGGCCCGGGCTGTGGTCATGAAGGAAACCAAGAGTCAAGGAGATGACTGCAGCGGTAGATAGGAGTGCCTGAGGCGGAACTGGCGTTAGCAGCAAATTCAATGGACTTCGGAAATGACAGAGACTTACCAAAACCTTGTCCTTCAGCGCAAACCACATCAATTCCAAGAGCGACTTGCTCTTGCGGACAGGAGGGATATTGGAGCCATAAACCCTCTGCCTGTCCTCGACAGTACCGTTGTAGGCGGCGCCTTCGTGCGTGAACTCCTCGCTGGCAGGGGTGGTGACGACCGCAGTGGGAGCATCGCCGGACTTGGATTTATTTCTACTAATCGTCAGCCCATTGGTGGGGTCGGTGCCGAGACCGGCCAAGAGACCCTCGGTTCCACCCATGGCCTCGAGGGACTCGAGGTTCTTGGGGTCGACGAGGGAGGCGAGGTGGTGAGGTTTGAAGACGAAGGGGGTGGGATCGATGGGCTCATCTTGAGTGAGATTAAGCCCCATCCGGTCGTCCTCGCGCTCCTCCTCATCGGAATCGACGGAGCCGACGGCAGAACTCGTGTGGATTGGTGTGGGCGTGTTGAGGGTGTAAGCGGCGGAAGTGACGGAGGTGATCGCGTGGGAAGAGGCGGGGTGAGGCGGATGATTGACGGTGGCATCGTCAGTGGTCGTTTCCTTTGGTGGTCGTTGGGAACGAGAGCGGGGGTTGTCTCTGGGGCTGAGTAGACCAACTATCCCGCCGTGTTTGTGCTCCCGGAAAGTCGTGGACGTCGTAAAGTGGGAGGAGGACTGGGTAGAGAGAGCGGGAGAAGGGGGTTTCGCTTGATGTTCGGCTTCGTCGGCGGAAGACCGGTGCCAAACAGACTCAAGGATAACGGGACTGAGTGGCGAAGGATCGCTGGATTTCCCGGACTGACTGGTCGATGGGGTAGGAAGAGCAGGAGAGAGAGACTCGTCCTTGGCGTCGACGCGGGCAGCTGGAGCGGAGGTGAGGTCTTCTGTAACTATAGACGGGATCTCTTCTTTGCTGTACATGCTGTGGTGGCACGAGATCCGTGAAGAAGATTGCTGAGAAGCAGCTGCCAGGGTCGAGCGAAGGTGAAAGACAGGTGCAAGAGACGTTGGGTGGGTCGGAAGCGCCGGAAGAGCAGATTTATACGAGGCGCTATGATCATGGTTTCGTTATCTCTTTCCTTTTTTGGATACCCGGATTGAGAGAGTACGTAAGAGTTCCCCAGCGATTATTCCATGTGGCCCGTCGAGCTCAGATTTTCCGATGTGAGTTGGTGGCTCACATCGGCTCAGCTCACGGCAACACTACGTTTTTCCCAAGGGCAATCTTGGACCCGCTGCGGCTGTGGCACTCCAAATACTCGTCCAGGGCAAAGGCTGGTAAAAATCACATGGCTGGTTTCACGTGACCCTGAGAACATTACTGCCTGCTTTTTTTGTGTTTTTTGCAGGACGGAGGCAAACGAAAGGACTGCAAGACCCAGTCCCTTCAGTCCCAGGAATCACACGTGATCTAGAGGTTGCCGGTCTCATGATGATCGAAGCGCAGGCAGTTGGTTCTCGATATCGACCTCCATCACCCCAAGTCTGCAGGTCCTACCCGTCATGCATCAGTTCTGGGAAATCGACGAGATGGTTTGCCTGCTAGCCTCGGACCTCGAGAAACGTTGTAAGGCATCAGCTTCAGCAGTCGCGCTGGCGTGTTGCTCCAAACGATTGAGCGATATCGTCCTTGGCTGTATTTGGGAAGAGCTTGTAGGTCTGGAGCGGTTGGTGAGCTGTTTGCCCCCAGACACCTGGGAAATACGCGACTGCGAACTTGTAAGGACGGCTTGGGTCCACCCTCACTTCGGGGAGCTCACTAGTCCATAGGTTTTCTTACGTTGCCCCTCCACCAAGGAATGGATCCGACTCTCGAGCTATGCTCGTAGGATCCGCAGGTTTCATAAGGATTATCTCTCAGAGTCTCCAGATATTTCATTGGCAGGGTATCACCTGCTATCAATGCAGACCCAGACTCTGGGTCACTATCTCCTACCAAACCTCCGTTCCATCCGTTGGGATATCTACCCGTGGGACTTGGTACCATTCCTTCGGTTGTTCCTCAATCCAGGGTTGGTTGACGTCGACATCGACTTTCCCCGCGACGGTCTACACATATACCGTCCCGCAACCATTTCCCTGATTCCCACCAGGGGTCTTACACATTTACGACTTGTGTCCATGAAGGATGATGATGAATCATCTATGGATACACTCCACAATCTACTCGACGAGGCGTCCGAGACCCTCAGATCGGTTTGCTTGGATGGACAGCAGTCGATGGTGGTCATCGAGAAACTCCTCCAACTCCCCAATCTGCGTTGTTTGGACGTGCGACTGCCTGGGACTCGTATCTCTCCCCCTGCAGTTGTATTCCCCTCCCTGGAAAAGTTGGTCGTCCACCACAGTGAAGATGGATCCTGGCTTCACATCCTCCAAAACATCCCAGGTCTTCGGGAACTCGTTGCAACCTACTCGGGTTCTTCCCCAGCGTATCTCCAAACGCTCGGGTCCTCCCTTGGCACAGACATGGGGCAAACTTTGACCTCTCTCAAGTGTTCCTCCGGAAAGGAAGCCCCGCTTACAGAATCCGGACTCCGCCCGTTCCTCTCCTTCGGGAGGTTGACGACGCTGGAACTCGCTACTCCCTGTATCGGGCAGCGGTGTGGTACCCAACTCAACGATTCGATCATTTCTGAGCTCGCAATGGCGTTGCCGGGGATCACCTCCCTGACTCTTGGGGGCATCCCGTGCAGGACCTCCACCTCGGATGTGACGGTCACGGGCCTGGTGGCACTCTCTACGAATTGCGTTGACTTGGATTTTCTTCAACTACACTTCAACGCCAAAGACATCGCCTCCCGCGGTACCCGTGCAAATGCTCAAACGCACAGGTTCACATGCAAGCTTCGTACCCTCTCAGTGGGCTCTCAGCCTCTACCCTCTAATCCCGACGATGTCCTTCTTGTGACATTTGCGATCCTTCATATATTCCCCCACGTGAAGGCCATCTCGTATACGGGAGGGAACTGGTACCGGGTTAGGCGGGGTGTCCAGCTGTTCCGAGATGCGCCAAGGATTATCCCTCTCCCGACCACAAACTGATCTGTCTGTATGGAGAATGCCACATGTCATATACTATGTACGAAATACACTACATCGCGAGATAACAAGTACATTACTGAGCAGCGCCCTCAGCAACCGTTAAGAGATCACTATCACCAGGGTCTGAAACGGTCATGACGCTAGGCAGGATGTGTCAGAAGTGCGATACACGGGGCGATATCTTAGGGGGTGACTTACCCAACGCGGAAGAGCTTCCCGGCAGCGGTCCCCAAGGCGACATTCGTACCAGCAAAGTGGTGAACAGATGTCTTGGACAACATGGCATAGTACTCCAACTCAGACTTCCTCAACGGAGGGCAGTTCCCAGCGATCAGCACAAGTTTGGCTACAGGTTACGATTGGTCAGTTCAAGGGACCTTCTCAGCCTCACGCTCCAGTCCCCGTGGAAAGAGGTAAAGGGAGTGTGCTGTACCTTTGCCGTTTCGCATCTGCTTCAGAGCGGACTTGTATCCGAGAGAGTACTTTCCCGACTTGACGACAAGAGCGAGACGGGAGGAGATGGACTCGGAGGATTTGGCGGCTTTCGATTTTTTGGTGGGGGCCATATCGGTAGGATTTTCTTTGGTTTCTCGCGAGTTGAGAGGTCTTGAGGTCGTCGGGAGGAGTGATCTGTCCGTTTGTTGATCACTGTGAGCGACCGTACAGTTTTGATCGGAAGTGTCCGGCCACGAATCAGATCTGCTCACCGACGGCTGGCTCATTCGTTCACCCCTCCTTCCGCCCTTCTCACCCCCTCAGGGATCGCGATACTGACCGAAGGGAGTCTTGGCGGTCCTGTCGTAGACGTTCTTGATGTACTTAAACGTATTGTGAGGCTCGCTCTCTGCATTTCCCTCGATCCGCGCTGCCGGTTCCTTCGGGCCTGGGCCGCCGATTCAGAACAAGCCGGAGGCGAAGGGCACCTCGGTTGCCTTCAACCGCCACTCAAGATGGCCACTCAGGAGTCCTACGTGCCAACTCATCCAGGCCTCTTCGTCGTTGAGTTTTTACCAGGAGATTTCGCCTCTCGCCTGGTCTCCCTGAAGGTCCGTTTTCGTTGGCACGATTTCGCAGTTTCTACGGTGTCTTACTTATCCACCATCCTAGTCATTCGAGGCCGAAAGGACTATTGTGGACCTGCCTCACTTCACTAGGGTCCCCCACGCGGCGTATAGTACCGTCCAATGCGGATCCGGTCCCGGGGACAATATAGAATTTAACTCCGATCTTGCCTATGGTGAGCGAATTGGCAAGCGACGGTCTCGAGAAGGGTATTGATACCTCCCCGTCATCCAGTGAATCACTCTTGTGAGCCTAATGTGGTCTTCGATCTCTCTTCAAAAGACACGTCTCAGTGGCATGTGCGAACTTTGAGACCGATTAAGGCGGGAGACCCCCGTGAGCCTCAGGATATACCGGCTCTAGCAGCTCTAACCGGCATCGAAACAATTACAGTGACTTTCTTCTATCCGAGCACCGAGTGGAAGATGGCCCAGCCATTTGATTGCCTCTGCGGCTCAACGGTAGGCTAATTTCTCCTCCCACCCGTCTAGACTCTTACAAGCAGAGTACCCGGTAGAAGTGCTTGGGACGAGTCGAAGGTGCCATCAGCCTTTCAGCGGCGGAACTCTCCAGTCATGGGTTTATCAACCCGTGGATTTGGACCCAACTCGAGGCGAAACGGAGAGAACAAAAGGAAACTTCGAAGAAGAGCGAAGAACAGTAAACCTCAGGTAGACTAAACCATGTAACATACGAGATAGAATCCCACGATAGAGCCACATCCGAGACTGGTCCGAAGCGTCGTCGGGGCAAAAAAGGCGACACCTTCCTTTTTAGGGCGGACGGACTCAGAGCCAATTCGAGCCCGACTTCCTCCCCAACGCACACCACACCACAGCCTTGCGACGATGCCACCCGTCTCACAATCCTTACGATCCTCCGTTCGATGCACACGGAAGGCACCACGCGCTGTTCCACAGACTTTCTCCCGGTCAGCATCCCACGGCGCACCACACTTCAACGAACCCACCGGTTTTCTCTTCGGAGAAAAGGTCCGTTCCGGTTCCTCTCTATTCTGGGAGGCTACAGCTCCCAACGACTAACCTGTGTCGGACGTTTTCAGCCCCCGCGCCCGGGCCAGAAACGTCGGAGAGAAGAGTGGGAGGTGATTTGGTATGTGGGGATGTTCGGAACCTTTGCGGCGGCCACGGTTGCGGTGTACTATAAGCCAGACACCAGGTGCGCATTTTTACGAGGTCGTGTATGTTCTCGCTTTCCGGACTGACGTGTTTTGCATGTCTCTAGCATCCAGACATGGGCATTGGTCGAAGCCAAGAAGCGGATGGAGGCTCGAGGCGAAGCAACTGACTACGTCCCAAAACCTTAGAATCACCGGAAACCCGTCCATATCGTTAGCAATGCATTCTCTGCCCACCCTTCGACCCCACCAGAAACACACTTTCATATCACCAACCGCAACCAACTTTTTCACTCAAATTCAAGGCACCAGAACGCGAAAGGTTATATCTTATGCGGGCTAGGATACACAATGCCACAGTATATGTGGGACGACTAAAGCGGATGCTACCGTGAAACCCCAAGCAAAAAATACCAACAGAACACTTCAGGCGAACGAAACGCCACTGTGACAGACCATGGAGCACCCCGCAAGAAACGAGAAGCTAGCATATGCTTTCATCTTCCGGGATGTCTATGAATGTTGTCATACGCCCGGAGATGTTCTGACCTCGAACTTCGGAAAGCTCGAGACACTCGACGCGATGCATTCGCGCCTCCGAGACGCCATTCCTGGGATTAACCGTGAGGGAGCACCATTATGCAGAGGGACTGGACGCACGTATGACTGTCCTGAGTCAACGTCGAGGTGACGAGTCGACACGAAAGCACTGGTCTTAAAGAACGAGCCATCAGTCCGCATACACCGTTGGGCGGAGGATCATGTACCCAATGATTGAGCCAATCCACCCGACACACATGCCGGCGACACCTATGGGTGGTCGATGTCAGTGGACAATCAGCAGGATAACGAAACTGCACAATCGCAACCCACCGCCGGCCTGGACGCAATTCACAATCTTTGGATTTACGTGTTAGTGAACATGAGTTTCAACAGAACCAGAACCGCTTACGACGGTAGTCAAATGCAGGAAGGACGCCATGGCGAAATATGCTACCCCTTGAGCCTTGAGAAGCCGTGCAAGAGATGATTTCTTATGCTGGGATGCTCTTCTAATGCCGACCAGGCTGAGCACTAGGATCGCGAGCTCGATCGTTGCAGCTGTACGAGTCGTCGTTGAGCCC
>Ga0307517_10010913_pt1 | contig 12656 bp, 16 predicted proteins | sample 23_EM_MG_FD_194515 | JGI IMG/M metagenome (GOLD analysis project Ga0307517, IMG submission 194515) | Populus trichocarpa ectomycorrhiza microbial communities from riparian zone in the Pacific Northwest, United States - 23_EM | ecosystem: Host-associated > Plants > Roots > Unclassified | place...
GGTTCGCCTTCCATCGTGGCTCCCCACTTTCATACACTTCCTTCTTCCAAATCGGCACGTTGAGCTTGACCTGTTCCAAAAGGTATTCACAACCCACGAAAGCTTCCTTCCGATGAGGTGAAGATACGGCAATGACGATCGATGCTTCTCCGACGGGCACGACTCCCAATCGATGGTGTACCACGCAATTTAGCAGTGGGGAAACTGGAGGCCCGGGTAGTACGGCGTGTTCGGACCGGGTCGCGTTTGCGTGAGCGGATAGAAAGATATCCGCCATCACCTTTGCAGCCAGTTTGCTGTATGCTTGGTATTCCAAACGCGTCACGACCTGACCTGGAACCCAAGGCAACCCTCGTCAAAGCAAGAAGCGAACGGAAAAGCTGTTTAGCGCACCTTGAAACGAATTTCGTGTTGTTCCGATGAACACAGCGATCGCACCAGCGGCGTCGTCCTGCACCAACCGTATAATCGCCTCCGAGTCCAACTTGCCATAGGTGAGGACGAATGTGCCCTCTGGGATCTGGAGTTTAGCGGTGATGGAGGCTGGAGGATTGAGAGATGACTCTGGATCCGACATTGTATTCATATCTTCAAGAAACCAAGGTGCATTTTAGATTGGACGCCCCAGTTGAGAGATTTGAGAGCATACGTTCGCTTTAACTTATATCCGAATCACGGGCGATAAGGGCATGCCCGCCAGCCCCGCCGAGGCGAGGGGGATCAAAATGGATGTGGATGATCCAAGCTATGGTCCCGGAACAAGCGGGGGCCTGTCGGACCAAACCCCGGCGATCTGCACACACCCGCCTTCTCCAACGACGGCCACCGACAAAATCCCCATGGCCGACACGAACGCAACCCCAGTATTCACCGCAACTTCAGCCTTCTCCATCGCCGGCGTTTTCGGTGCTCTAGCTTTCGCATATGTCGGTCTCGTCAAGCTGCTTCCCAAAACCGCCTCCAGGACAGACAGGATCACCTTCGTATGGTTGGTGAGTGACTTCAGCTCAAACTAGTAAACGGTTGCACGCTATCACTGCAGATGGAACCGTTGATAAGGTCTTGTCCTAGGCGTTCGACGCAATGATTCACTTCACATACGAAGGGTCGTGGTTGTACCTCTCCACGTTCGGGAGGACCGTGAATGGGAGTGAAGGCCCTCTGGCGGAGATGTGTACGTCTCTTATTTTGTGGGGGAACACGAGAGAGGCTCACCGCCAGTCGTTCATCAACAGGGAGGGAATACACAAAGGCCGATTTCCGTTGGGGCACAGCCGATCCAACCATTGTCTCCCTCGAAATCCTCACCGTCCTCGGCGCCGGACCGTTATGCTGCTACATCATCAGCCAACTCATCAGGAACGACCCTGCGAGGCACTACTGGATCATCGTTTTATCTACCGCTGAACTTTACGGAGGGTGAGGCTACGACCTGAACACTTTCTCCTTGAAAACACATGTAATGGAGGCTGGCGTAGGTGGATGACTTTCTGTCCTGAATGGCTCACCGGAAACCCCAACCTCGATGCCTCTAACGTCTTGAATTTCTGGGTATACCTCGTGGTACGTGCTACGCCTATCCCGCCACTTTCATTCCATCCGCTGAGATGATTCCTTCCTTCCTCTAGTTCATGAACACTATTTGGGTCTGGGTTCCACTTTGGCTCATGTGGGACTCCTACCACGCAATTGCCGGGTCATTACGTTCAACTCTTAAAACCAAATCGGCTTGAAAGTGTACCGTTGACCCTAATGTTTGTATACATATCTCCATCCCTCAAACACCCTGCAGCGGTGACAATACAAATCCTGATACACCTCAGAGTGAATGTGTCCCACTGATGAACCAAACATGGTGTCGCGTTAGGGATTTTAAATCTCAGATCTTGCGGTTTTTTGGGTTGCCTCCTTCCTGCATAAAACGCACTTGCAGTTGATGACTCGGTATGGACGCAACAGGACAGGCTACAGGTATAGGAGATCTTCACTGTCTAACACAAGCTTCGGTTTCTCAGCCTTCTTTCCTTTCGCTCTGCTCCCCTGTTCCTCGAAAATCCACTTCCACCCTCGATCCCAACGCCTCTTGATCAGGTTCCTCGTTCCGATCGATCTTGGGACGCCGTCTAGGCTCTCCACAACACCCTTCACTTCCATCACCGCACGTTGGAGGTTGCTCACAGACCGCTCCTGGTGAAATTCCGACGACGGGGAGAGTTTCTTCTGGAGCACGATCGTTTTCTTGAGGAGTTTGCTGGAGGATTTGTTAGACCCTTGATATTATGTGCAATCAACATCGTCACACCTGTATTGATTGCAAGCTCCCATTAGCTCTTCGAGATCCTTGTCGCCTGCGGTCCTCATCCGCTTATTGGTCCCCTTCTTCTCAGACTCGGCAAACGCCCCGATCGTATCCAGGCATACGAGAATGTCTGCTAGTGGGATTCGGAAGAGGAGATAGTATCGTGAGTCCTTGGTCCATTCCATCTCTGTTGACTTCTCGCGCAGAAGGTTCCAATAGTGAGCTTGAGTTGCGTCGATCCCCTTACGAATGACGCTCTTCCGCTTGAGTCGGTGACGATAGGCAGCCTGGATCTTCTTGGCCGCACCAGCTCGTTTCCGTTCCAAATGACGACGGTAAGCACCCTGTATCGTTTTGGCAGCGTTGACTTTGGTCTCGTCGATTTCTTCGCGATCCCCGTCAGACATAACCGCTTCCGCTTCCTCCCCGTCGACAATCTTCTCCTGTGGTATGTCAATATGTTTCTGCTCCACTTGCTCATCATCATCGCCATTAGGTTGTACTACCATTGCTTCCTCAACAGGTGGCTGCTGTTGATGAGAGGGGGTGGGGCCAGTCCTCAAGGCACTCGGGGCCGGCGAGAGGAGCAGTTCGGGTACCTCGTCCAGGTTAGTATAAGATACTGGGCGGACAAACTTCGACCGCCACCCATATGGACCGGGAATGGTGGTGTGCAGTAAGAGGGTCATCTCATCAAGGGATGTCTCCCCCAACGACCCGGTGAACACGAGCACAAGATCCTCCCAGCGCTTGGCATTGACGTAACTATTGGATCTTAGTAACAGCGTTTTCACCGACAAAAGATACCCACCGTTGATAGATCCATGGTGTAGGTTTTCCATATCCTCTGCGCAGCGACTGGATAGCGGTCAAGATTTTCTTTTTAAAGTCGACATCGTTTGTATTGGTATTGTATCCCACTGTGAAAGGTTAAACTTGGGCTCCGTTGAAAATGTGGTGACGCTACTGACTGAGGCAGAGGCAGAGGCAGCTGGTGTTCAAACTGTCAGCACCACATTTCGATGCCCGGGTTTGGGCAAACTCACATTCGAGCAATGTAGAGCGGCCCCGTGAAGTCAGTCATTCGGCTACCATCCGCGGTGAATTGTTCCCCAGTGTCAGAAGCAGGCGGAAAATACCGCTGAACTTGCGCGTCGATTCGCTGCATAAGGTCGATTATGGTTGTCGCGAACATCAATAAGGCTGACGTATCCTTCCCCAAGTCCGTGCCCGGGAGGATGAGATTGATGAACCAGCTTCGGGGCAAGGTGACATTGTGCAGTACACCTTTCCGGGAGTTAACTCTGTAGGCCATGATGAACAGTCCGCAGAGTCTTTCGGCGAGATCACATAACGCGTTCAGGTCGACACGCAGCCGCCTACGAATGATCTCACTGAGAGGGAAAATCAGAAGGGATACACATGGGCCCATGTATCCCGCTATACGCACCGTAGATACGACGAGCCAGAGGTCAACGAATCATGCGCTTCGGCGGTCAAAACCGCGATGAAATCCTGTACGATGAAGTTTCCCTCCTCACAAAACAGGGCCCGCGGCCACTGCATCAAACTGTACATCGGCCTACGAGGGACAAAATCGCAGGCATTTTCTCTATCGAGGTCGAAGGCCAGCGTGCACGCAACCATGAACCATTGCCCGAAGCTGTCCACCGGTCCTGGGGGGCCATAGCTAAGGTCGCAGCAGACCCGTCGAACCCATTCTCGTACAATCCTGAAACCGCCAGTCGCCTCGGGTATCCTGGTGATGTCAAGATTTGCGCGCGATCCGAGCCTCTGCAAAGGTGGGTGAAGTGCTGAGTGCAATATCCGGAGCCAGTAGCTTTACGTTGAATGAGTATCCACGGGTATTTCTCGCAGAGTGAGTCAGGACATACTTTGCCACGTGAAAACTATAACAGCGAGCCGAATCTAGGATTTGGAATTGCAGAAGTATCAAGCGAAGTCGAGCGTGGTACCAATCGACCGTAAGTCGTTCCGGCTGGATGTGTTGGAAAGTGCATGACGCGTTTCCCTTTGTAATGTTACATCTCTTTTGAACGAGAAACTGCAAACAAGGCGAGAACCCGTGAATGTCGCGGCAGGCGCCGTTCTGGGTTTCTGTACGATCGTCGATCCGGCTTCTCATGAATTGGGTGGTGCCCCGACGGAGCTCGTCATAAGCGCATCCATACCCGTCCGTGCTGTTCCCACTCGAGCCAGAGCGATTGGTGAGTTTCCCGTGTAACGGAGTGTGTTTTGGCACAAGATAGCGGCCCTCCCCCAGTGCCTGAAACCCAAACAACCTCTGTCGATTGGAGCCTTGAGCCAACGACTCGTCACGCAGGAACTTGTTCAACAGGTAGATGTAGTCAAGGTAAAGGGAGAGCGATGCCTGAACTTTGGCAAGCAGGAGATTTCGCAGCTCGGGAGGAGATGAGAAGACACGGTCCAGGCACAACAAAGCAGGGATGTCTTCCCCTTTCCCAATGAAAGTTTCGGCGAGCGTGCGAAGGCTTGCACGGTCGTCACGTCCGATTGCTTCAAACATTGCAAGCTGGGATTGCTGGGGTGTAAGTCCCACCGATTCAATTGATGGGAAGGACTTGCCTCATTGACTTCATGTTCCGTCATAGCGCTTTTATCCAGCCGTTTTGCAAATATCAGCAACTTTGGAGCGACGGGGCTAGATGTTGGAAGTATCCCAAGGGTCAACTCTCGCCGGAGCCCGGCCAAGAGGTGCTCGATCATCGGTCGCACATGGTCAACACCGTGTGCAGCAGGTGCACTCAGCATCTCAATCGCCTTCAACACATCGCCATTCTTGGCGTGGATCCCCGCAGCTTCGGGAATCCTGCCCAATTCTATCAGCAGCTTGATGCGCGCTTCGTCCATACCGTACTCCTCCAAGAATTCTAGGGCGTCCTCATTGGAGGGGAACAAGTCGAGAGCCGCCCTGTTAAAGCCTCAGAAAACTTTGCCCCGAATTGACCGGGCTCAAGTGCTCACTTGATGTTTTGGCGCTAAGTCAAAGACGGTCAGATCCAGAGATATTTATAAACAACCCGACCGTTGGACTATACCTTGAAGTAGTACATTTGAGCAACCATTGTCAAGCGTTCGAGGAGGTCACTGTCGAGGGAATCCCTGTGCTGAGTGATCACCTCGGCCAGCTCATCGAAGTACCCTCCTTCTCGGTATGCGCAAGCGGCTTCACCATACTTTTTGGCCATCTGATAGTAATCTCCTGCGATTTTCAGATCACGAGCTTCCGAGTAACATTCCCCAGCGGTCCCATAGTAGGCCAGGCGTTCGTTAACTTGCTTGGGTGGGGAATCCAGCGCACAGGTGATGAAAGCATTGGCCGCAGCAATGAAGGCCTTGATTCTTGCGGCACTGGCGGTAGTGGACACCAACCGAGCCTTTTCCCGCAAGAGGTACGCATCGCATATCATAGCTTCTCGGTTCCGCCCGGCCCTCCTAAACGCGACTGAAGCTTGCGCGTAGCGCTTGTTGAGGAACATCCTGCATAAAAGGTCATCAATAGATCACAAACATGAATCCTGGTACTGACGCTCTCCCAGTCTTTAACCATTCTTCGGAGGTGGATGAAACCGCCAAACACGGTACCTCAGTGGTAGATGACCAGATCTCGATCTGGTCCTTGCTACGCCAGTACACCTACACAAGGAGTGAGAGGTTTTTTCTGGATCGCGAGATTCATAGGCACCTTCATCGGTTCGGCTGACTCGGAGCTGTCCACGATCCAAAGGTTGTTCCGAGCCCGAGTAATTGCAACGTACAAGAATTTTAACTGTCGACGCGGATGACATGGGTGGGGATGGAAAGAAAAGCTCAAGTAGCAGACAACGTACCTCTACACAGATGCCCGCATGACGTGTTTCGTCGAAGGTCGGAGCGTCTGACAGATCGACCCCTTTGGGAACCCTTTTGAGCACCAAGCGCCATTGGTTCAGGGTCGCCGTGGAATCCTCGAAGAAGTTATATAGCAGGACCTTGGTTTTGTTGGTAATGGGGTAAATTTGAAGGAAGGTGAGACTGACGTCATTGAACTCGAGACCCTTGCTCTCGTACAGGGTCCTGTGGGCGTGGGTCAGGTAAACGGTCGGTGCAGGAACGTGAGGCCTAACATGATGATACTGCCTGGAAGCAGTTGTTGCAATTTGTCCTTCGCGGCATCATTGCGCACGAGTATACCTGAATGCAGATGGTTGGTGCAAAATAGGGTGTCACGAACGGAACACCGCACATTGGTCCGCCCCGAACTCGATGACTTCTGCTTGATCATTCCCGAAGAATGACTTCTCCAAGTCAGCCTGTTTGCGGTGATCAGTCCCTGATAGACCGGTCACGACAGTGAACTCACATCTTCCTGACCGGTGAAGAAGATTGGTCGAAACCCATCAGTGATTGCTCGTTCAGGTTGTAAAGCGTCGATTGAGTATGGCCAATAGTGTATTATCAGTTCGATAACGGAACGTGCACAATTCACGATACCGCCATGAGAACGGTAGTTCAAAACGAGTTCAAAGGCTCTTGGCTCGACAGCGGTGAAGCCCAACTTGTGCGAAAGTTGTTTCTGGATGGAATGTAAGCTTCGGCATGGCTGAACACCACCAAAGGGCCCACCTCGATGCGGTACTGGTACGCTTTCAGATCTGCAAACTTGAACGAGCTACCAATCGAGATTGTCTAGAAAATAGTTAGTTGGTTCCCGTACATGATCGCTTCCCTTACCTGTGCAGTGTCACCGGCCCAGAACAGCCCATGGGGATTGTCGCAGATTGTCCGGAGAACTGAAACAATCAGGCAGGTGAAGGTTCAATAGAAATTCGACGCATACCGAGCGTGTCGATCAGGAGATTATCTTGGACCTCGTCGACGTACCTAGGGCGAGATCAGTTTTACAGAGGAAAAGCCAATTGTCGTGGATTCGTACAAAAAATCCACCTTCCGACCGGTTGGGCCAAAGTGGTGAAGACATTCCAATAAGGAGTGAGTTCTGGAAGTCGATTGAGTGAAGTGGTGGCCAACACAGGGGGAAGAGACATCACCGGTCCGCTGCATCGTAGTCTTGTCGTTGTCGTTTCAGTTGTGTGTACGCCTGAAAAAGGGCATAAATGTCATCCCGCTTGTGGGAGAAAGTTCCTTGGCTCCGAACACTGAGCAACTTGTAAGATTCCAGATCAAGGCATCTGTGTTCCGTCCCAATTGTATCCTCAGATCCCTTGATTACCCCCATGAATTCCCCGAATACCAAGGCAGGATCTGGGTCGGTGTTTGTCACAATGGATCGTGTATGGGCCATTACTTCTCACCTAAGGCTCGGGTGAGAGTCTGTGGGAGGTGGTCCCAGTAAGACGCCAAAAAGACGCCGTAGGAGACAAAGTTTCTACGGGATTGCTGCATGTAATCGGAAGAGGACATGGCAATCCCAGAGCCTGCACGCAGTCTAGACTTCCGATGTGAAGTCGGACTTATGGAAGATGCCGCCTCATCTAGACCATCGTCATGGTTGCCTTGCCTGTCCTCGAGCATTGTGCAGAGCTGCTCACAGAGTGATGAGATTGAACACTTCGAAGATAACGGCATCCATACCCGGTCATAGGTGATGAACAATGGGAAATGTTCATCCAGCAGTTCACCGAAACTCTCCGGCAAGTCCGGCCTCCATTGTTTGTTGTCTTCCTGTTCTACAAACTCAATCTCCTGTTCAACATCCTTCTCTATCGCGCGAAGTTCCTCGGGGGAATATTCAGCAGCTTCGAGAGACGACATCAATTTTGCGAAATATTCTTCAACCTTCGCAGCCAGGACTCGAGATTGTGTGATGAAAATTTGACGGGGTTTTGGCCCCATGTCAGGATATTGTTGCCAGGTGCGCTGTATGGCCAACATCTTGAATAGCATCGTCGTAGTCTTCCCTGTACCGCTTCTGCCGATCACGTAGCAAGAGGAAGGGTGTTCAATTACTTCTCGCTCCTGCGGGCTGTATGTCGATGAGCACAAGTATCACATCATACGACTAGTGTACGTACGAAACCGAGAAAACGTGTGCAACTTCCTTGTTTGCTAGGATACCTGAGATGAGTAAGCGGTGGTTGTCACACCAGAGATATTTCGACATCGCGTACTGTTCAGAAGTGCCTTCGGGAAGTTAGTATGCGATCAGGCTGGGGGCAAAACTGTTTACCTGAGACAACATGGCGAATTTCTCCAGACTAGTTACACAGTGTGTAAGTTGTGAGAAGAGTTGTTATTTCGAGGGAGAGCGTACACAAGCATGGAATGGATCTATTGCAGACGAACTTAGTCATTGTATTTGAAACACACAAGCCATCTCACTCACATCCTTCATATCTTCTTCGGAGGCTTTGACGAGCGGCACAGGTTGTGAGATGTCTTGGACCTGGTGTGGCAATGGAGGAAACTGGGTGGGTAATATGACACCGTCGCCGGCACTGAGAGGTTTGTTTCGGAAAATGCATCGTTCGGTGTACTCTGGACCCCGTTGCTGGAGTTGCCGGCTGAGGTTATCCCAAAACCGCCCATGGTGAAGCTGCACATGGGTGAAGATGCCGAACACCCGGATTGCTGTGAAAGTGGAGTTACACCAGCTGGGGCGAAAGAGACGAGTGAGTGAAAGTACCTTGACATTCGTGCTGAGAATCAGCTGCGTGAGAGTTCCTGACATCAGGGATACAATCTACCTGATACTAAGGAGAACGGTGAGTGGGGTGATTTGAATTGCGAGTAATCTTTTGCATACTACAATTCGGGTATCCTCTGTTACCATCGCTTCGTATATGGGCAGTTTTATTTTTGGACCCGTGAGCGACTTTTGATTGCCACGAGAAAAGTGTCCCTGGGACAGTTGCCTGGGAGTAATTAGTACCAGTCACCGCAATTAAGAGTTAGCCCCTACTTGATCTTCACCATCACGATCCGGAACATTGCACCATCAGCGCGTTTGAAATCTCGTAGGTTTTTCTGGGCTCGGGTGGATAACAGGACCGACCACTCTCCGAATCCCTCTATGTTGTCGAAGTAGAGTGCGGCCTTCATCGATTGAATCATGGGAAACGCTTGGTCCCGAGATTGATCTGGCCCTTCCTCCGACAAGTTTGCCTTGATGTACGAGGATTTGAAAATATCCGATAACAGCGGCTTCCTCAGGACAAGGAGATAGTGCTGGGGCTGTTTAGTTCTGCGCGCACATGCTATCAGCTACGAACCCACACACCTCTAATACGTTTCGGAGCTGTGACAAGATTTTAACGTACGCATCACGTACTTCCGCATCCGTAGTTGGCACAGTCATCCTCATGGATTCGAAGGGAAGTGGATCAACACGATGATTGTTAGTAATCGCACTACCCTTCTTGCGGCTATTCGCCCCGGTCGAAGCACTGTTGACGTTCTTCTCAAGCTGCTTTAGAACATCGAGTGAGAGTTCCACCTTTCTCCGGAATACGCGAAGGTTGGGAGGTGCAGCGGCAGGGGATGGATACTCCGCGAGTAGCAACGAAGAGGAGAATCTCTCGAGGAGCCGCATGCTCATGTTATCCATCACGTTCGGCACTTTGGATGTGGGGAACCCCGTAACTACCCACTTGGAGAGCTTCTCGTATGCCCTCTCTTCTACCGCTAGAAGGTGAAACAATCAGCGCTGGTGACGCGCAAGGGCCTGTGGGTCGCTCAGCATACCCGAAATGAAATACTCCAAGACATCGGTGCGACTGTTGAGCGTCTCAACCATCTCTTCAATCTCGGAGCCACCCCGGTGGCAGACTGCTTCGATTACGCGGATAGCAGTTCGGAGTCCGTCTGGAGTGTCTAGTGCTTGTGGATCGAGCAAGTCGACGTCGAACGCGTCTCGAGACGTATGGCGATTTTGTGGCATGGTGCTGGTGCGAAACCAAGATTGGCCGCCACACTTTTGTCGACATGAGGCGTAGTTTTGGCAACGGAGGCGCTGGCTCTTTGCGAAATAGAAATGGACTTGCACGCGAACTCCTTGACATACGATCTTACTTTCCCACGAATCGGCGCCAGACGAGTGCACCGGCCGGTATGTCGTCAGTGGTCTCTCCCGGTCTCCACCACCGCTACGTCCTTCACCAAATGTCTTCAGGAACTTCTGTCTCAAACCCCGGTGCTCGCCAGTCGGTCGCATTCCAGTCTCATGATCAGAAGTGAGTGCGCAATGTCAGCTCGGTTGTAGATGTTGTCGATTGACCCCGTACCAGTAGTCACCACGCACATCACCCGGAACGGCCCGGATATTCGCCTCCAGAGAGAGTGGACCTCGACAAGGTCCTCGAAGTAAAGTGAGCTGTGACCCTTCCTCGCTAAGAGTGAATTCAAACCCGCACCGCACTGGTATGTTCGCAGGCAATCTGGCGGGAGCTTTGGGGATGCATTTGGTCGTCCACGCGAGTTGCATGGAGATGTCAGCCCCAAACGCGGTGCGGCGATCGACGCCCAGCTTGAGGCTGAGGACAAAGCATTGCTCGAACAAAAGCGAGCTCACAAGGGCGAGTTCGGGCCCAAGGGAGAGTAAGGCGATCACATCCAATGCAACCTGTACCAGTAGCCGTAAAAATATCGAAGATTATCTCATTCCGTCTCCCCAACTCAGCTATGTGGCTCACCTGGTGAGTTCAATCATGACCGGTCTGACCGATCGTGGCGGCACCCTTGGCGCCAGTCCCCGACTCCCACCTGGCTATTTCGATGCTCGATTCGCAAAGTTTTTCTTGCGTAAATATGGAGCGAACTACGGTTAAACACTAAAGAGTCTCATTCTGTATCCCATTCGAGTCAAACACCAGTCCATTTAAGAAGGGTGGGTCTGTGAACAGGAATTCATCCGGGGAGTCGACCTTTGTAGAGATCATCGATTGACAGTCGACGTCGCACCAGCTGATTTATCTGTTGCCCGAATCTTCCGTTATGAGTTTTATGAGACCAACCCTTGCTCGCTGACCACTAGCTGGCACACTCGCACAGAACCTGCGGACACCACTGAGGAGTGTCGTTCGACAACAGCTGTAACCGCGTGGATATGTTGATGCCCATTGCTATCCAACTTCCTCCGTCTCAAACCATGACGAGTTCGAGCATATCTCTGAGCCTGTAGAAACGTAAAATGTGTAACCGTATGACCGTTTATTGAGCGTATGGCAAGAGGGAACGAATCAAGGTTGGCGACATTCACATTCGACCAATGACGCAATGTGACGAGCGTGACCATAAGCCATTTTTAGCGGGGAAATTTTGGGCGTGACACAGTAAGTGCCCAGAAGAGTACCCTTGGAAAAGTAATTCCTCCCCACAGGCGACAACTACGGATTGAGTCGGACCTAAATGTTCTACACAAATGCTCCACCTACGCTTCCAGGTGCCTCTGTCCCTTCAAAAGACGATCTCCAGGAGGAGATGGAAAAAAAGTGTTAAATGACGTCATTGGTGGTTTTGCACCGTGGGTCGGCCTTGTCCGTCCGCGGGCACATGATGGTCGGGCCAGAGCGGAGCCGGTTCCTGGTGGGAGCTGGGGACGTTTCGTCACGGACAAAACCCTCCTCTCCTCCTTTCGGAGTCGGGGATCATCACGCTGGAGCCAGCCACCGTGGCTCCTGACACAGGCCCGCCCGAGCGCGACCACTCGCGCTGCAAGCGTTCGTCAGGCGTCTCATCCGACAGGGCGCATAGCCTTGGACTCGTGAGAAATGTTTTCTTATTCGCGGGGCTCACTTAAATGGATCTAAATCGATTCTTTTTTTTTTTTCTTTTTTTTTTGGTGTAGCCTTACGACGGGGGGACACACGTGCAAAGTCGCACGGTTCCCCTCATCGGCTTGGGGCGTAGGGGTTCGCACCCTACTGGTTCAGGAGCATCAGGGGAAATGCTTTATGCACGCACCCGCTCACGCAGGCCAGTATGGGACTGGATCCGGCAGGCTGACTCGTTGGTCGCGCCTGGTATGTTCCGGGTCCTTACCCACTAAAACCCCTGGGTGCCTGCACCAGTCTCGATGGAGGTCTTCTCTATTTGTGGAGCATTTCGCCCACGTACCGTGTACTATCTTGGTTTTCAAAGCCTTCTTTTCGAAGAGGTATTCATTCGTCATTAGGCAGTCCAGTCGCATTCGTTCGTTTATTTTCTTGTACCACCTGTTGTATATTGCTCGTTCCGGAGGTTCCTTGTCGTCGTTTTGGATTCTCCTCTCACATCTTAGGGCCCAGATGAGGTGCGCCGATTCCGACATTAGTATTCTATATACACTGGGGGCAAGGGGGCACTTACCCGGGGGGCACATTGAGGATACATTGAGGTT
>Ga0307517_10010914_pt1 | contig 12656 bp, 8 predicted proteins | sample 23_EM_MG_FD_194515 | JGI IMG/M metagenome (GOLD analysis project Ga0307517, IMG submission 194515) | Populus trichocarpa ectomycorrhiza microbial communities from riparian zone in the Pacific Northwest, United States - 23_EM | ecosystem: Host-associated > Plants > Roots > Unclassified | place...
GGTTTGGTATACATGGTCCCAATAGATGCTCACTCTGTCTCCGCAACAATGAGGATCACAACCACTTGTTCTTTGAATGCTCCTATACTAAAGCGATCTGGTGGGATGTTTGTGACAGATGCGACATCCCAAGAATGACAAAAGGCTGGGATGAATGGATTCGATGGGCCACTGTCTCTTGGCATGGCAAGAGTTTCGTCAATTTTTCTCGTAAACTGAGTTTTGCAGCTACAGTGTATCATGTATGGCAAGAACGGAATGCAAGGATCTTTGCTGGAATGTCTAGAACTTCGAATTTGGTCTTTAATCAAATCGAATGTATCATTCGTGATAAGCTTGATTTGATGAGGAATGTCGTACCAACAAATGAAAACAAAAGGATCCAACGAGCTTAGAGGGTGAATGCCATAGATTCTTAATTTGTTAGTTAGCTGATTGTATTGGTTTCCCTAACGAATCTAGTGAGGTTTCAGTTTTATGGTCGGTGGCTAGCCTGTAGCCATTTGTTGTTTTATGTTTCTGTTATCGTTGTAAATCTGGGGTATGCCCCTTATAATGTTTGTATCTTCTTCTTTTAATACATACGTCAACTTACCAAAAAAAAAGATGTTTACTATGTGGGGATGATTGTGAGGATATTGACCACTTGTTTTTTTATTACACTTTCTCCTGCCGCATCTGGTATAATTTTTGTTCCATATGCTTCATCCCATTTAGGAGTCATTCCTTTACATTTATGATTATCAGATTAATGATAGCCACAATAGTTTACTACATTTAGAGGGAGAGGAATGCTTGGCATCATGAAGAGACTCCTCGCAACTCTAATGCAATTTATATGGATATTGTTAACTGTATTGTATCTAAAGTTAATTTCCTTTATAATATGGCCATTTTGGATAGTAATAAAAGGCTTCACACTGCTTAGAGATTTTCTAATGATGTCTTTTACTCATATTTGAGTCTTCTTCTTTTTTCTAAATTATATGGGCATGTTGTCTTAGACTTTATTTAAGGTATACCTCTGGTTCTTTTATTTTGTTGTTTTGGGGTTAGCGAGGTCTGACGCTTTCGCATTTTTAGTGGGGTTTTGTGAAATCCCAGAAATTTATAATTTAATATGCAGATGTGTAAACTCCCGTATAAACGTAATATCTCAATGAGTTATGGAAACTGAGATAAGAAATAATAGATAAATGATGATAATAAAAATTATTATGATGTATAATGGAGGAGATGACCTCCATAAAATGAATTTTAATTTAGAATTCATGACGACAGAGAAACTGGTAACGCGTTTTGATGGATGAAATAATGAGAAAAATAATAAAATATTTCTAAGGAATAAGTGAGATAATAAAAAATAAATTATAAGAAAGGACAATGTAGTGAACATGCAGGACTGAAGGTGCAAGCACCAGTTAAAAACCAGTGACATTACTTAGAAATAGTAATAAGCCTGATAAATAAATAAAGGTGGAGAATTTAAAATGAATATATTAAAAAAAAAATGATCCTAAAGGTTTAGAAGAATAATTGATATGATTTATATGAGGATTGAACAAGAAAATTTGGATTGGTGATGAAAAGTCATGAACTGACTAATTTTACATTAAGAAGTAGAGCTCTCAATCCAATCGTTGGATTGGGAAAAGTTTTTGCATGAAATCTATTAATATGTTGTCCTACCTTATTTTAAGATGTCATCCCAATCAGAGTTCGGTAAGGATTAACGATTTAAGTAGAAAAACTGGATAGTTTACATGAAAAATAAAATAAAATAAAATACATAAAGGCATAAATAAAGGACAAAATTATAATTAATGGCAAATTTGCCTTTAAAACAGCAAAGAGGCCAACCAGTCCAAAAAAAAAGGTGAGAGACAATAGAGAAAATTCAGCTAGAGAGAGAGAAACGAACTTTTCAGGTTATATCTCTGGCATCCATTGTTGGATCGTGCTTATAGTTGGATATATTGGTCTTATTCTAATCTACGGAGATTTAACCGTTGGATCATTCTAATTTTTACATATATTATGCAAGACTCCAAGGTCTATATTCAGACCAATAGGTTCAAAACTAAATTCTAAGGTGGATGACTTGTTGCTTTTTGAATCTTTTTTTAGTTTTGGCAAAATTTAAGAAACTTGATTAAATACATGTTTTGATGAAATTAGAATTGTGCGGGTGTTAGGGTTTATGAAAAATATAGTGGTAAAATGAGTTCTTGTTATTAATATTGCTATAGATGAATTGTGTATTCTTTATATGAAGGGAAGAATGATTATGGTGTAAGAATAGGAATGAACATTGTTATATGAGCATGTTGAATGAATAAAAGGCTAACTTGTTGGTTGGGTGGATGTGAATGAGGTGGAACCTTGAAGAAATTGAAATGAAAGAAATTTGGAAAATAAAACATATTTAAGGCTGGTCATAAGTATATTTTTGGCAGATTGATTAGTTAATGAAAATTGTCATGGATTCCAAGTAGTGGGGTGAAAATATTATTGTGATAATGATGTAAGAACATTAATTGTTAAGGTATGTTTCATATGTTTAATTGCACAAGGAGAAAGTGAAACATAAAATAAAATGAAGGGTTCATTGTTTTATTGTATTAATAATTCTAAACAAGGATAATAATGTATGTAGTATGTGTAAAAAAAACACAGGAGAAATCCCTAAGGGATGAGTTTCCCTATTTTGGGCGAATCTTGCTATGTTGTAGAGGTAGGGAAATTGTTTGAAAATTTTGTTTTAGAATTGGTTTAAATTTGTGATTTAATGATGCCAAATAACCTTGAATAATGTTGTTTATACATGAAAATAATTTGGAAGTTGGAAAGGATTTTCAAGGGAAGAAAATCCTCGTTGTCCGAAATTTTAGTTGTAAAAGAGGGGCTATTGTTATTGTTGATTTTAAGTCTTAAAATGATATAATTTAAAGTTGATTTCTTTATGAAAGTTGTATTTCTATGTTTTATCCTTTTATAGAGACAAATCACGCCCAAAACTGAGTTTTACAACTTCAGTTATGATTAAAACACTAGATAGTGTTTTGGGTTGGTTAAGCTAAATCGATCAGAATTAGATAATTTTTAATCTTTTCTTGGAATTACTGTTGAATAATAGTTTTAACAACAAAATTATAAGAATGAATATGAACATGAAAATGGGTAAGAGTTGAATGATTTTAAGGAACTTCCTTGTGACTGGTTTGAGAATAATAGTTGAATAAGAATTAAATGAAATTGTGATGTTGGTTGTATTATTGATAAAAAACTAAATCTCTGGTGATACAGGGGAGGCTGTAGGTACTGGACAACGACATGGAGTGACAACATGTGCACATACTCCAGGCAGGTGCATTGCACCTTGTCTTTTCAATTTGTGTAAACTTATTGATAAATTTCAGAATATGATATAATTGGAATGAATACGAGTACCTTATGTACATTGATATGTATCAAACTTGTGATGATATTATTGGAATGAATAGGAGTACCTTGCGTACTTGGTATAGTTCAATATTAATTAGGATATTTGAATGAACATATGTACCTTGCATCCAATGGTATGGATCAAGTTAGTTAGGATAATATTTGAATGAACATGAGTACCTTGCGTGTATTGTTATGTATCAAATTAATTATGTTATTATTAGAATGGACACAAGTACCTTTCATATATTGATAGGTATTGGATTAGCCTAACTTTGGAATAGACATGATTATCTCGGTATGGATTGGATATACACAATGATTTGGAGATTGGATGAGAAATGATAGATAATTGATCACCTAGTGTCGGTGGCTAAGGATATGTTACGATGATACTTAAAACCATGATAAGGGTAGCTAATGGCATAAATTGATACTTAACACCGTGTTGAGGGTGACCAAGGTTATATGAATGATGCTTAGTGACCGTAGTGTCAGTAACTAAGGTTGTGTGTGAATGATACTTGGCAATCATGGTTACAATGTATATGATGTTAATAAGAAAAAAAATGAAAGGGGATCGGTATGAATGGAAGGTTGAGAAGATATTGGTTAGCTATCTGGGTTTGGATAGCTAATGATATCGATGTGGTTCTATGGGTACCGACATTTCAAATGACATTGAATAGTTACCCGAGTTTGGATAGCTAATGGTATCGATAGGGTTCTATTGGTGTCGGCATTCCTTAAATTGAATAGCTGATCCCAAGTAATTTGGGGACTAATGATGTTAGTAAAGATTACTAACTTCGACATAGTTACTCCTAGTTAAGGGAAGAAGGTTACTCTTGGTTAAGGGAAGAAGATAAGTTGATTAGTTATTCCGAAAGAATGAGATAAGGTAATGATACCAAGAGAGGAATATCTTGGTATAAAGTGAGAATTAATTCATAAGAAGATAGTGTTCGAAATCATTGAGTTGTGTTGAGATTTCCTAGATGAAATTATTCTCATCAAATGGGATAAGATATTGGTAATAGATGGAAAATGTATGTTGTAAAAGAGGTCTATGCCTAATTTTATGCATTAAAGGAAATTTCATGGAAATTATTACATGTTATTGTTATTGTTTGTTACTACCTTTTTATATTTATATCATTATATGTACATGTTAATTTCTATTTTCAGGTCCATCAGGGTAGTGTCAAGAGTGATTTTAGTTTAGTTATCTTTTGCTTTTGGCCATATAATTATTTGTAAATCAAGAGACTTATCTCCTAAAACTTGAAATGTAATATTAATCCGTAAATTTGGATGTATGACTTAAATCTAATGTTTGTAATTCTAAGTATCTATTTTAACCATGCATGTTTATCGTTGAAATGGAATCCTACACTTGATTCACATTATATGATGTTATTATGCAAGATATAGTTTATATGATGATATTATGTAATAATTGAATTATGCATTGTTATTTTATGAACTTGAATTGTATAATGATATTGAATAAGATGTGTTGTGTTGATGATGATAAGTTGGGTTGAGATCTAAGATGATTGGATCGGGTTGTGAAATGAATTTTGAAGTGTAATATGATTTTGTCGACAACTTGGAACCTCCTGGTATAGGGGAGACTTCATCGAATTTTTGTAGACCAAGGGTATTTAGAGAAAGAGACCTTTATTAGAAAAAAATTCTTGCTAAAACCAAGAAAAGATTGGAGTAAATGGGCCCAAAACTATGAAGACATGGTGAAGAAAGCCTTTTCTAGAGGGGCTTTGATTTTGACCAAAATGGACGAAGATGATTTACCTATGCCTGTAAACTTTAATGTTGTAAGGAAATACCATATGTAATGTACTTTGTCGTGGAATCAATAAATATCAAAGTTTGGCCAGCAATTATTTGGTGTATCATAAACTCAGAGAAAATTCTGAATAGCATTTCGTGTGATCTCATAGGCTTAAAAAAACACTGCTTTTGCAAAATATAAAACGAATTTCAAAAGTTTTTGGAAAATCAAAGATATTAGTACAAATTCAGAGGTTAAATTGGTGCTCATTTTAACAAATAAGTTTTGAGAATTCAAGTGATCAAACGCTTATAAACCTAAAAAATGAACTATAAAGACCATTCATACTAACTTTGAAGCTGTGTTTTAGTTGGCTGAATAATGATGCATAATTTAATTTGATAAAAACTATTTTGTATGTCCAACTAATCACAATGGATGAGAGTGAAGCTTATTGGTCCTAATGCATGTGTTTGAGATGATAAAAGGCTATTTTTGATATTCCTTTCACAATACTTGAAAAATATCCTTTGTAGGTCCCACTCTGAGCCTAATAAAAAATTTTCTTATAAAAAAACCATGACTTGGATCACACCCCACACTAAAAGCAAGTACGGGAATTATGATAGCAAGTTGACCTTAAAATTATACAATGCTTAATAATCAATGGAAAGATCAGAAGTAACCAAATAAAAGCAAGAGGGCATGTAGAAATTCCAATATTAAAAAAGGTTGGGCATCTCATGTAAAGAAAAATGATGATGCTCAAAACCAAATAAAAAAAACAAAAAACAAAAAAGCATGAGAAATCCAAATGATAGGTGCATGCCCAAGTGAAAGACAAAAATGACCATGTTAAACTCAAAATAGATTGAGGTTGCCCTGTTAAAGCAATAAAAAAGGGTGAATCATGGAAACACAATGAAAGAAAATAAAGACACAACTATAGTGATATGAAGTCTTTAGAACCTCAAACACCTTTTGGACTTATAAATATACTTTTCTTTCATAACCAATAGTCAAAGCCCACATTATATGCATGATAAAGTCCTTTTTAATCAAAAGCAAGCAATCTGGGTTGGTAGGCACTGCTCTCCTATGCAAAATGAGATCTTTAAAAGATTATGGTTATATTTAATTATTCATATAAGTAAAATGAATTCTTCAAAGATTTTGTTTTCTCTGAAACTCGAGCCTTTTAACCAATAAATTAGGAAAACGAAAGGTCACCTTATGGTTTTGCTAAGTGAAAAACTTGCACCAAAATCTAAAATTCAGCCTTCATGAAACCCTATTCATAGGAGTTGCTTGAATTTTTCAAAACATATATGTTTTAAACTTGCATCGAAATGGTTTTTGCACTTGGAGATAATTTTGAAATTCCAAATATTTTTTTATGATACCGATCTTTTGCATAATATCATCCTTGAGAAAGACCAAACAAAAAAAAAACAAGATAAAATACTTGCAGGCATGATTAAGCTGGGGCAATTTAAGAAACCCAACAAGGCTGGCTAATAATTCTTTTTTTAAGAGAACAAAATGGGAAGTGAGTTGTTTAAATACTGACTGGCGGTCATATAATTATAGTGATAAATTTAGGAGCTTTGAAATGTCACAATCAATAACATTAAGTGCCCAGATAATGGGTATCATTTGAGCTCATTGAATGAGCATCCCTATTGATGTGAACCTCGTGATCACGTGGTCACGCAACCCACACGCAAAGACATCAATTCCTGGAAAGCCAAGTAAATCAGGTTTGATAGGAATGTGACACAAAGATAACTTGTACCTAGGCACCATCACTATTGGAAATGGAAAACCCCCACCCAACGAATATTGATTTGCGAACGAGAGGTATAAGGATGACGCCACGAAGCCAGTTGTTCTTCGATAAGATGTTTTCAGTTCTTTAGAGAACCATGGAAGAGAGATTATCTTACCAACACACACACACACACACACAAAATGCGGTAAACAAGAACTTTTATTAATCTGAATTGTCTAACTTACATGTCTTGTTATGCCTTTATTTATACTAACTCTAGACTTAAATAAACCCTAATGGACCCCCCCTTAAGTGGACTTATATGAGGCCCACTTACAATTGACTCAAATAAGTAATAATAACCCAAAGACTAAGAAGAAAATAATAAAAAGAATCCAAAAATTACTAATAAAGTTGATAATCTTACAGTGGTGGCAGAGGGTAAGAGGAAAGTAGGAGCTGTGAACTCTAAATCTGCGGATAACAAGCAGAATAAGTTTCAATGGCAGGTAGTTGTTAAACGAAATAAGGGTTCTGTGAGTGGTGAGAATGGACGTTTGGCATGTAAAGTGTGTAATTGTAATGAGAATGGTTGTTCAACATCTGGTATACATATGTCTGATTGTAATATGAATGATCATGCGGCATCAGATGTTACATCCCCGTATCCGAGATAAAGCAACAATCTCATGTTAACTGATAAACAGAGTGACTATATATATATATTCATGGTATTTGTATTAAGGTCTACCAAAATTTCGACGGAGTCTCCCCTATATGGGGAGGTCCCAAGTTATCGACATACGACCTGTTTACACTTTTAATATACCACATCTCCTAACTCAATTTAACCCAATCATCCTAGGTCTCAATCCCACAAACATCATCATTCATATCAACCACAATGTTTATGATATACATTGTACAACAATTATCATTATGGATGGATAAAGATATAAACATGCATATGTGGAATATAGTTATACAAACTACAAAATTAAATTCATATACTCAACTTTAAACATCAATTATACAAATTGAGTTAAATAAAAGTTGTAATATTACCAAATGCAGGGGTACACTCCCTAGAACCTAAATTACAAAAAGTGAACCTAAGCTAGAATCTACTCTTATCGTGCATGCTACGATCCAAGGCTTGTTTTGATTAAGTTATAGGCTTTTCAGTTTAGGGTTTTGGGTCAGTTTTGAGTGGACCTCATATAAGTCCACATAAGTGGTCAAATAGGGTTAATTTTTCAAGAACTATTTAAACTCATGTAACCAAAATTTCGGCAGCTTTTTTGATTATTACTTCTGGATTTTTCAGTTTTAACGTGTGAGAGTGATTCTTGCATTTTTCAGTTCTTGAACGAACTGAATCTGACTTATAGAAGATTAACTGGCTTCGTGACGTCATTCTACTCATTCCAATAGTGTTGGTGCTTTGAGGAAGGTTTCCATGTCACACTCCTATCAGACCTATTTCGGTTTTTTGGGATCAGATCTCAACTTGATTGTGGGTTGCGTGACCACGTGATCACGAGGTTCGCATCACGACAACAACGAACATTAATCTTGTAAACATCAAATTAAAAGAGCAATCTCCACTCAAATCTGAAAGCCAAAAAATGGTGTTAATCTAAGAACAGGGCGAAATGGAATGAGACATCTAAAGCATAAATCAAACCAAATGCGATGAGAGAATGGGCAATCAAAGAATAGGTGATTAACATCTTCCCTATCACCTTCGTATAAATGGCATTGGATAGTTTGAATGATACCATAGCACCTTAGCTTATTCTGAGTAGAGAGAGCATCATGAATAACAATCCACAAGATAAATGAAAATCGTGGAATAACATGTTTATAATAAAACTAGTTTCCACCACTCAACTTTGTCCCGAACATGATGAATAGAGTTCCAAGTGCAACAAATAAAGAACATACCCTTCGAAGCGTCCTTCCAACATAATAGGTCATTCCTACCATCATTCGGGAGAAAGGAAGTGGGAGTACATTGAACAAGCTCAATCTATTCGAGGGATCTAGAAGATGGCCAAACCCACTCCTTACCAGCAATCTATTCGAGGGATCTAGAAGATGGCCAAACCCACTCCTTACCAGCAATAATATAACTCAGCTGCGCATCCCTTCTTAAGTTAAAATCAATAATAATCCTATCCATAAAAAACTCCACTAAGGGGCCTAACAGATGTCAATTATCAAACCATAGAGAAATATAACGCCCATCTCCAACATGGAAGTATATAAATTTTTGAACCACACAACGCAGATTGAGAATCTTTCTCCAGCTCCAAGAACCATTTCCGGAGTAAGGAATCTCCCAAATACTCCTACCTCGCAACAAATAAGAAGATATCCATGAAGATTAAATAGATTTGATTAGATTACAAATAGACCATAAATGCTTAACTATTGCTGCCCGGTTCCATACTTCAAGATTTTTTACACTCAAACCCCCTTCCTTCTTAGGCAAACAAATAGTATCCCAAGAACTTTTACATTACCATAAGAAAGATCACTACCTTTCCACAAGAAAGACCTCAGTAAAGAGGTTTTTTTCACCATAGCAGCCTTAGGAAGAATAAAGAGACAAGACCAATACACCTGAATAGAGAAGAGGATGGACTTGAGAAGTTGAAGTCTACCCGTATAAAAAAGATACCTAACCGATAATTTTCCTTCCCTGTATCCGAGAACACCGAGAAGCTATACTTTTGTATTAGGAGCAATACCACACAAGAACATATATTACTCTTATTAGGGTTTGGTGATGAACCTGAAGCAACCCAGAATTGATCAAGACAATTCCTAACCAAAGAATTCGAGGCCACCTCCGCTTTACAAAACATCATCAAATCATCAATGATGCATAAATGAGTAATTTCTTCCCTCTCATAACGCCAATGAAACCTAAAATCAGAATGTCTAGCCATTTGACCCAACAAACCCTTTGGTTTCAAGTTAAAATATGATTATACTTTTAGTCTTGTATTTATCCTTCTTTTAGAGAAAAAAAAAAGGATGTTGCATTTAAAGCTTCTCTTTGTCACATCTTGATATCCTTTCAATACTAGAAAACAATTAAGTTGCTAAATTATTCTCCTTGCACAAGAAGGAAACTTTACTACCGCATGTGTTTCCTAAGTCAGCTTTGGATTCCTTTGTTTCCTTTGCTGTGTTTTCTCCTTCCTGACAAAGAAATAAAATAAAATAATATATCCTAATATTTAAAGGAAATAATCAATGTTCCCACACATAATAGGAAATCCAAAACTAGTTAAGAATCCACAAAACACATGGAAACATCACATAACAAGGCCGACCGAAACTAATACTAATGGGTAGCCTTGTTGCTGAAACTTTATGACCCGAATAAGGGTGGATTGGGCCCCTCTTGCACATTGGTTAAATGTATGAAGGCCTCTTTTTGATGCTCCAAATGATCCTCAAGTTGAAGCCTTGGTTGAAACTTGCACTACCAACACATTTAATGCTTATTTCAATGCCTTCATTTTGGACCTTGTGATGGGCCCGTTTGGAATAAGTAATGAGTCCTTGGTGTTTGAGGGCATCTTATTGCTTGACCGCTTTTTATGATCGGCTTGTTTTAAGTCACAAGTGCACGAGTGTGCGATGTAGCAATTAACTCGGTAAGATCGAAGTCATATCCACGGAGAGCTAGATCTGGAAATTAAGCTAGGTAACAAAAAAAACTCAAAAGAAATTAAATTTACAATAACTTGGTTGAAAATAATTTATGGATTTGTTTTCAAAGATGAAAAAGTGTAACTAGATTTTAAATGACAAGAAAAAGTAAGTCTTGGTCCAAATCAATTTTAATGGTAATGTATTGGTGATTCCTTCAACATATATAAGATAACTCAACCTAATATCAACAATGGTGATATTAGATCGGAAGATATTACAATGAAGTTACGAAGATGAAGATTGATTATTGCTTAAGAATAAACAAGTACTTTCATATTAAGTAAGACATTGAATCAAGCAATCTCTATACCAAAACTAAGGTTTGTGAATAAAAATTCAAGATCATAACATTACCTAAATGATTTCTAAAATTTCATTGCAATAATAAAACATTCATGAAGAAAATGAGAAGATAAACATTAAGATTCATTCATATCTTAAAGAACTCACCTCAACGACCATCATCTTTGATTTGGATCAAAGAAAGAGATTAGCCAACCATGATTATATATAAGAACACTTCAGTAAACATGAAATAACTTGAATCAAACTGAAATAATAAGTTTTACAAACTAAAGAACTGAAATCTACAAAGAAGATCACAACACAATTTCAGTAAAATTTCTAACACAAATATGACTCTAACGTTGGACAGCAATTCGACCCTCTTAGAAGACCCCCTGGTGATGGCTATTGAGACATATTTATAGGTCATTCTATTAGCTTTCCAGATCATTAAAGAACAGCTCATTTGGACATCTGAGTCAAAAGTTATGGACATAACACCGAAAGGTGTTCTGGAAAATCAAATCAAGACAGCTTGGAGAACACGTTGGTGCATGTTTTTCTTCCTCCTTTATGAGCTGTCTCTTTCCTTTTTTTGACCCAAAATAATGTGACAATGTTCCCTCCAGCTTTCCATCCATGTGCTTGCCCTCTTGGATCAATGAATTACCCAAAATAAATAAAAATGTTGTTTGTTATGTGGGCATGTAAGATCATGGATTGCGCTTGGGCTGATTTGGAGGCTGATTTGGGGCTGATTTGGAGCTGAATTTAAGCATCAAATAATGATACAAATGTACCTATTATTTGGGCTAAGATTGACATTGAAACCTTGAGTGTTTGATGGTTGAAGTTTGCACATGACATAAGGCAAGTTTGGGCTTGAAATAGATCATATGATAATCCTTTCTAGAATTGGAATAGAATTGATTTTTGGGGCAAATTTGAAGCACTTATTTGAACCAAGATTTGCTTCAATCTTCAATTAAATTTCTCTTCATTTCTTTATTTCGAATTCCGATGTTGAATTTTCTGAAATAATTCATTTAAGCTTCAAAAACCTATCGAAACAATAAAAGAAACTTCATTACTAAAAAGCACATCAATTATTATAAAAAACCCAAATAAAAACAATAAATACATATGTAAAATAAGAGACTTAATGATACTTTTGATGCACAATCACACCCCCTAACTTAGATTTTGCTAGTCCTCAAGCAAAACAAAACATAAAACCTTTGAAATAAAAGGAATAATAATAACCATAATTAGGCTCGACTCATCACGCTTGAAAAACCTATCATGCAAACATTGTTATCTTTAACTTAGTATACACAATAGCGAATAAAAAAAAAATAAGCATACTCACATTCTCTAAATCAAACATCCATACAAAATTCCAAATTCAATCTTTTTTATCATGCAACCAAGATAATTGATTCACATGAAAACTCAACTTGTAATATTCCCTTCTCACCACTACAAACAAAGTAGCAAACTAGAATATATATATATATATATATATATTCCTTTTTTTCTCTTTTTTTTTGAAGATATTATTTATTCTTTGTCTTTAAGTGGTCACTTTCCTTTTGACGCGAATACAAACATTTGTGATGAATGCACCCG
>Ga0307517_10010916_pt1 | contig 12655 bp, 13 predicted proteins | sample 23_EM_MG_FD_194515 | JGI IMG/M metagenome (GOLD analysis project Ga0307517, IMG submission 194515) | Populus trichocarpa ectomycorrhiza microbial communities from riparian zone in the Pacific Northwest, United States - 23_EM | ecosystem: Host-associated > Plants > Roots > Unclassified | place...
CTGAGTAGTCTCCCAGATGCCTCCGGGAAATCCCTACTCAGGAAGCTTGGGTTCGGATATATGCTCTCCCCTATGGTGGCATATACCTCGCGCATATTTATGCAAGCTATTCCCGCTAGGGTAATACACATCTTCCTGAAATAAGTGAAGAGTACCTCCTTTACCGTTTTCTGACCTTGGTCACCTGTGTCATAATAGATATCATATCGTCAAACTGTTAAATTTACTACTAGTAGTCTTCTATTGTTCTAATATACAGGCCAATTCACAGAGAAACACTCAGTTATAAGAACCCTTCTGACACCTTGCCGTATTCCCCCCCGGCCCCTTCACCCGATTCCCCCCATACTAGTAGTACCATTTAGGACTGTAACTTCATGAATAAAGTTTTCAGAGAGAAGGAACCTATACCATCATGTAGTTGGTGTTGAGCCCAACAATCCCCCGCAATCAGATCCAGAATTGGCCTAGTAGTTGTCGAGGAATCTGCCATCGAGTTCAGGGAGCTGTAGAAAGACTAGTCTCAGAAGGGTTGGCAGATTAATGAATTTTAATGCGACAGAGACGTACCTTACACCGCCGCGTAGCCAGCGTCAAGTCCAATAGCCTCCAGCAATCAGATCCAGAATCGGACAACTGTTTGTGGAGGAATCAGCTATCAGGTTCTGGGATCGCCAGCACACTATTCAGTACTGTAGCTTCATGAATAAAGGTCACGGGGAAGTATCCTATATCATTGTGAAGCCTGTATCATGGCCAACAACCTCTCACAAAGAGCATCAGAGCCTGTGCTGCAGTCGTAGAGTAATCTGCCTTCGAGTAAAATATCACCAGCTTGATACCTAATACACCCTCCACAGAAGACTGCGATTTCATGGGTTTTGATCTGACAGGAACATACCTTATACCATTGCATAGCTGGCATCTAGCCCAACAACCTCCCGCAATCAGATTCAGGATCAGAGAACTGGTTGTGGAGGAATCTGCCATTGAGTTCTGGGATCTCCAGTATATCTATAAAGACAGCTCTCATAAGGGTCAGCGATTTCCTGAGTTTTGATGCCACAGAGACGTCCTTTATACCGCTGCGTAGCTGGCGTCATGCCCAACAATCTCCTGCAATCAGATTCAGGATCAGAGTAGCGGTTGTAGAGGAATCTGCTATCGAGTTCTGGGATCACCAGCACCCCATGCCATTCAGCCCTGTAACTTCATGAATAATATCCCTCTGGGGATGAATCTTATACTGCTGGATAGCTGGCATCAAGCCCAGGAACCTCCAGGTGTCAGATTCAGGAATTGATTGTCTGGCTGTGGAGGAGTGTTGCAGCTGTGGCCTGGAAGTGTGGATGTTGACTGTTATGATGAAAAGAGCCTGAGTGTGTCGTGTCGCATCCAGTTTGAGGCTAACTGCTGAGAAACCACCAGGCACTATGCTAGACTTGAGAGTGTTATGGCTGTCACTCGCTTTCAGATTGGAGTGAGCTAGCATTTTCGCTCATTTAAGGATGATGTTTTGAAAATAGAACTCTGAGTGCCAGTGTGACTTCAGGTCTTTAGTGCAAATTTAAGATTAAGGTATGATGGCTTTCTCACCACTGCAGGCGCTAGCACTAACCATATTTCTTTGCCAGGAAAGACTCCTTGCTCACATCTGGGCTAGAAGACAAAGAAGGCTGAGAGGACAATCAGGAGTAGTGGTAAATCCTGATGTGCGATGGTGTTGAGGTTTAAGTCAGGATGCATGGAAGGCAGGGCTGCTTAGTTGAATGTGTCTGGACGGAACCCAGTGTAGCACCAGAGGCGACCAGATGTGGCGTATGAGTACAGGACACACAGGACACACAGGATGCACAGGATGCACAGGACACACAGGACGCAACACTACTGTATCTCACTCAGGCCATCTTTTTGCTGATGTATGGAGTGATCAGTTCGAATATCCAGCTATCAAAGCATTATGCAACCTAGGCATATGCAACTAGAAAATGAGTAGAGTAATATTCTCTAAACATGGTTCCAGTTATAGTAGCAGGGTTATAAAGTAATTCATTATTTTTTCTGTGACTTTTTTTCAATTTCTTTGCATTGTTTTAAGGGATAAAAGGATATGCCAAAGTGTAAAAATATTTTGTTCGTTGTGATATGGGTTGGGCTGTCCCTGTCAAGGTTTCGCTTTTCCCATAGTAAATTTCTCGGTCGATGGTAATCTGAAAGGATTGGACGGCCAAGTGCCTGGTATTCTAAAGGATTGCTTGATATACATATTTTTAGTCTTCTAGTCTAGGGAAGATCCTTTACCGGAGTTCCCGGTGCATGTAAAGCAGGAGCATCAGAATAATCCCATCAGGGGAGGACTTGAAAGTGGGGAAGCAAGAAGCTTTCCTATAATATTAGTACTCGGGTACTGTCAAAAAGGTCGGAAATCTTGGAGTGGCGAGACAAGAACTAGACATATTGACCATAGAGGGTGGATGGAGAGAGGAGGGCTGTTACATGATGCCATTAAACTGGAGCAGTTGAGCAAAGTAATTGTCCATGCTGCATGTATCTGTGTGCTGCAAATTCTGTTGGGACTGTAGAGGGAAATTTTGAAACCAAAGGATAAGGAAGCAGGGCATTTGGAACACTAGTAGTTCTTTTAAGAAACCCAAATAAATGAATAGATCGAACTGCATACTTGCAATTTCATCATCTATATGGTCAGGTACCAGGTGCCAGACACCAACACTCCTTCAATCCGGATTTCTGGTCTGCCCCCAGGACAAGAATTTTTCCACTGAAGCAACCGGTCTCCTAACTATCCCACTTGACCCTGCCGATCCTTTTTTCCGATCTTTATGACCACACCCGAGCACAAGGTAGTAGCGTTATGCTTCCGAGATCTCGAGGGAGTTGGTGGTGATTTGCTACTTTTGTTGATGGTCCGGGACATTTAGCGCTAAAACACCCAGCTCCCAACAATATGGGGATCCTGCAAGAACCTTTCTTTTGTATTTTCAACCAAGTCAGAGACACCTGCTGATTCCTCCATCGCTTTCTTGTCTCCCCCGATTTATCCCTTCCGTTCTGTTCTACTGGCCCCGCTGGGCCGTAAGGGTTGGGAGGAACGGAAGAGAGAGAGAACTGACCGGGTGAGTTAACTTAGGCTACGGTGGGCCGAAACACACGGTAACACGAAACCATGGGAGGCCATACCCCTGATCACTTGATGTCTGTGCTTTAGCACCCGGCTGTCCCGTGCATTGTATGTTTCGGCTCACCGTAGCCTACGGTATAAGATGACCAGACCGCACTTTTTGATCAGCCGAACAGTGCGGTATGGTCACAGCGGCCAAGACACAGGTGTCGGATTACCAGCGCCTGCTCCTAGAGATAAGATACTAGCAACGAGTGATACACTATGAAGGCAGCGGGTGAAAATAATCAAACTCCTTTATTTTTAAAAATTTTAACTAAAAAGACAAGAGCAAACTTCACGAAATTTCCCGAAACCATCTGAGTATTTTACCTTTTCACATAGAGACTTTGATAGAATCATACAAGAGCATAAAACTTCCATCACCTGAGCCTATAGTAGATTGTCTCTCAGATCACAAGCGCAGAGTGCATGTCTACAGTAGCAGTCATTCATCTATCTTCAAACACGCCCGGAGGAGGGGGTAACTTACAAATGCCTAGCATAGGCGACATTCAATTCTGTCCTCAGATTCCCACCACCCGTATCCACTTCATTCTGCGAATTTCGCCCTATAAATTAGTACCTAAAAGCAGCACTCCCTCCAGACACTACTCTTCAAACTGAGTCCTTGTAGGTCTTTCTCCAAATTGCCCCCAGAAGCCAAACGCTAATCTCATCAGATCAAGACCGTATTAAGCTATGGTTTCACATGTAAGCCATAGCACCTCCATGATTATAATCATGTCAGGACAGGAGTTGTCATCATTTGAGATTGTGGCTGGCCCCTCAGATAAAACACCCACCGCTCACGCCCAGCACCCAGCCATCGATCCTCAAACTCTCGGGGAGGAGTAGGAGATGGCTTTAAAGTGCCAGAGTGGAGTAACCGTCAGTTCCGCAGCTCTTATTTCCCAGATTCCTTGATTGTTGGTCAGTGGATTGGTACTTGAGCATACATATTTCCCCCAGATACCCCATTTTCTAAGTTTGTCCTTTTGGATCTTTATCCTCTCTGTCCTCTTGGATCTTTCTGTCTTCCTCTCCACTGCCGCCAGTTAGCTCTCAGGTACTATGACCCATATAACATACGAGCTATAAGGCCCTGTTCGGTCGGGATGGGACTGTTCCATTTGGACGACAGTTCCTGCGGTGAAAAAGGCTTTCGTGCCTTTTTGAAACAGTCATTTGTATGGGACAACGGAACGGTCCCATCACAACCGAACAGTGCCTAAGTACTAGCAGCCCCTCGACCGACCGGTCAAGCTTGGAGTCAACATTGCAAATATAATAGGTGGCAGAGGCACTGTTGGGAGAGGTGGCAAATTTGGTCTTGGCTATTTATTTCATCTCCAATACTGGGGAGAGGCAAACTTTGTGGATTACTCTCTATGTAAAATACGTGTGATCTGTTCCTGTCCAAGTAATTATTTCACCACTCCCTGATATCGATTCTGAGCAGCACGAAACAGGGAATGTGACCAGAATGATCTATCTTGTCATGGTCAACCACTTGCAGTCCAAATTGAATTTACCCTCTCCCTCATCTATACCTCAGCATCCAAGAGGGGTGTTTGCCCCCATCATCTGGTTTGAAATTGATCTCCCAATCTCTAAGGTCTCGTTCCATGTTTTTCTTCCATCCCGGGAGATTGTTAGTTTGTGTAAAGTTGCATCGCTACCTCAGATGGCCTCTAGAATGTTGATGGATAGCTATTAGTGCCTTGTCATGCATTTCCGAATAGGATCTGTATTCGCAATCATCAGGGGGCCGGGTGGGGCCCCGTGGGGTGACTGCCAAGTGCCCCGGATTGGATGGGACCCTATCTATAGTCCGTCTGGGGCAGCTTAATAGCAGGAGGGTGGGCGCTACAGCGTGAGACATGTTAGCTGAGGGCAGGCGGGGGTGGACGGCGGGGTACCGCAGGGCATGGTTGAGGATGGGCAGGGAGTGTCCGAGGGGAGCGGGAATGGTGAGGAATGGGGGGGAACTGCTGGCAACTGGGGCAAGTGAGAGGTTACGTGATGCGTTTTTAATAAAGAGTTTGAATATATTTTGGTGAGAATTGTGAACGATTGATTTAGTGCTATCTCGCCCCCGCGACAGTCCACGCAAGTCAATGATGGGTATATACTGCACAAGTGTCAACCTCGCAGATATTCACCACATCTCAGAGCTCCATCTCTTCCAATTCTTAACACTCTTGTCTGTATCTAAAACGACTCCTAAACTACTACTCGCATCTCTTCACATAGGTTCAGACAACTCCTCATTTGAGGTTATCAGGAGGCCGGCGACAACCAGGCTCACATTACAATAGTGGCGCACGTGGACGACACGAGGGATGTTTTATGAAGTGAAAAGTATCAGTCTGAGGGTGGATGATCTCAACTTGGCTAGTACAGGAGTCCAAGCCCTAGGACTATAGTCTCCTATAGTCCGTCCTAACACCCCCAAAAACCCGGACTATGAGCCGGACTCCATCCTGACCTCACCCCTACACAGACGGACTGGACAGTTGGGAACACTGAATAGCATTGCCCATACCTACAAATTCTCATTTGAAGTCTATGCTGCGCACACTTTGTTCATCCAGATATCTCATTGCTGTGATTTTGGCTAGTTTTCACATCAATAGCTCTACCTTCTGGTTCTATTGGTCTTCCCCTTGGTCTGTGGTGCAGTACTCTTCGCTTGCATTTGGGCGTTGATAAGGGCAGCGGCAGCAGGTACTCAATGACGGCTAGCAAAATTGGGGAAGGGTCGGATGAGAGTGACTTAGCTACTGTCGCTGCTAGGTGCAGCCTCGGCTTTTTAACAGAAGAGGGATTCTCGCTTCTACAGCGATGATCAGGAACGGAGGTTTTACTGTTATTGGCCGGTTTGTCGGGATTGACATCGTCCCGTGCAAGTAGTGGTCTCACAACCCCCAAATGCCCAAACATGGAATGTGCAAAGATTAGTGTTTGGCCATCTTTATCAGGCTTGTCGGGGTTGACATCGTCTAGTGGGAGTAGTTGTCTCATCACCACCTCATGCCCATCGCAAGCAGCCCTCCAAAGCCGTGTTTTACCGTCGTTGTCGGCTTGATGGGATTGATATCATGCTGTGCAAGTAGTAGTCCTGCCACTCCCTCATGCCCATTGATAAAAGCCCACCAGATTAATGTTCTACCATACTGGTCTAGCTTGTCGGGATTGACGCTGTCTCGCACAAGAAGTAGTTTTACCACAACCTCATACCCATTGTATGAAGTCCATCAGAGTGGTGTTCCACCATCGGCGTCCGGCTTACCAGGATTGAAATCGTCCAATGTGCATAGTAGGTTCACCACAACCTCATGCACATCCCAAGCAGTGCCTCAGAGTGGTGTTTTATTATTGCCAGTGTTGTTGGATTGGTCGGGATTGACATCGTCCTGCTCGAGTAGTAGCCTCACCACCCCCTCATGCCAATTGCTAGAAGCACTCCAGAGTGGTGTTTGATCATTGTTGTCTGGCTTGTAGGGATTGATGTCATCCCGCACGAGGAGTAGTTCACCACTTCCTCACGGCCCGGTCCAGAAGCGCCGCAGAGTCATTGTCACTTCCCCCACGATCGGCTTGACAAAAGGAGAGTTCGTGCGAGAGCGACGATCATCCGAGTGGGAGGCGTGGGTGTGCAGGGAGGATATCCCAGAAGCAGGTCAGATGAGCGTTGAGGTTAGACCGACCGTGCCCTAAGCGAGGTGGTGCCCTCAGCGAGGCACGGCGCTCATAGTCCAATGAGGACTCTTAATAAACACCGGTTCCGCCACAGCAACACTACCATGCCTCGCAGATGGCATGCTCGGTCTAGTGCAGGGAAAAGTGAGTGTTAAGTGCAGAGAGATGGGATAAGCGTGTTGTAACCAAGGGAAGAAAGTTTTCACAAGGGATGTTGTATCACGGATTTGTGCGTTTCTGCACATGATCGTGATAACAAATACCCTGTGTGGCACACACCGGCACTAAGACACGACACTCGGCACAAAGGTGAGTGAGAACCCGTGCGCGTTCTTTTGGATCTAATCAGATCAGACATTTAGATAAAACTGCTCAGTACATATATAGACTAGCTGCCCCTCGACCGAGCGGTCAAGCTTGGAGTCCATGTTGAAAGTATAATACACGATGAAGGCACCAGTGGAACATGTAGCAAATTGGGTCTTGGCTATTATATTCTTCTCCAATACTTAAGAGAGGCAAACTTGGTAGGTTACCATATGTGTAATATACAGGTGTGATCTCTTCCAGTCCAAGCAACTATTTCACCACTGCCTGATGTCCATTCCTGGTCGCACGCAACCTTGAAGGTCAACCGCTTTCAGTCCTAATTGAATTTACACTCTCCCGCATCTACACCCCTAGCATCCAAGAAGGCGGTTCGGCAGTGTTCCCAAGCATCCAGTCCATCTGTCCTTGGGTCCGGAAGGGCCACTCGATAGTACGTGAATGGGCGCTAGGGACCAATGGATATCTTACTGTCCGTCACGACGACAGCCTGGAACAGCGTGGCGGGGACTGCAGGTGTCTCCGGTCAGACAATTCGCCCAATAACTCCGGAAAACAGGTGGGACCTGTCTGTGACTGGTGGCCCGGGGCCCTACAGGTAATTGGTTAGCACCGCGAATGACGGGCAAGGACGGCTCAAGGTGGGTAAGGACAGCAAATATGATTCGGGAGTTACCTATACGTCGAACACTTTAGGACCCTACAGTCATCCTCTTAGATGATATTTTTTCCCAAAGGATGGACTTTCTTGCCCTACAGCTTGAGAAACATGCCCGGGACGCCTCGGAATGCAGTCCTGGGGGCACCTACGGGGCGGATGGGATGCTTGGGAACACTGGTGTTCTGCCGCAATCACCTGGCTTTTTATCGATCTCCTAATCCATGAGCTATCCTTCACAGTTTTTCTCCTTTGCGGGAGATTGCTCTTTTGTGTAAAATTGCATCGATACCGAAGATAACCTATAGAACTGTAGATGGATAGCTATTAGTGCATTATCATGCATTTTTGAATTGCCTAGCCTATCCCTACCAGTAATGCGGGTTAGTTTTACGATCTTGTAGCTTACGGGACAGCTGGTAGAAAAGTGAAAACACTGGCTGGCCAGAGTGAGAGGGCTGGAGGCATAGTGTCAGTACCAAATAGCACTGCACATACCTATATTTCCAACCTATTTTCTGAGACATTCTCTGCAATATTTATCTCTCTTCTTTTTTTTCCATTTCATCCTGCGTTCCATCCACATGCTTGGTAACATTTCTCAGATTTGTTGCAATTTCTAAAGAGATTTTAGTAGTAAATATTAAGGAGAAAGTAGGGCTGTTGTGAGCATGGCTGCAAGATCCTCCATGTCCCTCATCATCCTGCCTACATCCCGGGCAAAGGCGTGTTTCCAGTATTCGCGACAGCTGGCTTGCTCCTTGCTGGCTACGGTAGATCCTGCATATTTTCTCTATGGTGATTTGTACAGTACCTTTGGGGTCGATACCGGTCTTCAAGTTCCCCATGACGCTAACATCTTCGCAGAGATAGTATTATATATCAAGTAGTTCCAATTCAGAGATCTCCGCAGAGCAGAGGTCTACGTATGTTCGATACTCTTGCCCTTTCTCCACGTCTTTGTAGGCTTTCTTGGATGTGCCTAAGTCAGCGAGAGGTTTATTGACCCACCGCAAAGAACCATGTACCGCTCTGCTATTGTTTTACCTTTGCTATACATGTTATTGAAGGTTGTTGTGCTAGGCAGGCTAGAAGATTTTCCGATGTTCTATTAAAATTAGCAAACGACAACATTAGCTATTAAAGGAATTTCCTTAGAGAACGGAAAGGCGGTATATATACCAGTGGTCTACCGCTTTTCACTCAGATCTCATCGTTGATATAGGAAGTTGGGACTGCTACTCGATGTCAGCTTGCAAAATTGGAGACGGCTCGGGCGGTACAGGATGGCCAATGGGCCTACCTGGGGTGGCTGCTGGGTTTGGCCTTGGCTTTGGCTCGTTTGAGAGCAGGGCTCTGTTGATGTGCTTGTAGACCAGGACTCCGGCTTCCTGAGCGATCATCTTGATCGGAGAAGAATTGCTGCGGAGTATTGCGAGTGCAAGCGCGACTGTCACTGCGAATGTTAACTGGTTTCACTCACGGCTAAGTACTGAATGTAAGTATACAAGTGGGAGGAGTGTCTTGTTTTGAGGTGGTCTAACCCACATTTCTATAACCCCCTCCGTTAGGATCATAAGAAAGTTCGGCATTCATAAAATCTAGAGCAAGCTTCGCAAGTCAACGAACTGTGACTGATCCACTTCCGACGTGTTCTAAGACATTTTCATATGAATTCCAGAGAGCTCCAACTGGTGAGAAGCTTGGTCAGTTAATTGTAATTTTATCAGGTTCTATTCGGGACTTGCCAATGCCAAAAGGCCTCTGTACGCTCACCAGGTTAGTTGTCCATGTTTCAGTCCTATCAGAGCCAATAATACAGCAGCTTACCAAAGTCTTGACTGAAGGTAGACTCCGGACAAGAGCATTCTTTCCCGCCATCTGGCACGTTCTAAGGGCCCACCAGGTTATGATAACCAGGGTGAGACCTTCAGAAATGGTAGTGACTCCGGATGAATCAGCAATCTTTTGAAGCTTGTTAGCCTTTGGCTCCGTATATATATCGAGTCGATGATTATTAACTTCAAGTATTAGATAAAACCTTTCAACCCGGGCCAACCCCGATAAGATTCAGCTCTAAAGGTTCAAACGTTAATAAGTGCGAAGATAAGACAAAACATCGAGATCACCTTTGTTAGTACATCCCCACACGTGTTCAGCTCTTCCCTCAACGGCGGAGGTTTTGGAATTTGTGAAATAAGGCTAGTGTGTATATCACCAATAGTGGTAGAGTAACCGGTAACAACCATCGGGGTGGCACCGTCGAGAGGGGCATTTTGGTTTGATCTTGCTTGACGGCTATAGAGTTCCTGATATGGTGTGTATTGTTGCTGATACTCTTGGACTTGTCCGTTAGGGTTACTTGGTCGACACTGAGCAGGTTCTTCATCAGGGCAATTATTGGGCAGTCAGCAGGTATTTGATCACCGACTCTTATGTCATTCATGTCTCTTGGACCAAGTTCTTCCGCACAAATCCGGAAAACATGATGATTCTGAATAACTTCTGCCTTCCTGGCCAGATATTCCTGGTGTGTAGAAATTGCCTTTTCGGTACTACTCTCATGGAAAACACCCACAGCCCTATTAAAAATCTAGACTGTAAGAATCTTGACCAAAAATCACCACTTTTACACCAAGCTCTGGCAGGAAATATGCCAAACCTGAAAGGATAACTCACAATGGCAGGGTCGCCAAAAGCTGTCAGGCCACAAACATCCTGCGGAAAGGGTAATTCAAATAACCCAACAGCAGAGGTCAGTAATATTATCACCACGTGATCCTTGAATTGCTTCAAGAAAGGCTGCCATAATGAGGTTGGAGGTTCTTCAGGGAGCGCTGATCCACTGGTAAGGTTAGCCCAAGTTCAAACCCTTTAGCCTGACAGGGGGCCAACTTACACGGAGCCATCGTTCTATATCTCCCCTATCTGCAAAGTGTTGTTTCCACTTGTGGCCCATGTGGGACGGGTCCCCCAGTGATGTTGAAGAACTTTAAAGTATCTTCTGTCTTCCAAATGGAAGATTGAGCGATCATTTCAAGATACCGGATCTAAAACACTACCGATAGCAAGAGCCCATACGGAACCACGAGGAGATGCCAAAATACCTGTATGCGTCCACAATCTGTACCACATCTCGCAGTCTGTGTTAGAAGTGCGCCAGTTGCTAGTCAATTATAACGGCAAGAAAGCAATTGGATCCTTGGAGTGGCGCCCATCCATATGAGCTCGGTTGAACATACCCCTAGAAGCCCATTAGTATAATGTTCTAACATACTGGTCTAGCTTGTCGGGGTTGATACCATCTTGCGCGAGTAGTAGTCGCGCCACCCCCTCATGCACATTTAAGAAGGCCACAAGAGTGGTATTCCACCATCGGTGTCAGGCCTGTCAGGATTGACATCGTCCTGTGCGAATAGTAGGTTCACCACCCCCTCATGCCTATCCCTAGAAGCGCCCCACAGTGGTGTTTTAGCAATATTGTCTGATTTGTCGGGATCGACATCGTCCCACGCGAGTTGTAGTCTCACGACCACCTTCTGCCCATTGCTAGAAGGGCTCCTGCGTGGTGTTTTACTTTTGTTGTCTGGCTTGTCAGGATTGACATCGTCCCGCACATGTAATAGTTCCACAACTTCATCACGGCTGAGTGTAGAAGCGCCAGAGAGTGGTTTTAACATCTCTAGCGATCAGCTTGACAAATGGAGAATTGGTGCAAGAGCGACCAGCATCCATGTTGGAGGCGTGGGTGTGGAGGCAAGATATCACAGAAGCATGGGTGGTGTAGCAAGTCTGGAGATGAGCTGCAGAAGCTGAGTATGGGGTGAAAGAGAATTAGTGTGCGCAAAACAAGGAAGAAAATCTTCGTATTGTTTACCTCTCAGATTTGTGCGTTGCCACGCATTTATCATGGGTTGCATTGTGGGTTGCTTCCCAGATGTGTGATCAGAAATACTACGAGTGGTAGGCTCCAGCACTAATAGCTTATCAGATCCTACATTTGAGATAGCACTTGGAGATCCACTGCTCAGTACATATATGACTAGCAGCCCCTCGACCGAGCGGTCAAGCGTATCCTTTTTGATGTAGTCTAGATGAAGCATGTATAGTCAGATATTTCTATAACTTGGTACACTTGTACTTTAGATAGTAAACTACAGATCCCAGAAATAACATTGGGTAATTAGTTATAGGCAGCAAGTTGAACTCACAATTCACACATATTAATTAGTCAAAAATGTAAAGTACTTCTGCTTTATTCAAAAACTAAATAACAAGAGTTAAGGAGACAGCAGGAAGAAGAAACCAGAACACAAGAGGAGAGACTTGGATCAATACACGCAAGGTAAACGGTTAGCTATTTAATATTGAGAATTGATAAAGAGGGTGGTATACAAAAAGACATACCTGGGCAGAAAGCGAAAGAAAAGAGGAACTATGGCCAAGCCATCTGGTTAATAATCTATTACAATAAACAAGTGAGATGGAAAACCAACATGACTTACTTGTAGGAATAAGAGGAGATTCAAGCAACAAGACTGGAAGAAGGAAAGGAGTGCACTGTATAAGAGGGTTTTGGAGGAGTCTGAGCAATAAACAATAAGTATGAAGGCTACTAATATATAACAAAATGGAAGAGAGGAGAAAGAAAACTGACCAGATGTAACAATCCTATTATTAAGTGTGTATGCAACAGGCAACGACCGTCGTCTTTTGCGTAAGCGAGTCTCGCTTTTCTGCACCAGGGCGTAGGGAGGTACTATCTCTTCAGGTAGTACGGAACTTGC
>Ga0307517_10010917_pt1 | contig 12655 bp, 11 predicted proteins | sample 23_EM_MG_FD_194515 | JGI IMG/M metagenome (GOLD analysis project Ga0307517, IMG submission 194515) | Populus trichocarpa ectomycorrhiza microbial communities from riparian zone in the Pacific Northwest, United States - 23_EM | ecosystem: Host-associated > Plants > Roots > Unclassified | place...
TGTCCTATCTGGTTAACCCAGTTGTGCAGCAGGAACACCTACCGGAAGAAGCGACCACTAAAAGCTGTTGTGGTTGTGGTTTGTCTCCGGATTGATTTGTTCTCCGGTTGACTCCACCTTTGGCGCAATAGAGCTTAGGGTGAAGAGTGGCCCTGACACTACACAATGTTGTCTCCTATTTTCGGCAGAGTATCACCTTTCGCCTTTGGCAGAGTGTCGCCTTCCGCCTTTGGCAGAGTGTCGCCTTTCGCCTTTGTCAGAGTGTCGCCTTCCGCCCTGGCCTTAACCTTGGCGACGTAAGAACGCAGCAATTGGATTTCATCGGTCCTTACAGTCTGTGTTTCGTAATATGTTGAGCAACCTCATTTTACAAGCTTGGGATGTTGAATACTTACATTCACTTCATTGTGCAGTTCACGTGTGTGCGCACGAGCGAGGGCATAATTGTTGCGGACTCTCTGGAATCGTAGATATGGGAACCAGGTTGTTTCGAATTCATGTTGTAAAGTCTCCCATTCTGAAAGACACCTTCGAAGCAAGTCAACACTTTGTAGAGATTTGGGAGATAGGCGTAAAACTTACATATCACGTTGAGCCCTAAGTACGCCTATATCATGCTTCAGTGAATCTTGTTTGATCTCCTTCGTACGGGAAAACCGGCAGAGGGTTTCTTCGAGTCCTTTTAGTGAAGCAACCGCTGATCGGGCACGCCCTGTCAGTCTCCAGCGACAGAAGAGGTACACGGCGGTGATTGGGATTGGGTTGGTCACCGCTACCACTGCCAGAGCGACAGCGACCGCTGGCAGTTTACCAGATGGTGCTGAATCGGGGGGAGACGACATGGGAGTGGGTGTCGGCGTCGGTGAAAGGAGGGAAACAGGAGCAAGGAGTGGGGGGGGGCGATTCCCTGGGAGCTGAATTTGTACCGGTTCAGTTCAACCACCTCTCAGACTGTCACCCCGGGAGAAGCTTATATTAAGTTGATCTCACCCTTCACAGCATGAGCGATTGAAGGATGAGCACTGTATCGAGGTACACACATACCGGGAGGGTGTTGACGATGAATGCGCCCGGAACCACAGCCCTTTTGGTGACCTCGCTCGATTCTGCTGCAGCTTGGATGAATCGATCTTCGTTAGTCGTGATGTTCAGATTGTAGCATCACCTCCATGATGAATGCTGAAGTTGCACTTGAAATGGGCGCAGCAGATGAGATTTGGCACAAAGTTCTAGTTAGGGAAACCTACAGTTTGGCGTGGTCGAGAAAATTTTTGGGGGACTCGGCGAGATGTGAGAGGTGGTATGTGTGTTTGTGTTGGTACTCGTCGAACCTTGTCATTGCCCTCATATTCAAGAACTCGTGGAGAAGCCAGCGGCCATTTCTCCATCGGCCCCGTATTCCATGATCAGGATTGCTCAGGGGTATTGATCCATGCTTAGTGCAGTTGGTTACCGATGCAGAACTGAGAGCGATCGGAATGGCTTATAGCTTGAGCACTGGTATCAATGGCTGGAGTTCAAGCATCAGTACGGCTGTATAGGCTTTACCTGGGAGATTACTCTATCGGAATAGGTGTTGGAGCACTTCTCGGATAAATCGGAAGTAGCCTCCAAGTGTTCAGGACGACAAAGTCAATAGTCAATAACTTCAAATAAAACACATCCGTGCCTTCAAATAGGCCACCTCAGTTGTGCATCGGAGCAAGAGATGGTGGCCCGGTCCTACTACGCCGCCATCTCCAGATCAACATCACAGAAGCGACAGTACAAAGTGATGCGTAGAGTCTTGTGTTCGTCCACGCCGAGAGATGGCCTAGCATGGGGCGAATTAGCGAACGGGATATCGTTCCAACTCAGTCTTATAGATGGCTTTTGAGCGATAATGGCATCAATGTGGCCTCATGTGGAACGCGAATGGATTAGTCCAAGGCGTGATCATGCTGAACTCGGCACCTTTGAGCGGCCATCACGCCTGAATGGATCTGTCGATCGTCGCTAACGCAGTGGGAGAGGTGGAATCGATGCGTCATAATTGGGGGAGTACGGAACATATACAGTCACCCAAATATAACCGCCGATAAACCCTCCCTAACCATCGCATTAACGTGCCTCGACGTGCGGAAGTCTCGAACATCTCAGGGTGGTTACGATGTTGAGGTTGGATAGCGGTTACATCTCCCACTACTGGGAATTGAAAACCTGTTGAGGGTCTCGCGTCGTCCGAGCTGTTCTTCGATCCGTTCCAGGACAACGCCGGGACATCGTACTGCGCAGCTACAGTAAGTCAGAGAGGTTACACAATGAGAGGCAAGGGTCGGTACCTGGTTGGCAAGGCGGCAGGTGGGTTCAAGTGAAGGCGAGGTCCAAGCATGAGACTCTGACCCACCGAGAGAGACGGTTCCAGCGGTTGGCCTTAGATCTGGGGGGCGTGAGCCCGACTCATGTTATCCGTGCACGATCGGAACTGAGCTATCGAGGATCCAAGTTTGGTCAACGAAAGGCGGCGAACACGAGCCCCATACGTTACGAAGGCAACACCTTGGACCATCAAGAATAGGACACACACCATGTGGTCGCGGAGTCTTCAGAGACGGAAGAATATCTATCTCTGATGGTGAGAGGCTCCGCTGGCAGGGACATCATCCGAGCGCCCACCGAACGGCGGGATCGGCGCTCTCATCAGGGCCTCAACTGTTTCCCCTATGTTTCCGTCAGGTCCCCGCGTCCCGTGGACGCGCACTCATTTCATCTGAAATCATCCCGGATGGTCGGTCCTTGTGTATGGAGAAACCTATCGCCGAGTCGTGGAATGGAATCTAGGGACAGGTGCCGACCTTGTATCATCGCGGGGAGCCAAACTCCGACGGACACTAATGTTGGTGTGTGTTTTGTGCCGGTTGTTGAAAGGACAGATGTTAACACGCTTGCATGGTAGACCGCCTGGCCCGAGGAACAGTGAAGAGCGGTAAACATCCTCGGGTCCAACAAGTCCCCCCTCGTTGTTCCCCGTAGTCTATCTGGCACATCTTCCCTTCAGCTTTCTCCCCAAATTCTCGCAGCACATTGTAGAGGAAACAACCGTCAGTCCAAAAGCGTGTGTTCAATTGTTCCCCCTCCGCCTTTGAACCTTTGGCGACCGTGTTTTCCGTCTCCAGTTTGGAGGGTGCCACACTTGAATCGTATACAGCTCTCTTCCAGAACCTCTCGGAGCGGTCGGCAGCACCCGCGTCGAGTTCTACGACAAGTTTCAGCGCGGGTTGATAAGTACGGCCGTGACATTATGATGAAGATTTGAATACCGCCCTGATCTTCGTGAGTCATTTTCCGCATCCGCTCCCGCCGTGGTGTTAACGCATTTTTCTGAGAGAATAGGCCGGTGTGTTCCCCATGGCCACATCCATTGTTATTGTTGGTGTTCGTAATAAACTGGAACCGGACTTCTAACAAGCAGCAACTCGTTGCTACTCCCTCAGGATTGTCGTCAGCGTCCCGCCGGTGAATATTCCCAGTCAATTCCGATATAATGTGCATGGGAGCCAACCTGCCTATTATGAGGTCCATCCCCGAGATCATCCAACACACTAACACCCAGGTCATTCCGGTGGAAAGGCTCTACGATATTGTGCCCAAGTGTCCTGATGGTTCGTCTGGGCGCTCTTTGGTGATTCCGGGTCCCGTGGACAAGGCCCCCCTCTACTCCGTCATCCAACACGACTACATCAGTGGTGAATCTGGAGAGGTCGTGTCCGAGCCCATCGGGGACCGGTCTGCCAGGTGTGTCCGCGCAGGGCTGACCTTCGGGCCCGGTCTTATCACACGGAAAATTGAATGTTTTCGAAGTCTCGACTGATGAGGTAAGTAACTTGTTGATGAACCCGATTTCAGCGGGGGAGTGTTCACAGAGGGCCGAACCATGCACTTCGCACCACGGGCGTTCGGAGGGTCGCACAAGATCCCGCCCTACTGAGTGAGGAGGATGTAGTGCTCGAACCTGGCTCGAGTCGATCGCCTCACATTCGTGGTTCAAGTTGGTTGTGTTAATTCGAGCCCCCTGTGTGTATCGGCGTATCTAAGATGCCTCGGTTATGGACTTTCGTGCTGTTCTGGATTTGCACGCGTGTACGTTTGACTAATCACCCGATATTACATTGTTCCATCGCATGCGATGTACAGATCCTACATTTGGTGGTAATACATAGGAATGTCACGAGTTCGGTCCTAGTCACATCGCCCTCAGAAGTGGTTGGTGTCGTTACGGACTCTTTACAAGAGGGAAAAGCGAAAAACAGAGGCCTTTGTGCGAGCGAATCATGGAATATAGAATCCAGATGTCAATGAACAGATGGACCCAGTCAATTGCATGGTCCTCGCTGACGCCGAGATTGCGTTTGTGGCTACTGTGGGTGGGTCCCCACCGGTAACATCCCCCGTCATACCGCTTCGAGGGAGGTATCCTGATCCCTATCCCCGCCATACAGCCGAATGATATCTGTTGGGGATGGTGATTTCCCACCTCCACCTCTGATATGTAAGCCTCATCGTCTGACACATCGCGTGTCAGCTTTCGGCGTTATCCGAGGACGAAGTCTATTCGGGGAATCATCAGCGATCATTGAATATTGATGCATCGGTCATCGGCGGATAGGCATTGCTAACCCTCTTCCAAAGACCATCATTACCATCACGATCCATAATCGCAAGGGCAACACACCTCGCTAATCCACTGTGTCAGACACAAGCTATCTTTGGAACATGGGGAATATAAGAAGTGGGAGCTCGAGATGTCGGACTCAACCAACCAGCTCCAGTTTCCAACTTCACTTCTCTTGAAAACACTCGACTCCTCCGACTACTACTCAACTCTAGAAACATGTCTTCTTCTACCGAGACTTCTGCTCTCTTCACTCCTCTTCAAGTTGGTCGAGTGACCCTCTCGCACCGCATAGTCCTTGCGCCTCTTACCCGCTCCCGAGCTACCGAGGACCACGTCCACACCCAACTGGGCTTAGAATACTACGCACAGCGTTCTTCGGTTCCTGGATCGCTTTTGATAACTGAGGCCACCACCATCCATCCAGCAGCTGGGACTTTCTCCCATGCTCCATATATCTACACCGATGCTCAGGTCCAGGCCTGGAAGAAGGTACATCTTATTTACACCCACCAGAGACCCCGTATCTGACCTCTCTGCCCCATAGGTTGTAGATGCAGTTCACGCCAACGGGTCATACATCTACCTTCAACTCTGGGCTTTCGGCCGCACCACAGACGTTGAACTACTCAAGGCCCAAGACCCCAGCTTCGAATTGGTCGGCGCATCCGCCATCCCCATGTCTCCTTCCGACCCGATCCCTCGCCCTCTGACAGTGGCAGAAATCAAGACCTACGCCCAATGGTACGCCGACGCCGCTGACAAAGCGGTCAACGGAGCTGGATTCGACGGCGTCGAGATCCATGGCGCCAACGGATACCTCCCAGATCAGTTCCTCCAGGACGTCTCGAACCAACGGACAGACGAATATGGTGGATCGATTGAGAACCGCTCTAGGTTCCCTCTCGAAATCATCGAAGCTGTCTCCAGCGTCATCGGCGAGGACCGAGTAGGATTCCGCATCTCGCCATGGAATGTATGGCAAGGAATGAAGATGAAGGACCCCAAACCCACCTTCGCCTACTTCGTCTCTCAAGCCAAAGAGAGGTTCCCCAACCTCGCCTACCTTCACGTTGCCGAACCACGTGTCGCTGGAACCGATGACAACTACAGCAATTACGTGGATTCCAACGACTTCCTGAGGAAGATTTGGGGTGAGAAGGTGTTCATCGCCGCTGGCGGATATACCCCTCAGATGGCCGCGGAGACTGTCAATACCGAGGGTGGTTTGGTTGCCTTTGGGCGTCATTACATTGCTAACGTGGGTTTCTCTTCCTCTATTGATCTGTGGTGGGCCGAGTCCTGATTTTCCTTTGATTCTAGCCTGACTTGCCATTACGCATCAAGTACGGTGTCCCGCTGACCAACTACCAGCGTTCCACCTTCTACAGCGTGGAGGACCCTCACGGCTACATAGACTACCCAGCCGCCACCCTCTCACAGCTCACCGGTGCACCTGCCATCGTCACCCCCGGGATCGGGGAGACGGTTAGCTCCACCACCCTAGTTCCTGCGGCCTAGGGTATCATCTCATCTCAACAATAATATGCCCAGAGGCATTATTCATAGACTTAAATCGTGTATACCACAATGTACTACCTGGTAAATCGAACAATAAAGAATACGACAAAGTGCGAAGCAACTACGAGGACATACTGAACAGAGTAATTGCTCTATATATATGTTCTTCCCAGTGTGATCTCGCAGCCTCGTTCATTTCGCCTGCATCAAGTCGTAGTTAAATTCCATTGCGCCTCAGCTGGGTGGCCATTTGAGCAAGCTGGGCGGAGAGCTCTTCGCGCAGTCCCGAGCACCGTTGAAAGTGGGACGCGACGTGAAATTGATTTCAGTGGGGGGAAATTCTCAGATGGACTGTCAGTGAGGTCGTCAGCAATGGGAAGTTCTTTGAAAGGTGGCAGCGTTGTCTCTGGAGACGGTAAACCTCCAGTCGCCTCGCTCAACTTCTGGTCTTCTTCACACGGTGGCGGAGGTGGCCCCGACGCAGGTGACTTCCTACTGGGTAATCAACCGGCTGGGGCATCGGATCCAGGAAGTCCGGGTAGGGGACTGGGTCGACGCGAGTTTCCGATGGGGTTCCGGTCTCGGACACGAAGAGCCGGATTGATATCCTACCTTCAATGTTCGCCTCGTGCGTGTTCTGCCCGTCCCGCATATTGTTGCAATCAAAGTCCCATTCCCTGTTCACCGCCAAATAAAATCAGCACCTCCTTGTAAGTCAAAGGATTCAGACGAGTTGTAACTGACCCTCGAACTCCATGTTCTATCGACGGTACCACCCAGCAGCGGGTTGCCCGCCCTCATGTCGGCTCGATGAGCTCCGTTGTTCCGGGTTGCAGCATCTTACGTAAGGTAGAAGCCCCACCGTCCTCAACCACCACTGTTATGGCCACACCACCAATCCAACATGAAGCTCGAGCCGAGAACCCTTCGGAAGTTGCTGCTCTCAATGGGTACGTGTGTCCGACCCACCCGCCCCGGGGTCTCTCGTTCTTGACCCCGTCGCACCACCCGACTGTCCTGACGCTAGTGGGGTCTACCCCCGTCCATTGTAATCTAGGGGAAGAGCCAAAACGCCAATCATCGCCGGGGCTGTCTCTGGAGCTTGCGTCCTGCTCGCCTGGACGATCGGGTTCATCCTCTTTTTCATGAGACGGAGGAGGCAGAGGCAGCGCGCCAGGGAAGCAGGGTTCAAGAGCCACAGGGACATCATCGACTTCATACCCATACCCAACCCAACCACGTTCATCATCCCACCTGACCCCGCCTTGGTCGGCCCCCCAAAATCGTACGAGAACCACATACGTGATTTAGAAGAACGAGGACAACTGGAGAAATCACCTGCGTCCCAGACACCCCTTCGCGCTCTCGATCAACGTGAAAGCGAGACGGTCCCTTCTCCGGGGGAATCCTTGCGAACCAACTCCACCACGAACTCAACACCAATGATCACAACCGTGGCCCCGAGCACCCTGGATATGAGTACGGATGAATCAGGTCACCCTATGTTGGATCCGCCGACGCGTCTCCCCCCCGCTCCCCTCACCCGGAAAACCCTAACCGGTCGAGAGAGGTGATCCCCTACGATATCATGGTAAGTACGTCTGCAGGGAGCTCCGCAAGTTTCGCCGAATTGACCGCCGCTGGATTACAGAGCCCCTACGATGCATCCATTTATAATGCCCATTCCCGGTGAACTCGGGTGACATCCCACTTCCAACGAACTACATAACGCACGTTCATCCCCTCTAGATCAGGCCCTGTTGTACGACGGCTGCAGTGCTGCTCCGGAGTAATATGTATATCATGCTTAATCACATATCGGGTACATTGAGCATTACGGACTTCATTTTCCGCTCCCCCTCAGTCACAGTAAGCGCCAACGTTAGCGGGCTGGGGCGCTCATTAGTCGCAGTAGGCGTAAGTCGACCGGTGACGTACCTGAACATCCCGAGCATAGCGCTTGAGGACACCTCTTGTGACATTGATCTGGTTCCTTCCGGTAGCCTCCCATTCTTTTCGACGCCTGGCTTCTTCCTCAGGAGCGATAATCCAGTCAATAGTCTTCTCTACAGTATCGATGACGATCCTATCGCCGTCCTGGACCAACGCGATCGGACCTCCCAGCAGGGCCTCAGGGACGACATGACCAATGATGAATCCTCGAGAAGCTCCAGAGAAACGACCGTCAGTGATCAACGCTGTCTTTCCGCCGAGACCGGCACCCATCAGAGCACCAGTCGGCCCCAGCATCTGTCAACCCGCAGCGGTGTCAGAGACCGTAATGGCTGTCCTTCAAGTTCACATACCTCCGGCATCCCAGGTCCACCCTTTGGTCCAAGATACCTGAAAATAATGGCCTGACCCGCCTGGATCTCTCCTCGGTCAAGGGCAGCGTAGAAATCATCCAAGCTATGCAGCACGGTCAACCGCAATGGATCTCATCGCAGAAAACCTCACTCACTTATCGAAGCACTTCGCGATGCCATCGAACTTCAAACCCTCCTTACCGGTAATCTTGGCAACGGCGGATCCAGGTGCCAAGTTACCCTTGAGGATAGTGATGTGACCTGTGGCTTTGATTGGATTCGACAGGGGCCGGACGACGTCCTGCGTGGTGAAGTCGAGCTCAGGAACATCAGCGAGGTTCTCGGCAATGGACTTTCCAGTGACCGTCAACTGAGTGCCGTCAATGAGGTCGGTGTGGTTTAGGAGGTACTTCATCACGGCCGGGATGCCTCCAACTTTGTGCAAGTCCTCCATTACATACTTCCCAGAAGGTCTGGAATACAAGTTTTCAGTGGGACTGTTGTCCATTTCTGGCGATGACGTACTTCAGGTCTGCCAGGAAGGGTGCCTTGTCAGCGACGGTCTGGAAATCATCGATCGTGAGTTCGACCTCCGCAGCCCTGGCCATCGCAAGAAGATGCAAAACCTATGGGCTAATCAGTGCCCAACGCAAATGTGAGAGGCGGAAAAGGCACACACAGCGTTGGTAGAACCTCCGATAACGTTAATGACGGCAATAGTATTGAGGAAGGACTGTCGAGTAACGATATCCCTGAATGTATCGTTTAAGATGTACAATGGGTCAGCGCGAATCAAACGCACTTTGGCTTGAGGTCAAGTTCCATCAAGTTTTTCAAGTACTTGGGAGCTTTGAAACACTCTTGAGCCTTTTCTACGGAAGACGTTTAGTCCAGGTTTCTCAGGAAAGTGCGAATTGACCGACCAGGGTAGACGGCGGGAATTCCGGAAGAGTACGGAAGAGCCAAACCCAAAACCTCGAGGGCAGTTCCCATTGTGTTGGCCCTGCGGGTCGACGTCAGAAATGCACCGACTGACACACTGCAGAAACCCACGCACGTGAACATACCACCGCAAGCACCAGACCCGGGGCAGGCATGACGGACGACGTCTAACCGTTCTTCATCGGAAATCTTTCCAGTAGCGTACGCGCCTGCGTCCGGCGAATTTAGTATTCCGTTCAAAAGTACGATGGCCGGTCAACAACATACCAAACGATTCGAAAGCCTCTCCAATGTTTACCGGGTCACCTTTCTTGAAGCCGAGGGCTGGACAGTCGACGTGTCTGACACCCGCCTGGATGGTTCCACCATAGATAATAACAGTCGGTCTGTTCATCCTGAAAGCGGCGATAGCACATCCCGGCATGTTCTTGTCGCAACCTAACCCATCCCAAGTCAGAACTTGGCGCAATGTACGGCTGAATGGATTGCGTACCGGGGATGGTAATTAAACCATCGTGATGTTGTGCCTGCAGTGGTGTTATGAACAGGAACCTCATATAAACGCAGTGCGGCGTACTGTGGATAACTGTGAATGGATGTGAGTAGATGCCGACGGCTTACATAGCGATGGAGCATACCAGTTCGATGGAATCGGCGATGAGATCACGACTCGGCAAGCTGGGATACGACGGTGAATTCCAAGAGGACAGCCGATCAAATGTACCACATACGAGAACAGCATTCCTGAGAAATCGCGCATGAGTTCGAGAGGTTTCTCGGGGCCAGCAGAAGCTAGGACGTACCGCTTGAAGCCATCGTAATTCCATCACTGCCGTTCAAGTTAGCGAACCGCACGGGCAGATAGAGAAACATCTCACGTACCTCACTCCGACGGTGCTGTACATGAATCCAACGAGGTCCTCTTGCTGGCATCCCTCCTTCACCTTCTTGGCTAGATCGAGCTACCGGGACCGCGTCAGTTCTGCCTTGAACAAGGAAGATTCTTGCTGTCCCCACCAGGTGGTTGTTGCAAGGGTTGCCCTCCCACCAAACTGGGGCGATCCCAATCTATTCCGAACTGTCAAGGGGTGGCGAAAGCGCTCTGATTAACGATCCCGAACCTGCGGCTTGTCCAGGTCCTCCGGGCTGAGACCTGCGCCGTGGACTACACAGCGGCTATCGTCAGCACATATGAGGTAAAACGCGCAGCGTCTAAGAGAAACTCACACATCGCCTGTGCAGCTCCATGGCGCTAATATTGACACGAAACGTCCGAGATCGATGACTGATAAGATGCGGTAAGACCAGAGATACGATCCCTACCTTGCTTTGAGTAAGTTCTCCAGAGTACTTGTTGAGTTTGAGTCTGCTTCCGGGGGAAGCTGTTCTGGAAATTTTGTGGCTGCCGGTATTTGGAACAAAATCAACACGCACAACCTGATCGCCAGACGAGACAGGAGTGGGAGCGATAACGGATGACTTACATCCCGACGTCCGTCATGGCTAGATAGCAAGGTTCAAGGGAAAGAAAGTTTGAAAGAGAATTGGTCTGTTCAAGTCATCCACGGGGTCTCTTATCGGCCATTGTTCGGACGAGAGCGGTCCGGGAGAAACACTAGATCGCTCACAAAGGAACAACCAATCAAGTTGCTCGGATTGTCCAAGCCCGAGAACACGCAAGTGCGGGCTACATTCTTCTACATCTACCAAAGTAACAACAGTGGAATAGGTTCTCAGAAGTCAAAGCCATTGCTCCGGAACACCTCCAAGTCCCTCTTCCCGCCAGAATGCGTCATTTCAGCGAGATCGGGTCGGTTCTGCAAGATGTTGTCAGTTGAGATCTGACGCAATACAGTCAAACGAGCACCCACCATTTCCAACATCACCCGTCGTAACGTCGACCACAGATACTCGCTGCCGTCACCGGAGGCGCTTTGCAACGATAATGCGCCCAGAAGGTGTTCTCCTGATTCTTTGTGTGCGCCAATATTCAGGCCTAGATGACGGAAGTCAGCCGTGACCGAAAATGACGGTGAGACAAACGAACAGGCGACAGCGACGTTCGATATTGCACGGATATAAGTAGGGCGCAGGTTTAGTGCTTCTCGGTAGGCACCAAGGGATTCTTCGTGATTGCTCCCGTTAGAAAGTGAGGACCCCAACCTATTCCACAACTGATAGTCCGTCGGACGCACGGACAGCGCTGCCTCAAAACAGTCCTTCGCCTGGTCAAATAGATTCGAAGTGTAGAAGAGTACACCGAGTCCAGCTTGCAAATCGGCATCCACGATGCCCTTGGAATGCTGCACCCTCGCATAGTCAAGGAAGGCTTGGGTGACCTGCTGGTGAGAATACCAGGAGGACTCCTGCAGAGATGACCACGCAGTTTGAGGAACCTCTGCGTCCGGGTGTGAGGCCTGTAGCCAGCGTAAGAGCGTCGTGTGTGAAGCCCGCTCGTATCCTTCGTTGGTGTATGAGATGGCGAGGGGCTGCGATCCCCTCATCAGCGTGGGGTTACAATTTCCAGAAAACTTGACCTACCAACATGCCAACACCATTTGCCCCAGCCTCTCTCGCTCGACGTACACCCTCGGTGAGAGCTCTGATACCCATGTCCTCACGTTCATCCATATTGCGGGCCTCACCCAGAAGGATCCACGCCTCGTACCCTCCTTCACCCAACTCCCCCTTTTGGATCGCCGCTTCTAGTATCAAAGCAGCCTCCGACAATGAGCCATTCTCGTTCAGCAGGACCTTGGCCCGTTCCAAAAGCGTTCTTCCAGACGTGCCGGCCAAGAATAGGTTGTTTCTTTCTATTTCCTATCTGAGACCCATGCGTCGCAAATAGAAAGGAAGAAAAGTGACGAACCAAATTCGTAATCTCCGAGCAGCGGGATGCCATCGTGATCAAAGGCGACTGGTTGGAACGAGGAGCTCGGGTCCTCCCACGGCGCCATGCCCATGGTGTCGTAGTCAAAGTCCATGTTGCGCTGATCGTTCATCATCTGGTTAAACTCGGCTTCCCACTTAACCATATCTTCCTCTGGTGGTGGTAAGTCCGATTTCTGGAGTTGATCCCACACACTGACGACGGTTAATGAAATGGGTGAAGCGCATACATCAAGTGGAATTTACGTTTTAAAATCTTCTGATGTAGACGTTGTCTGTTTGGTTGCGCTGGTGTCCTCCAGCGTTGTGTTTGCAAGGGTATCTGTAATATCTCTAACCTCTTCAA
>Ga0307517_10010918_pt1 | contig 12655 bp, 12 predicted proteins | sample 23_EM_MG_FD_194515 | JGI IMG/M metagenome (GOLD analysis project Ga0307517, IMG submission 194515) | Populus trichocarpa ectomycorrhiza microbial communities from riparian zone in the Pacific Northwest, United States - 23_EM | ecosystem: Host-associated > Plants > Roots > Unclassified | place...
TCAGGCCACTCTGATATCATTCTACCGACTTTTTGGCCTGTTATAGGATCTTCCATCGGGGACGAGTACGTTCGCACATCATCCGGCGTGTCAGCCTGTACCCCCAGATCGGCCACCGTCAATAAATATTTGACGCGTCGAGAGCCGAGTTTACGGTCGTTGCTGGCGTTGACTAGACAAGGTTGGTGTTCTGAAAGGTAACGCCTTTGTAAAAGCGATTACCGCTCCTCATTCCACGATCGTGAAGCGGGTTCCGAGACGCTCACCGCACACGACAGTCCCTCCTCGTTGCGACGGCATGAGGGAACAATGGCCTCAATGGATATAAACTGCCCAAAGGTCACCCCTGACACTGCATCCACAACCCCTCTTGTCTCACTCTCTTCCTCATTTAGTCGACATTTCTGCCATGTCTTTCACGGACATAGAAGACAAATCCCAAGATGAAATTGACGCTGTGATCAATCGGCTGGCCGGAAGCAACAGCTCTTTGGCGGCATGCTCACTCGTGAGCAAACGTTGGCATGCGAGGTGTCGACAGCAAGACTTCAGGAGAGCAAGCCTGGCAGAACTCGATGGGCTACTGTACTCGGACTGGCTTCCGAGAGGATGGTACATACAATTCATTGAATCTCACGTCGGCCACTCTCACTCAAATTACACCAGGCGCATTCCACGACAGTTCGAAACAGGGTGAACTTTGGGTCGGCTCAACGATGCTCCACCCCCACGACCACTTCAAGCCCTTGAGCGGAATCACTTCCCTCACTCTCAGTCACATATCTTTTACGCTCCTTAACTTCTCAACCCTACGCCACACCTTCTGTAACCTCGTTCCTACCCTTCGCAGCCTGCGGCTCTTGCGCCCAACCGCATGCCCCCGTACTCTGTTCCTGTTTATCTCGATATTCTGCAACCTTCAAGATACGGAGATCCACTCGCCATCCTGGGACAAACCGTGCGACCCCCTCATCGAGAGTTTCGGCCAGCGTCGCGGCGAGCTCTGTATCTCCGAATTCAACGATGGATCCTTTCCATTCCTCTCCCTGCTCGAGTCACAAGCAACAAATTATGAGAGGTTGACGATAAGGAAATGTAGTTTCGACGACACCCGCCCCCTCCAACGCCTCGTATCAGCCAACGGACAAAATATGCGGAGAATACAGATCGTAGTCGCTGGACACGGTAAGCGCTGTCTACCTTTTTTTACATCCTCCATACACCTCTAACACACGTCGCTCAGGGGAGGTGCCGTCGATCTCGCTCCAGGACTGTCCGGCCCTCGAGCAAATCTGTATCAGCAATATCAAACACAGTGCATCGTTCCGCCGGATTTCTTCGATTGTTTCATCGGTAACTTCGTCTCGCTTCCAAAATCTGGTTCTCAAGCTCCAAACCACCGGTCACAGGGAAAGCGATGCGATCCAGATCGACCTGGCGGACGGTATCAGTCACTTGGACGCGCCACTCTCCCATCTCGCTCGGGTTGCCTCGGAGGGGAATCGCAAGGTTTCATTGGTGTTATTGGGCCAGGAGCCGGAGTTCCTCGCTCAAGGACTCATCGACTTCCATGCGCTGGGCTATATATGGGCAGGGGAAGAAATCGGCGGAGGCGAGTATTCCTGGACGTTGACCGCTCCAAAGAATAGAAAGGCGAAGAGATGCCGGATCCGCATGATACTGGATAACTTACTCGGGCGAAAGCGTTTAGATCAAACTTCGATGACAATCTGAGAGCCTTCTGTACGAAAGAATATAGACGCCTTCGTTATTTGGGAAAATCGGCAACATAGTAAGGAGAGAGTAGGATAGCAGGGTAAAAAAAATATTCGTCAAGCCAAGCCGCGGTTACACTATCGTGATCGGAAGAGCACGGGTTCCTAAGCGGGGCCACAGGGTTTGTGGACCGTGGCCTGGGGAGAACATAGGTCAATAGCTTGCTAATGGGGTGTTCACGAATGAGGTCATTCGTAATCACTTCACTCTCTATCCATCCTGGCGCCTCAAGTACCTGGCGACGGTACTGAAAGCGGGTTCTCAGACAGCGCAATCGACCGGTTTGCGGATGATTAACTTACCTGAGTACCTTGGCGGAGTGTTCCAAATTAACACTCGGTTGCACTTCTAGGCGATCCACCTCCACTTGAGACAAGCCTCGAAACCATTCTTCGTCGTAGAAGTTTTCTGGAAGACCAGCTACAGGGAATCGATCCGGGTCAATTCTTCCCGAATCTATGCGTTGTCTGACCCAGTTCCCGCGACTGGCCCGGCCGTTGGAGGAAAAACGGTGTACCAGGTAGAGATTGTCGATGACGCGCAACCACTTGGTGACTACTTGAGACCTCCAATGAGGTCGGACAACCATAAATTTTCGCTGTCCCCGGATAGGGTGTTTCCCACACCGATCCGTTTCATCGCCGCTCATGCCACCCTCATCGGCCAGTCGATCTACGTAGGTTTTGAATGGGGAGACATCTGGTATCGTGTCACAAATAAAACGTCTGCTGCGAATGAGCTATGAAGTCGTGTTAGCAAAAGACAGGGCACGAGATGTCAGACGCATACAGTCCTCACTCTGCTGCGTCGAGCAGACCGAATCTGGCGTTCCGTGGCTGCGTCGGCGGATATGCGTCCAGTCTGTTGGTGATAGTGGGTACGTATGGTCTCAATGTGTCGTAGGAAGGCTTCTTCGACAAGTTTGTTTGGCCACCGGCGGTAGAGCTGCGACTTGTTGAAATTCTTGCGAAAACATCGAGATGCCCTCACGTTCCAGGGGGACCTGATCGGACCCTCCAGATCGAGCCTCAATCGCCCGATACGTTTGCTAGGACCACCGGTCTTGTTTACATTAAACTCCTCAATAACCTGCGGATCTGGTGGGTGTGGCACTAGCGACGAGATGTTGGTCCGCCCTAACATCAACAATGCATGCTGACGTACTTCTGCCTTCTCAACACCGCTCGTAAGATACCGAAAAGGAGCCGGACCGGAAACGCACCTTCAGTCCGAGGTCAATCTCGGCCCTACGTCGCTGCTCCCGCTGCTGAAGCACTCGAGCCCCCTCCCGTGGCTCATTGGCCGTTTTAGTGAGTTCGAGGAACTCGGAGAGGATCCTCTGAATCCCTTCGAACTGCGCTTCGCTATTACGAAGCATTCCTAACGTCATGGAATACAGGCCGCGGAGGTCTTGATGACCAGAATCGGGTGTCATGCGAGGGGATAATCCATATGAACCTTCGGGTTGTTCGATGTCAGGCAGGTGGCTCTCAGTCGCACGTCTTAACTTCCCCTCGCCGGACACGTTGGTGGGAGACTGGGGCCCGTGAGAAGAGGTTCATCTGCGACAAAGTCAAACCGACAAACCTGTGGATCTGGGGTCCACCCAGACACCGAGGCTTCCTCTCTATCATCGGTCGTCGAACCTTCGGCCCCATCGTGGTCGACGCCCTCCGCCTCGGAGGAGCTTCCAGCCTCAGACGGCGTCTCGCCTTCGGATGAGTTGCCAGAAGACGGAGTCGCGACCTATCAAGGCCATGTGTTGAAATCACGCATACCAATAAAACAGTTCACGCACTCACCTGATCCGAATCAGACTCCAGATTGAACCCGTGTTCATCCGTGTCTTCTGGTTCCCAGGACCAAAGCCGCGTGTCAGAACGTCGGTGAGAGAGACCAGAAGCGGGGGAGATGCTTGTCTCAGGCCCGTGTATATCACTGCGTTCGCGTTTGACGGGTGGGGACTTTTCCGCCTGCAAGTATTTTCATCGGCGCGCCCAATAGACCGTCAACGATGTACTCACGACATGATGCGCTCGACCGAAGACCGTCCGCGATGACCCCTTAGACCTTTTCCTCTTTCCAAGCTGTTCCGTGCGGAGAGCCATTTACCGGGGTTTGTGATGACGAGAACAAAAGGAAGTTTCGCGCATCTTGATGAACCGTAGTGAGCTTTTTGTACCTACACGGTAATGGTAAGTTGGAATGGCGCACGTAGCGTACGTACCGTGAATCCTCATTGCTCGGCAGTGCTCGCAGCGATGGGGGTGTCGTGGAAGGACAGTAAGGTACGAACACATCTTCAACGTCAGGTGTCGGGGTATCCGGAAACGGCCGAATCCTCGACCAGACCTGACCGACACGGAAGCGCGCGAAAGCCTTAAAATGTGCCCATTCCACTCAGTCGCGCCCTCCCGTGACACAACCCTCGCTCGCTATCATGGAGCACATCGCCAAAGTCAACGTAGGGTCCCCCTACACGGCTACCGAAGCCGGGAGAGCACTTTTAGCGGCGATGAACGCCGAGGAGCCATTTACATTGTTGAGTACCCTTCCGCAGAGATTAGAGGAGCTATGCACTATCCAAGGCCGCCAGGAATCCGCTGAAGTAAGCCAAACCGTCCTCTCACTTCCTGGTCTTCTCAACTCCAACCAGAGACAGCTTGTAGGCGATATAACCCTCAGCCAATCGCAAAACTTCGACTCAATCTCTTCTGGTCGGCACGATATCCCCTCCACAACTATCTCCGACTCATAAACTCGATCTACTAGGATTGTTCCAAATCAAGGAATGGAGAGATGAGTTGAGATCTTCGTTGGGCTTCCACGTACAACACCTCCAGCGTGATGTAGACGAAATCCAAGAATTGCTGGAGGGTCTCCATCATGTATGTGCCCTCAAGGCTCATCAGCGATCAATGACTGACATACGTCCGCAGGGTCGTCAAGCTGGGGCATTACCCAGACGGAACCGAGCTCTGGAGAAAAGTTTCAGCGACTTGAGTGATGAGCGTCGGTAGTTTTCCTGTGGTACCCGAACTACGCTGATTTACATCCCCCAGTTTCGAAGCTCCAGGATACGAACAAACAAATTTCAACTATCTCCCGTTACGTCTGCAATGTAGCGGAAGGCTTGGCATCAGATGGGCAATCCCCCGACAGTATCATTCACCGAACCTCACACGAAACGAGCCTCATACAAGACAACCGCGATGCTTTCCTGCATTCCAATCACCCCTTCTTATCTAGTGCCGAATTCGTCGACCATGGAGCGCGTGGGGACGCTGAAGGACATCTGCTGAGCCGTAAGTGCCTTGCTTCACGCGTGACTTACACATTCCTTTGCCCACTCCGGGTGTACAATCACAGACGATATAGAAACACGCTGTAGGGAATTGGAGGCAGCCATACTCCGGAACAACGCAACGATTGGGAGACAGAGTCAGGAAATTGTATGGGGAGTCGTTGTGGTGTGGCACTTCACTAACATGTATCCAAACAGGATAGGTTGTTTCGCGTGCTGTAGCAGTAAGCTCTACCAGCTCAGTAGCAGGAGGGTACCGCAGTTACACAAATTGATTCCCGGGTTGCATTGGTCGCCCCTAGATCACCAAATCATTTACAAAGATGGATCGTCGTAAAATCGTCGGTGGCCATCGGAATTCTCCGCCTTTCATGTGGGATTCCAAACTTTCTTTGTTCGGAGTTCACAATCCCCCCCCCCGTCGATCCCCTTGTTCGTCAGGATCAGGAGAAACCGCACGCGGCTACTTGACGTTCGCCATTGTCCCGTCCGTCCGGCATTATGGCTCGGTCTGTCTGCGCTGACACACTTCAATCAGAAGTCGACCCTGTCTGTCATCCTCCGATTCTCGTGATCCTAGGTGGATCACTGTTCGTAGGTTCTGTTTCATGAGCTGAGTTCGCAACTGCGTGGCTTCGGGCTTCCACAAGTCGTACTAGCCTAAATTGTTCAAATTACTGACATGCGGTGAGTAATCTCCCAAGAGCCCGCGCACGACTTCATCATTTGGCAAGACCGAAGTAATTTATCCAGCTCTTCGTTTGCAGACATGTGATTCACACCGTACCCCAGGACGCTGAACAGCGCTGTACCGGCATGCAACACCGTAAAAGGGAGACGACATTCATTTAAGACGTCCAAGGAAAGAGCTTTCCGTTTTTACCCCTGCCACCGCTATATCTCTCTCATGGACTGGTTCCTCACCGAGCCTTCGAGTACGCAGCTGGTCAAGTCCAATAGCTGGTGAGTGGTTCGCGCCTTCAGAGTTGGAGGGAGTCGGTTTAACTCTTGACCACTCTAGTCAGCCACAAGCCCTGATCAACAGGGTTCCGGTCGAAGTACTCTGCAGGGTTTTCACCGCTGTCCTCAAGTCGCGGTCGTCGCCGTCGCCGTCGTCATCGTCCCATAATCCATCCCATCTCGCTCCCCATCACAAGAACCTCGTTCTGTTGAAGATCACCGCCGTATGTCAGTATTGGCGTGTTACTGCCTCAGACTGTGCTACACTCTGGACCAATATCGCGTTTTCCACTTCGACACCGTCCACGGTCAAGTGCGCAACGCTCTTTTTCGGCCGTTCGAAAGAAGCCCTGCTGTCGGTTCACGTATGGGATCCCGGAAACGCGAGAGATCCGTCTTCAACGCGCCTCCTTGAAAGCGTTGCCCGTCAGAGCTACCGCATTTCCACCTGCGAACTTTCGTCTCCATCCCCAGAATTTTGGAGGTACTGGTCGCTCCCAGCACCTAATCTTCGCAAACTCACCATACAGGGTCATGGGATCGAGACCCCACCGACCTTTTGTGGTGAAATCCCCCGGTTAGACACGTTCGTGGCTCTGTATCACTCCCCCTGGCCTCTCGGAAAATACGCGGTCCTCAGGCAGGCAGAGCTCCGAAATCACAACCGCTTCGTAACCCTCGGATCATTGCTCGACGCTCTGAGAGGATGCGAGCTTTTGGAGAAACTGACCCTCCATGGATATGCTCGTTTGGGCCAGACGAGTCCCCAACCCCCCGTGCTTTCCCTCCCCCACCTCCGCCAAGCTCATTTCTTCTCATGTGACTCGGCGCTCATCCTAGGGCACTTCGATACTCCATCTTTGACCGGGCCGGTGGTCATATTTGACTCAAGTCCCGACCGCCACATCCTTTGCGCTTTGCCCGAACCAAAGCATCCAACGCCATACCTTCAGGGTATCACGAAACTCCACGTCGTCCTCAACTCACATTCCGCCCAATACTACATCACGGGATACCGAGAGGACAAGCTCCCTGCATTTTACGTCGGAGTTTGTGGGGTGGGACACTGGTTCAGATGGTCGTGGGTCCGGGAATCTATCGAAGCCGTAGCTTCTTTCCCCCACTTTTACGATATTCGCAGCTTGGCGTTCTCTACCGATACTCTGGTTGTACCGTGGGACGCGTGGTTGCCAAATCTCACCCGGGTGAGGGAACTCACCGTGTCTTGTCCCAGATCAGAGGGCCTATTGGCCGCCCTCATCGGAACCCCCCCGGAGGGTGGGTTGCCGTTTTGCCCATCGTTATCAACCCTTGCGCTTCACCGTTGCGGCAAATATGCAGTTGTGGACCATGTTAGTTTGACGGAATTTGTCTTGTCAAGGTACCGAATCAAGCGCCCTCTCCGTCGGCTCAAGCTCTATAGAGACGAGTGGGATTTGATCCGAGAGTTGGATCAATCGTGGGCAGTGTTGGCGCAATCCCAATGTACGTCCTTCCGCTCAAGAAGCATATTTTACCCGTTAACGCGTTGCTAGCCATAAAGGGAGACAGTGTGCTCATTGAACTCCCTCGTGAAGTAGACCTCAGAGAGTTGGATAGGGTGTTTTATATGCGAGGGGGAGGGCTTAACCTCATCGATTGGGAGAAGACCAGTTTTTTAATGACCTAGAAAGTGGTTGGTCGACGAATCACCGCGATATGTACAAGTGGTTTTCGAATACGGGGAGGTTTCAGGCGAAGGGAAAGTCAGCTCGGGTCAGAGGACACATCTCTTGGATGCCACCGTCGGCCATTCGCCAAAGTAGATCGTGCTTTATTATTCGCACGACGTGTGTTCGTATCCACAACTCTCTGCTATCTTCAATAAACAGGACCTCAACTTCTGAGGCTCGTTCCATGACGGCGGTTTAAACGAGTTTGTGATGTGGCACGTTCCATCCCCTCAACCACGGAATCAGCATCAGGAAAATATGAGGTCGTCGTCGGGTGCTGACGCGGGAACGTCGACTAGATCAGCACTGACCACTGCTGGTGGGTGCCGATTCGGTGCCGGGGAATGTCAGGGGTCGTTGTGCATTTCGGTACTGTTCGGTGTTTATCAGTACTGACCAGTGCTGAAAATCAACCTGTGTCTCTGAACAGTACTGGCCAGACTACACTACTTTTTTCTGACGAGGGGGGGTGGGGGCACTGATAGATAGTTTGATCAAGTTCATCCCAAAGCCCGCTGAGGACGACCTGGAAACGTATTTGGAAGAACATTCCACTTGAAAGGGAGGTTGACGTCGCCAATACAACGAAACGATGTTCAGACTGTAGATTCGACCTAACCGACTGTTGCCGAACCCGTCGTTCTGGTGCAAACCCTGGTTGGCGGGGCTGAAAAGTGGTCCGCGTTGACAGCCGCCGGAAATGTTCAATGTTCCCTCCAGCTGTCTGGAAAAGAACGCCTTACCGTTATCAACGTCAATTCCGCTTACGTCCCCGTGTTCAACGTCCAACCGCTGATTCCGCCGGTGTCTGAACGGGGGCAGTAACCCTGTCCGAAAGTTGGTATGCCGATCGTCGCTGACCTACGATGCAGGATGTGTTATAAAGAACTGGACAAGTTTCGCCGCCCTGCACTCCCAGCATGCCATCGGGATCGAATTCTCCTATTGGAAGGCGCACTATCCCGGTCTGCCTCGCAAACCATTTCCCCTAACCCACTATCACTGATACATCCCTACAGCGCGGCGTTCCGTCAATACATAACTCAAAGAAGTGTGTCTACTTTGATCCCGACGGCATTCGCATACGCACTCCAGCTATCCCCGTCGCGAGCAGCTTGCAGACCGTAGCCGAATACGCCACGCTAGAGTGTCTCGAACCCTTTCTCCAGGGAAGGGAGCTTGTTCGGGGTTGCAAGGTTGGGGTTACGAGGGACAATCGTCGGTATTTTTATATGGTTTACAGCAAGTATCGGAGGAGCCAGGTTAATTGTGCCGTCCGAGAGGAATCTGGAAACCTGGAAAGCTGGCGTGGCCCGTTGGTCGTCATGAGACTAGACGCAATCTCCGGAGCGCGACTAGTCTCCATTACAACCAAACATCACAGAGAAACCGCAATAAAGGCCGCAGCAAAGTGAGTGTTTTTGGTTATTATCGACACCATTTTGACAACTGATTACGGCTGTAATGAGGTTTACGGATTTCATGAACACCAGGATCTCTACCTCAACACGCGGAAGGGTGAGATGGCCACAAATGCTGTAGGCGATATAGGGCGCTGGTATGATTGGGAGGAAACGTATAGATCAATAATGCTTCCTCGATTCCTATTCCTATGTTATATCGCGGAGCGATCCGTGTAAACGACCTATGCCAACACGATAATCGATAAAGCACCGTTTGCGGTCGGGAAATCCAATCGATCTCGAGTGAAAACCACCGGCTATAATCTCTTGGGTATGAGGTTGTGAGCCAGGTCATTGGGTATGCCCGTCTTGACCCCTAAAAGTATGTCGCGGATAGACTGTGAAGATGCGGCATGCGTTTGTAGCTCGGTCGACCAGTTATCAACCGTGGGGTTCCCAATGCGGTGCATCGCTTTAATGACGATAATAGACAGAATCGCCAGAAATGCAGGAATCCAATGCCAAGGCGGCATAGAGGGGTATGCAGAGTCGAAGTCTTCAAAGCGCGTTCAACCAATGACCCACGATCACAGTAGTCAGACTCACATTCTTGAATCGCCAAGTCCATCCAGATTTTCAGCATTTCAAAAGACAAGATCTGCACTACCCGTTTGGCGGTCATAGGATACGGGTTCTGCCGCAAGGTACCGATCTTTCTCGGGTGCTGCGTTTGCCGTGCCAACAGTTCTTCTGCAAGGGTTGGAAGTCCACCTAGGTCCGGCATAGCGGCGGGTTCTACGTTTCGATTCCTTTCGAGCACAAATGCAAGCTCCCGCTAAAAAAGGAGGTTTCGGGGATGTTGTTGTCTTCGCTAAAGATTTTCACTTACAATAGTCTCGCTATTCTTGACGATTTTGTCAACTCCCGCTACAAATTCCCGAGACAGTCGTTGATATCTTGTCCATAGGGAGCCGTCTAAGGGAGGTGTGAGTGGCATACGAATGAGCGTAGAAGTGATATCTTACAGTCGACACAGCGTGACCGATCCTGGGCCAAAACTGACGTCGAAAAATCACCTGTCCGTTCAGCGGGCGTGCTGGGGGGCAAATCCTGTAAAGTGACGTTTCAGTGGAGTTGCGACAAACCAGGTACCAAACCTACCTGAGACATCCCTCGATTCGAAAGTTTGTCGAAAGCAGCTATGACTCTGTCCCTGCTCATCTCTAGCTCGCGCAGAAACATTGCTTGGGCCATTTGAATCTCTTGTGCTGGGTGGGACGTTTTAGTAAGCGAAAGGCATAACGGGTTTGGCAAACCTTTGGTGATCACCTGCGCGATGGAAGGATTCATCCCTGGAGGGGGGACCGGAGGCGTAGTCAGGGGCTGGGGGTCCGAGTAGTAAGGCACGTGAACGCAGACTGCATGAGTGCATTTTACCGTGCCGCGTAAACGGGAAATGGACAGTCGAAGGTCCTGTGAGCGAATACCCACGACGTCCCCCGCTTCTTTCACCCGCCTCGATACGATCAAGTAGAGTGCTCGGCACTCATTCAGCACTTTGACGGAGTCGACATGAGATGTGAACGATTCGCAGAATTTCGCTGGAACTGACGTTCGTCGATCAACCCTGCCATGCTCTTCTCCTTCTCAATTGTCGCATCAAACGACTCCTGTTAAATGCGAGTAAAATCGAAGCGGACACCGGCAATTGGAGTACTCACCATCGCGCACAAGTTCTGCCTCAGTTCTGAAGCACGCGCGTCCACCCGCATCGATATCTCTGCAACGTGGCTGAGCGGCTCATTCCGAACCAGGTATTCAACGACGTCTCCCGGGGAGACGGAAATGATGCCAGAGCTTGAAGGTGATCAGCGTTGAGATAGTGTTAGTGAGGGACGACATACGCGCCGGAATTCTTCGCGAGAGCCATGGCAGAGCCAAAACCATTGAGGGCATAGACTTATAAACATGCATCGTCATGCGGATGTGAGTAAAAGGCGAGCCCTCAGGCCGAGCAATCAATAGTAGAAATGTCCGAGCCTTGTACAGCGTCGGCACGGCTGGCAAGGCTAGGATCGGTATTTGATCAAATAGCGCCTCCGGCGCCGCTTCCGTGTGCCGGCTGGGAGCAGTGATTCGAAGTCTCGATAATACCCCGATATCTACCTAAGTCATATTCGTGTGATCGTGCGCAGAAATTTGGAACCGGAACTTACAGGTCATAGTCCCCCCCCCCCATGAGGGGAATCGCACCGGAGAACGACCAACGCCAAAATGGAGGAATCGCAGACAGGAGGTGAGTTGTATGGTACGACCACTCTTTAAGATCTCGCGACAGGTTGAGGCGCCCGGCCCGGGGCAGTATTCTGAGCAAGTGTAAAGCACCTGCCTGCACCAGGGGCATACTAGCGGTCGCATGTGATCAGTTGTGGTAGTACTGTTGGAGAGAGGGGGTGAAGAAAGCGTTTTTACCGTTACCTGAACCCCGACCCGTGCAGCGTCGACCTATGGCTGTTGTGTCGCGAGACCAAACCCTTAGAGCTGGCAGGGACCAACCGACGGCCACAATCGGTTGTTTATCTCACCGCGCATAGGCAAGGGATATTTCAAGAACAACCGTGCGGGGGGGAGGGGGGGATCTGCGGCACCCTTGCGTTAGTGGAGCGCCGTATCATCGTCAGGTGGGAGGATGTGCCTGGAAAACTCCGCGTTCGCGTTCAGCGTCCAACCCCGTTGATCATCCACTCTATCCGACCTCAGTGCACCGGACGGCTCATGGCCAAGACGGCGCGGTTAATTCGATTTACTGTTCAAACGATGACTGGTCATCGAGTGGGTCTGGCTCAGACGAACTGATGTTAATGCTTTCTCGTAAAGATGTAAGTTATTCGCTAGAGTAGCCTCAGTTGTCGTTCCTAATCAAAGGTCCAGGTCCCTAGCGCACAGCACCACCAACCGGTTCCCACTCGTTCACCCAGGGAGCGCGCCAGACGATAGCCAGTTGCTTGCGCTGTTTGTAGAGACACGGAGGGTTCTGGAGCGTGCGATTCCTCACTGATAGTGTATTGGGAGGGGGGGGGATTCGGAGTTCAGAGTGCTATCACCAAGACTATGGTTCGTTTCTTCCGTTGCGTGTCGGCGTGGCAAAGGCGTTGAATATATCGACTACAGGAGCTCAATCGAGGAGCCCGACATTGGCAAAGCGTCGCACGACTTTGTCCGGACAAAGCCAGACATTTCCCCGTCAAAGCTCGTCCCGCTCGGTAAAGGCCGGCATTCGTCGGATGTCGAACAGCGTCCACGGAGCGGCAGGCACCCAAAGGGGCATACCTACCGCGTGCCGAAACATCAAGTCCGATGATTGTTGCCAGGTTAGGACCTGTCCAAGACTGCTACCGCGCAACAGGAGACCCCTCCCCCACCCCCGATTTGCAGCACCCCTCTTTTCCATAACGAGGAAAAGGTAGAAGAACCAAAGGTTACAAGTTTTACGCACAGTC
>Ga0307517_10010919_pt1 | contig 12655 bp, 13 predicted proteins | sample 23_EM_MG_FD_194515 | JGI IMG/M metagenome (GOLD analysis project Ga0307517, IMG submission 194515) | Populus trichocarpa ectomycorrhiza microbial communities from riparian zone in the Pacific Northwest, United States - 23_EM | ecosystem: Host-associated > Plants > Roots > Unclassified | place...
TTGGGCCGCGCTGTTGATCGGGCATTGCGAAGCCACTGACGAAGCGATTGCTGACCCGGCAGGCGAACTCGCCGGTGCGCTCGAAAGGCTCGGGCTCACTTATTGGCTCGCCGACTACGGGCGTGACCTGCTTTCGTTATGGGAGCGGCTAGGCCAGTGGTGTGCGCTGGAGGAAATCCTTGCCGTCAACCGGCATCTCGAACGGCTGTTCTGGGCGGTCAGCGTGTTCCCTTGGATGAGCCCGGAGGGCATGCGGATCGAAGCGCTGCGCCCGCAGCCCGAAGACGTTGGCAGAGAACAGTTTGGCGAGCGCGACACGCGATAGTCGGAAGCGATCGGTGTGGGCGCAGCGGCCGCACACCGCTGCCTAGCGAGCGAATGGGAGCGGCGCCTCGAATTACCAGCGTGAGCAAACGTGGTTCAGTCGGGAGCGCGGCGGCATTCCGCCAAGCTGGTGACGCAGCAGCGAGCGTTTCCAAGACAACGTCTGTTTTTCGCCATCGGCCGCCGGAAGCGGCCAGTCCCTAGCCCGTCCAACATTGAACTTGAATGTGCGAAAGGATGACCTTCAGCATTCGCGTTAGGCAGTGCGTGTCCAGTTTGGCGCTAAAACGTCTCGCAGCGTCGCATTTCGACCGCTACCTAAAACGCTACCTTGGCTGATGGTTTCAGCCCCGTGTTGGCACTAAGTCATTGAAAAGGTGGTGGACGCACTAGGGCTCGAACCTAGGACCCGCTGATTAAGAGTCAGCTGCTCTACCAACTGAGCTATGCGTCCATGCCGGCTTGCGGCTGCCGCCCGACAGGCGGCCCCCGATCGGGGAGCGAGGCCGTTAGCATCGCGATCGGGCTTTGCAAACCCTTTTTTGCGCGTTTCCGTTACCAGCGGGTCTGCTGGCGGTTTTGGCGGTCGAGCGACATCAGGATGCCGATGCACAACAGCACGGTCAGCTGCGACGAGCCGCCGAAGCTGATCAGCGGCAGCGGCACGCCGACCACCGGCGCCATGCCCATCACCATCGCCATGTTGATCGAGACGTAGAAGAACAATGTCGTGGCCAGTCCCGCCGCGGTCAGCCGCGCGAAGCGCCCCTCCGCCTTCAACGCGACGTTGACTGCCCACCAGATGATCGTGAACCAGGCGATGACCAGCAGTACGCCGCCGACCAGCCCCCATTCCTCCATCATCGTCGCCAGCGCGAAGTCGGTATGGCCCTCCGGCAGGTAATCGAGATGGCTCTGCGTGCCGTTGAGGAAGCCCTTGCCGAATATCCCGCCCGATCCGATCGCGATCTTCGACTGGCTGATGTGATAGCCGGTGCCGAGCGGGTCGCTTTCGGGATCCATGAAGATCAGGATGCGGTTGCGCTGGTAGTCGTGGAGCACGAAGTTGAACGCGATCGGCGCGAGGATCGCGCCGGCCAGCCCGCCGCCGATGAACAGGCGCAGCGGAATGCCGGCCAGGAACATCACCGTGATACCCCCCGCCGTGATCATCAGCGCAGTGCCGAGATCGGGTTGCAGCATGACGAGCCCGGCGGGCAGGCCGATCAGCACCAGCGGCGGCCAGATCGCCCCGAACTTGCGGATTTCGGCCGGTGGCAGCATCTCGTAGAAACGCGCGCAGGCGAGCACGATGAACGGCTTCATCAATTCGGACGGCTGCAGGCGGATGATGCCGAGTTCGAGCCAGCGCTGGCCGCCCCCGGCGACCTTGCCAAGGATTTCGACGCCCAACAGCATCAGGATGATGACGCCGTAAACCGGCAGGCTGATCGAACTCCAGGTGCTTTCGCGAACGCGGGACAGCGCCATCGCACCGCCGAGCAGCACGAAGAAGCGAATGCCCTGCGACAGCGCCCAGGGACGGATATGCCCGCCCGCGGCCGAATAGAGCACCAGCAGGTCGAAACAGCCGATCGCCAGGACCAGCAGGATGACCTTCCACGGCAATTGCGCGAGCGGTTCGGGGACGAAGCCCAGATTGGCGGACGATCCTCTAGTCATTGGTCGCCTCGCGCGATCCTTCTTCGGCCGGCTGCGTGGTATTGGCGATTGCCGCCGCCGACGAATTGGCGGCGTCGGTCGCTGCTTCGACCGCGGGGGCATCGGTCGGCGCCGCGGTGGCATTGGTTTCGGTCTGCGCGCCCTGCACCAGCGAGATCTGGCTCTTGTAGGCGGCGGTCTCGGCAGCCAGGCGCGTCGCGATGTCGCCGCCCCAGGTCGGTTCGACCTCGGCCAAAGATTTCAGCGCGCGGTCGCGGTCGAGCAGGTAAGTGATGATGTCGCGCCCGATCCCCGGCGTGTCGAGATTGGTCACCGTGTGGCCACCATGTTCGAGCACGACTGCCGCGGCGTAACGCGGGTTCTCTACCGGGGCGAAGCAGATGAACAGCGCGTGGTCGCGCATCTTGAACGGCAGCGAGGCGTTCGACCGCACGCCGCCCGCGCGCTCGGCCATGGTGATCCGCCGGACCTGCGCGGTGCCGGTCTTCGCGCCGAGCGATACGCCGGGGATGTTGAGCCGCGCGCGGCCACCGGTACCGCCCTGATTGACCACGCCGTACATCGCGTCGCGGATATAGGCGAGATGCTCGGGATTGAGCGGCAGCGGGTTGGCGATCGGCGCGTTGCCGTTCATCACGATGCGCGGATGCAGCGACCGGCCAGACGCAATGCGCGACGCCATGACCGCGAGCTGGATCGGATTGGCGAGCACATAGCCCTGACCAATCGACGCGTTGAGCGAATCGGCGACGGTCCAGTCGGCCTTGTACTTTTTGCGCTTCCACGCGCTGTCGGGGACCGTGCCATAGCGCTGGGTCGAGAAGGGGAGGTCGAACTTCTGCCCCAGCCCCATTACCCGCGCGACCGGCGCTACCTGATCGTATCCCAGCCGCCGGACCATTTCGTAGAAATAGATGTCGCAGCTGGCCATGATCGCCTGTTTGAGATTGAGCGGCCCATGGCCCGATCTCTTGTGGCAGTGGAAGATGCCGTTACCGACCCTCAGCGCGCCGCTGCAGCTGATGCGGTCGTCCGGACTGACACCAGCGCGCAGCAGCGCGAGTCCGTTCATTGGCTTGACCGTCGACCCCGGGGGATAGAGTCCCTGGAGAATCTTGTTCATCAACGGCACGTGGTCGTTGTCCGACAGCATCTTCCATTCGAGGTGGCTGATGCCGTCGGAAAAGCTGTTGGGGTCGTAGGCGGGCATCGACACGAAGGCGAGGAGGTCGCCGCTGGTGATGTCGATGACCACCGCCGATCCCGAATTGGTGCCCAGGCGACGCGCGGCATATTCCTGTAGGCCGGCGTCGATCGTCAGCCGCTGATTGTGGCCCGGGAGGTCCGGCCGCGTTTCCAGCTCGCGGACCAGCTTGCCGTGCGCGGTGACCTCGACCCGCTTGGCGCCGGGCACGCCCTGAAGCCTCGCTTCGAGTGCTTTTTCAAGGCCGTCCTTGCCGATCTTGAAACCGGGTGTGATGAACAGGGGGTTCTTGGTCTGCTTATACTGCTCGGCTGATGCGGCGCCGACATAGCCGGTCAGATGCGCGACCGCCGGACCCGCCGGGTAGCTGCGCGAATAGCCGCGCGTTGGCGCCACGCCGGGCAGTTCGGGCAGACGCACCTGGATCGCGGCGAAGCGGTCCCAGTCGAGATTTTCCGCGACCTGGACCGGCTGGAACCCGGCGGCGCGCTTCAGGTCGGTCTGAATCCGCGCGATCTGTTCGGGCGGCAAGGACAGCAACTGCTGGAGCAGCTTCAACACCTGATCGATCTGTTCCTTGGGCAGGCGATCGGGGATGATGTCGACGCGGAAATCGGTGCGGTTGTTGGCGATCGGGTGGCCGTAGCGATCGATGATCCAGCCGCGTCGCGGCGTGATCGGCGTCAGATTGACGCGATTGCTCTCGGCGAGCAGCTGATAGCGCTGGTTCTCGATCACCGCGAGCCAGGTCATGCGGCTGGCCAGCGCCACCGCCACCGCGCCCTGCGCCGCGCCCAGCACGAGCGCGCGGCGCGAGAAACTGTAGGATTGCTGGACCTCGTTGACCAGGCGCGTCGGGCGGTTCACGCGCGGCCCCGTTTGCGGTCGAGCCAGGCCACCAGCCGGGCGACGAAGGGATAGAGCAGCACCGCGACGATCACCTGAAACAACAACAGGGTATCGACATGCGCCTCGAGCCCGGTCGCGATCAAGCGTCCTCCGCTCAAGGCGAAGGCGATCGCTCCCGCCGCCAGCACCCAATCCTGCCAGAAGTCGCGCGACACCAGCCGCCGGTCGAGCATGTCGATCGCCAGAAAAGCCATGCTCCACAACAGCACCGCGCTGCCCAGCGGTTGTCCGCTGACCAGATCGTCGAACAGGCCAAACGGAATCGGCGCCCAGACGCGCAAGGCGTCGGGGCGCATCAGTCGCCACGCGACCAGGACCATCAGGCCGAACGGCGGCAGCACCGGGAACGTCGCGATGAACGGAACCGCGGTGACCAGCGATCCCCCAATTACCGAGCAGACCGGGATCAGCCATTGGCCGGTCGGCGACGTCTGGGGTGCGAACGCGCTCGGCGGACGACTCACGGGCGCGTATCCGGCGCCGGCGGCGGTGGCGGCGGCAGATAGGCTTTCATCACCGTCGCGAAATCGAGCGCGTCGGGCCGGGCCAAAGGCATCGCCAGCGCGCTGTCGCGGCCGCGTTCGGTCACCTTGGCGACCGGAATGTTGGGCGGAAAGATGCCGCCGGTTCCCGAGGTCACCAGGATATCGCCTGGCGCGAACTGACCGGTCGTCATGGCGATCGGCCGCACCTCGAGCTGGCCATCGCCGCGGCCGGCGGCGAAGCCGGGCGCGCCGTCCTTCAGGCGTCGCACCGGGATCACGCTTTCCGGATCGATCACCATCAGCACGCGCGCGGTATCCGGGCCCGCCTCGATCACCCGGCCGACCAGCCCATCGGGCCCGCGCACCGGCATGCCGGCGTGCACGCCCTGGGCGATGCCGGCATAAAGCAAAGCGTAGCGCCGCGTACTCGACGCCGATGAGCTCACCAGCCGTGCGTTGATGATATCCTCGATCGCCGGCTCGCGCATGTTGAGGAGCTTCTTGAGGCGGATATTCTCATAGGCGATCGCGCGTGCCTTCAGCAGCACCTGTTCCTGGCGTTGGACCTGCTCCTTCAGCCGCGCGTTCTCGCCATGCACGCCGAAATAGCTGCCGACCCAGCCGGGAATCGATCCGATTCCGCGCACGACCGAGCCGACGCCCCAGCTGACTGGCGCAGTGACTTCCGCCGTTCCGGCGCGCAACGCCGAGAAAGCGGGTGGATCGAGCTTCGAGATCAGCAGCAGAACGGCGCCCACAAGCACGCCCGCGATCGCGATCACGTAGCCGATGAACAGACTATATTGCGCCCGCCGCGAATAACCCGGGCGCCGGTTGCGTGGCGACGCCATTCACTTCCCTCGCACCCCGAAGCCCGGGATTCCTTCCTACGCCAAATCAGGCCCAAACGGACCCAAGATCAAGCGTTATGCAGCACGCCCCGGAACACCGGATCCTCGAGCGCGCGGCCGGTGCCGAGCGCGACGCAGGTCAACGGGTCCTCGGCGATCGTCACCGGCAGGCCGGTTTCGTCGCGCAGCACTTCATCGATCCCCGCGAGCAACGCACCACCGCCGGTGAGCACGATACCCTGGTCGACGATGTCGGCGGCGAGTTCGGGCGCGGTGTTCTCGAGCGCGATGCGCACGCCTTCGACGATCGTCCCGACCGGCTCGGACAGCGCCTCGGCGATCTGGCCCTGGTTGATCTGGATTTCCTTGGGCACGCCGTTGACCAGGTCACGACCCTTGATGTGGATCGTCAGGCCGATGCCGTCCGCGGGGGGCTTGGCGGTGCCAACTTCCTGCTTGATCCGCTCCGCGGTGGCTTCGCCGATCAGCAGATTATGGTTGCGGCGGACGTAGGAGACGATCGCCTCGTCCATCTTGTCGCCGCCAACGCGGACCGACGTGGTATAGGCGAGGCCACGCAGCGAGAGCACGGCGACTTCGGTCGTGCCGCCGCCGATATCGACGACCATCGACCCGATCGGCTCGGTCACCGGCATGTCGGCGCCGATCGCGGCGGCCATCGGCTCCTCGATCAGCCACACCTGGCTGGCACCGGCGTTCGACGCGGCGTCGCGGATCGCGCGACGTTCGACCGAGGTCGATCCCGACGGCACGCAGATCACGATCTGGGGCCAGCGCATGAAACGACGCTGCCCACCGTGCGCCTTGTGGATGAAATGCTTGATCATCTGTTCGGCGACGTCGATGTCGGCGATGACGCCGTCGCGCAGCGGGCGGATCGCCTGGATGCTGTCGGGAGTCTTGCCCATCATCAGCTTGGCGTCGTCGCCGACTGCCTTGACCTTCTTGACGCCGTTGATCGTCTCGACCGCCACCACCGACGGTTCGTTGAGGACGACGCCGCGACCGCGCAAATAGACGACGGTATTGGCCGTCCCCAGATCGATCGCCATGTCATGCGACATGAATTTGAAGAAACGCGAGAAGACCATTTCGATTTGACCGTCCGAATTCGAGACCGTTGTGACAGCATGCGCCAGGTTGTTTCACCCCGTCCGCCAAAGCCAGATCCGGGCTCCGGTTTCGTGGCATTTGCAGTCGCGGGATGGCGTCGCTTGGTCTAGAGTCATACCCATGTCAATACGCCGCCTTCCAGAGCATCTCGTCAACCGTATCGCCGCCGGTGAAGTGGTAGAAAGACCCGCCAGTGCGTTGAAGGAATTGGTCGAAAATTCCATCGATGCCGGGGCCACCCGAATTGCCGTCAAATTGGCCGCCGGCGGGATCGATTTGGTCGAGGTCGTCGACGATGGATGCGGCATGACCGCGGCCGATATGGCGCTCGCGCTCGAACGCCACGCGACCTCGAAACTGCCCGATGAAGCGATCGAGAATGTCGTCACCCTGGGCTTTCGCGGAGAGGCCTTGCCGTCGATCGCCAGTGTTGCGCGGCTGACGCTTGAAAGCCGGGTGCGTGGTGCCGACGGCTGGCGGCGGGTGGTCGACAATGGCGCGGTGGTGGAGGAGGGGCCGGCAGCGCTTCCGCCCGGTACGCGCGTTCGCGTCGAAGGGTTGTTCGACCGCGTCCCCGCGCGCCGCAAGTTCCTGCGCTCGCCGCGCGCCGAATATGGCGCGAGCCTCGACGTCGTGCGCCGCCTCGCGATGGCGCGGCCCGATATCGCTTTCTCGGTCGAGCATGACGGGCGGCGCGCGCTGTCGACCAACGCGCCCGAGGATCGTCCCGGCCGCGTCGCCGCGCTGACCGATCGCGCGCTGATCGAGAACAGCGTCGCCATCGATCTCGAGCGCGAGGGCGTCCGGCTGGGTGGCGTGGCGGGGCTGCCGACCTTCAACCGCGGCGTCGCCGATCACCAATATCTGTTCGTCAACGGCCGGCCGGTGAAGGACCGGTTGCTCGCGGGCGCGGTGCGCGGCGCCTATGCCGAGATGCTGGCGCGCGATCGCCATCCGGTGGTCGCTTTGTTCCTCGACCTTCCCGCCGACATGGTCGACGTCAACGTCCACCCCGCCAAGACCGAAGTGCGCTTCCGCGAGCCGCAGATGATCCGCGGGCTGATCGTCAGCGGTCTGCGGCGCGCGCTTGACGAAGCGGGCCATCGCAGCGCGCAACGCCCGGACGAGGCCGCGCTGGCGGCGTGGCGGTCGGAGCCCCAAGTCCATCATCCCGGCGAAAGCCGGGATCTCCTGCAATATTCCGATCCGCATGAGATCCCAGCTTTCGCTGGGATGACGAGAGTGATGGAACATCGCCCCACGTTCTCGATGCCGCCGCCTGCTGCGCGCGCCGAACCGGCCTGGGCGCCGCCGCCGGACACCGTTGCGCATCCACTCGGCGTCGCGCGTGGCCAGGTCGCCAAGACCTATATCGTAGCGGAAGCCGAGGACGGGCTGGTGCTGGTCGACCAGCATGCCGCGCACGAACGCCTCGTCCTCGAACGCATGCGCGCCGCGCTGGCGGGAGGCAAGGTCGCGGCGCAGGCATTGCTGTTGCCCGAAGTGGTCGAGCTCGACGAGCCCGCCTGCGACCGGCTCGAGGCGCGGATCGAGGAATTGGCCGAACTCGGCCTCGACCTCGAACGCTTCGGTCCGCGCGCGATGCTGGTGCGCTCGACGCCGGCGTTGCTGGGGCAGGGGGATGTGACTGGGCTCGTCACCGACCTCGCCGACGAACTCGCCGCGTTCGACGAAGCGCTGAGCCTTAAAGAACGGCTCGACCATGTCGCTTCGACCATGGCCTGCCACGGCTCGGTCCGCGCCGGACGCATCTTGTCGGTCGCCGAGATGAACGCGCTGCTCCGCGAGATGGAAGTCACGCCGCATTCGGGCCAGTGCAACCATGGCCGCCCGACCTGGGTGAAGCTGGCGCATGGCGATATCGAGAAATTGTTCGGACGGAAGTGATCGGTCGAAGCGACCCTTATCATCCTGAAACGATAAGTTTCCCGTTCATCTTCTGGAAAGAAAGCGGCCTCGTACGCATTTTACTGCCAACGGCCATGACGGCCGAAGGAAACGAAGTCGTGAACAAGGTTCTGCCTGTAATCTTCGCGCTCATTCCGCTGACCGCGGTCGTCGGCGCCTACGTTACGACGCTCTGATCCCCCCAAGAGCGTCGACCCGCGACCCCAGCCCCCGAAGGGTCGCACAAGAAAAGGGCCGCCCGGAGCGATCCGGACGGCCCTTTTTCTATGCCTGAAGCCGAAAGGGCTCAGCCTTCCGAAGCTTCCTCGGCGGCCGGTGCCTCGGCCTCGGCGGCAGGCGCCTCGGCTGTCGCGCCCGGCTCGGCGTTGGGATCGTAATCTTCGGTGAAGCCGGTGACGTCGCGGCCTTCCTCGAACATCTGCGCCATGACATCGACGCCCTTCGACTGCATCTCGGCCTCTTCGGGCGAGCGGGCGACGTTGACCTTGACGGTCACCGCGACCTCGGGGTGCAGCTGGACCTTGACGTCGTACACGCCGATCGCCTTGATCGGCTTGGCGAGAACGACCGCCGACTTGGCGACCTTGTGGCCATCGGCCTCGAGCGCCTCGACCAGATCGCGGACCGCGACCGAGCCGTAGAGCTGACCGGTGTTCGACGACTGACGGATCAAGGTGATCGCCACGCCCTCGAAATTCTTGGCTTCCTTCTCCGCATCGGTACGGCGCGACGCATTGTCGGCCTCGATGCGGCTGCGGTTGGCCTCGAACACCTTGCGGTTGGCTTCGTTGGCGCGCAGCGCCTTCTTGTTCGGCAGAAGGTAGTTACGGGCAAAGCCGTCCTTGACCTTCACGACATCGCCGATGGCGCCGAGCTTCTCGACGCGCTCCAGCAAAATAACGTCCATCGCGGGCGCTCCTTACTTAACGAGGTAGGGCAGCAGGCCCAGGTGACGCGCGCGCTTGATGGCCTGGGCCAGCTCGCGCTGCTTCTTCGCGCTCACCGAGGTGATGCGCGAGGGGACGATCTTGCCACGCTCGGAGACGAAGCCCTGCAGCAGCCGGACGTCCTTATAGTCGATCCGGGGGGCATCCTTGGCGGAGAAGGGGCAGCTCTTGCGGCGGCGGAAAAAGGGTCGTGCCATGGTCGTTGCTCCTTATTCGCCGTCGAAACCGCCGCGGGGACCGCGGTCGTTGCGATCGCCGCGCTCGCTGCGACGCTCGCGATCACGCTCGTTCTTGCGCATCATCACCGACGGGCCGGTCTCATGCTCGTCGACCTTGACGGTCATGTAACGGATCACGTCTTCGTTGATCTGGGTCTGGCGCTCCAGCTCGGCGACGACCGAACCCGGTGCGTCGATCTCGAGCATCACGTAATGCGCCTTGCGGTTCTTCGCGATGCGATAGGCCAGGCTGCGCAGGCCCCAGGTCTCGGTCTTGACGACCTTGCCCTGATTATCTTCGATGATCTTGGTGGCGGCTTCCGCCAGCGAGTCCACTTGCGCCTGTGCCAGATCCTGGCGCGCAAGGAACACGTGCTCGTAAAGAGCCATGTCTTACCTCTATCTTGGCCGATCGCTGACGCCGCACCATACGGACGCCCCTCCGGCTATCGTCTTCAAAGCAACCGGGGCGGAGAGAACGCGTCCCTCCACCCCGATGGCGGCTCCCATACAGGTTTCCGGGCGGAAAGCAAGGTTGGGTGAAAGCCCTCTCCCGCTTGCGGGAGAGGGTTGGGTGAGGGTCTTCTTTCTTCTTTTTTGTACCGTTGAGGAAGAAGGAAGAAGACCCTCACCCTCCCGCTTCGCGGGCCCCTCCCTCTCCCGCAAGCGGGAGAGGGGTTTTACGTCAGTTGAACGCGCCGCCGATGACCGCGCCGATCAGGCCGCCGGTGATCGCGACGAGCACCGCGTCGTTGCCCGAACGCACCCAGTGATAGCCACGCGGCGGCGCGTAGAGGCGACGACCGCGATACTGCTGCCAATTGCCGATCTCGCGATAGTTCTGCGCATAGCGCGAGTCGAAGCGCTGACCCTTGTTCCAGCGACGATAGGTCGGGCGCGCCGGCGATCTGACGGCATGCGTGACGAGAACGGGACGGCCGTCAGGGCCGGTCCTGACCTGGGTGCGCTCGTCATGCTGCGGCGCGGCCGAGGCTGGCGCGATCGCAAGGGGGCTGGCAAGCAGCGAAGCGGCAACAGCAGCGAGAATGAGCTTTTTCATTATTTACCTCCATTCGGTCGACGTCGTGAACGGCGTCGGGAAGCAATCTGGGAAGCGGGTGTCGTGGAGGTGTCGCGGGCAGCGGGCGAATGTGTATCAAATTGTCGTAAGCTCGCTGCAGCGATGAATGACGGTTCAGGAAAGCACGGTATTCCGGGCTTTTTTGTAGATGAAGCAGGCGCCGACCGGGAGCCAAATGACGCAGGCGGCAGGTGTCTGGGACACGGATAAGCGTCTTTCCAAACCTTGTCGCGGCGCCGAGTTCGACGGGCGCAAAGCGACCGAACTTGCCTAACGACCGCCGCGTTCCTAGTGCCGCAGCCTCAATCGGGAGAGGATGATGCGCGCTTTCATATTTCCGGGGCAGGGCAGCCAGGCGGTCGGCATGGGCAAGGCGCTCGCCGAGGCCAGCCTCGCCGCGCGCGAGGTTTTCCAGGAAGTCGATGAGGCGCTCGGTCAGCATCTGTCGGCATTGATGTTCGAAGGCCCGGCCGAGGAACTGACGCTGACCGCCAATGCGCAGCCGGCGATCATGGCCAATGCGATCGCGACGCTGCGCGTGCTGGAGAAGGAAGGCGGGCTCAAGCTGGCCGACAAGGCGGACTATGTCGCGGGCCACAGTCTCGGCGAATATACCGCTTTATGCGCCGCCGGTGCGCTCGATCTCGCGACCACGGCGCTGCTGCTGCGCCATCGCGGCGAGGCGATGCAGGCCGCGGTGCCGGTCGGGCAGGGCGCAATGGCGGCGTTGCTCGGCGCCGACCTTGCCATCGCGCAGAAGATCGCCGAGGCGGCCGCCCGGGGAGAGATTTGCACCGTCGCTAACGACAACGACCCCTCGCAGGTGGTGATTTCGGGCGCCAAGGCGGCGATCGACCGCGCGATCGAGATCGCCAAGGATTATGGCGCCAAGCGTGCGATCGCCTTGCCGGTGTCGGCGCCGTTCCACTGCCCGATGATGCAACCCGCCGCCGACGCGATGGACAAGGCGCTGGCCGAAGCGCGGATCGACACGCCGCTGGTCGCCGTCTTCGCCAACGTCACCGCACAGCCGGTCAGCGACGTCGATACGATCCGCAAGCTGCTGGTCGAGCAAGTCACCGGCATGGTGCGCTGGCGCGAATCGGTGATCAACATGGCCGATACCGGGGTCGAGCGCTTCGTCGAATTCGGCGGCAAGGTGCTGAGCCCGATGGTCAAGCGCATCGTCCCGGACGTCGATGCGTCGAGCGTGATCTCGATGGAGGATATCGAGGCGTTGGCTAAATCATTCTAGTTCGCCCGAAAGCGCGGATTTTTTTGATTCACGCAAAGACGCGGAGGCGCGAAGATTGCAGGACCTAGAGGCTCTGGCGTCTGCCGTCGTTGACGATGCATTGCGAATACACCGGGAGCTGGGGCCCGGCCTGCTCGAAAGCGTCTATGAGATGATCCTCGCCGGGAAGCTGGCTCAGCGTGGAATTGAGGTCGCTCGCCAGGTTCCGGTGTCGGTCGATTATGATGGGCTGCATTTCGAAGCCGCGTTTCGTATCGATCTGCTGGTCGGTGGGCGCCTCCTGGTGGAAATCAAATCGGTTGAGCGCCTGAATGGCGCTCACGCAAAGCAATTGCTGACGTATCTAAGACTGACGAAGCAGTCCCTTGGACTATTGATCAATTTCGGTGGCGAAACCCTCAAGGAGGGGCTCCGCCGCGTGGTCAATGACTACAAACCCTTTGCGCCTTAGCGCCTTTGCGTGAATCAAAATCAAAATCTGGAGATAAGATGATGTTCGACCTCACAGGCATGACCGCATTGGTCACCGGCGCATCCGGGGGGATCGGTTCCGCGATCGCGCAGGCGCTGGCGGGGCAAGGTGCGCGGCTCGCGGTGTCGGGCTCGAATGCCGACAAGCTGGAAGCGTTTCGCGC
>Ga0307517_10010920_pt1 | contig 12653 bp, 14 predicted proteins | sample 23_EM_MG_FD_194515 | JGI IMG/M metagenome (GOLD analysis project Ga0307517, IMG submission 194515) | Populus trichocarpa ectomycorrhiza microbial communities from riparian zone in the Pacific Northwest, United States - 23_EM | ecosystem: Host-associated > Plants > Roots > Unclassified | place...
GGCGTTTCATTCAACGTATCGTTCCGTGCCTGCTTCCCATCTTGCTCTGGGCCTATATTTGAGCTCTTCGATGCCCATTCTATGGCCTACGGTTTTGTGAAAATTGGGACGCTCGGGTCTGATCTTTCGACCTCCGAAAAGGTTAATTCTGAAGAGGGGTTTCAACATGAGTCAATGAGGGTTCGTTTGATCAGGTGGATTTCGTGAGTGCTTACCCCCACACGGACCTCCACGTCCCGTCAGCTTCCTGCCATGTAAACTTCATCGGCTTGAATTCCAAAAGCCACCACAACGGTTGAGACTTCAGCGGGTCGTGAATGTCAGCCCGAACATTCTGCTCCCGCGGCGTGGCACCAGGAAGGACGATAGTCGAAACGTCGATACCAGCGCTTCCCAGCGCTTCCGCGTCGAACCTGATCCCGCACTGGGAAAGAATAACTTGTTTGACCATCCATCGGAGGGAAATTTCCCCAAGCGAGTACTGGACCGTATCCTTTACCGCACCGCCGCCGACATCCGAATGGCATCCAGTAAACCAGACTTCCTGCACGGCCGGAAAAGGCTGCGATGTCCGAGAATTCCTCTCGACAGTCTCCGGGTCCGGTAGCGCAGTGGTGGCGTTCACAGGACCCGCTGGTTGGGATTCGCCTTCGCCCTCGGTGGCGTTTCTCAGTGATTCATGATGATATAGGTTGGGCTGGAATCGCGCTCGATGCTGGAAACCCCAGGTCAGAGACACCAACTTCTGTGTTTATAATCGAGTACCTCGTCCAAAGATAGAGCGTGCCTGAACACCCTCACGGCCGAATTCGCGGATGTAAAGGGGAGGTCGCGACCATAAATCCACCCGACGCTTGCGACAGTGTCCCTGGGGACGCTCCATCAATACGTCTGATATGAGTGAAGGTATCGGATCACGGACCATGCTCCAATGAAATCGATATCCACTGGCGCGCAAAACGTCCGCTTGAATCCGGCGGCGAGCTCGACCCCAGCTTTGTCAGTTCGCTTGTAGATAGTATAAGCAAAGGGGATCTGCTCCTCGTTGTCTCGTGGTAGCAACCCAATCTGCTCGCCGGAGATATTGAAGAGAGTCGTGAGATCAAATCCTGACCCTTGAGCGCTGAGCGGGAGGCTTATACCTTGTGGAGAAGCCCTGCCAAGGCACGTGCGGTGTAGGCGCCTCGAGAGAATCCTGGATTCACGAGCGGTCGTACCGCGCGGCAATCAGTTTGGTAAACCTTCTTCGCTCCCCTCCAGAACCACAGGGTCACACACCAAAGAGACAGATTTTGTCCCCAGCCCGATAGTTCTGCATGAGGAACTTGTATCCTCCCATGACGTGCTCGTCAAGGTACCTGGCCGGTGACGCAGCGGGGCAGTCTTAGCCTAGAAGTCAGATATGGAACGGGAACGACGTACCATGCGATAGCCAGGTCCGCAATCTTCGCGAGCCATGTCAAGGCAGGACTGACGACCCCTGGTTTGAAGAAAGTTCCGATGCCAGGCTGCGAGGCGGGTCATGGTTCAAACGTTCAGGACGCAATCGAAATTCAATCGGGACGGAAGCAAAAGCTTGCTTGGATCGGGGACGGACCTGGTAGTAAACAACCTGTTCGAGAGGACAACGCTTGTCTAGCAGAGCGTAAAACTTGACGACGTTCGTGTTCTGATTTTGCACGTCAGCATGACCACCACGGTAGAGGGTCTACCGAACGACTGTCAACTGACCGTTTCTTCGTATTGATTGGACGTTCCATCGAAACAGAGGACGAGGACTCTGGGCTGGGGAACTGGCGAGTCGGTGGACATTGTGGAAGAGCGCAAGCCTAGGAACCTGGGAAGGAAACAGCGACGCCCAAACCTCACAGTAAGAGGGATCATCGAGAGGATAACCTGTGCTTGTCACCCATCATTCAGGAATCTTTACATCCTTCAAACACAGCCCGATGTAGCCCCAAGAATGTAGGGAATGGGCGGCGAATGTCCTCGCTCCACACTACGTGCGGGTCTAACCATCTCGATGTTCGGTTCATGTTCGGCTCGCCCCCGTAGGATTTGGCTGACAGCGGTTCGGTTCGGACCGAACTTCGAGAACATTGTGTGGGACAGGTTTTGGCAAAAAAACCGCGGTTACCACAGGTCCCCTTAAACTACTCGTAAATGCGACGAGATACCTGGGATAAACAGCTGCTAAGGCTTAAAGCTTAAAGAACCGAACGCAACCAGCGTTTGACTTCGCTCGCTTTCTGGCCCCCGTCCACTCGCTTTACCTTCTCACACAACTTTCCAGCTCACAGTTCCACCATCAAGACCGTCCAAAAATCATCCATAGTCGTGTTGTAGTCATCGATGTCGTGAGTTCATCAGATATGAATAAGCAAATAGGTGACCATCACGGAGCGGCGTTCATTCAACGTATCGTTCCGTGCCTGCTGTCCATTTTGCTTTGGGCTTATAGTTGAGTTCCCCGACACCCATTCTCTGGCGTACGGTGTCGTGAAAATTGGGTCGCTCGGCTCTGATCTTTCGACCTCGGCCAAAGTTAAGTCTGAAGAAGGGTTTCAACATGAATCAGTGAGAGTTTTTTTTTATCAGAAAGGGAGGTTCGTGAGTGCTTACCCCCACTTGGATTTCCACGTCCCGTCAGCTTCCTGCCATGTAAACTTCATCGGCACGAGTTCCAAAAGCCACCACAACGGTTGAGACTTCAGCTCATCGTGAATATCGGCCAGAACATCCTCCTCTCGCGGCCAAGTCTGCAACTCAACATCTCTCTCCTTTCCTTTCCGGATCATATACTCTCCACTGCCGTCCTCTCCAGACGAGCCTGGTAAGGCTGGCGAAACAGTTCCAGACTCAGCTTCGGACTTCCTCCTCCAGATCTGCTCCACGGTTGGTTGTGTGGGGTCAGGAAAGACGATATTCGAAACATCGATATCAGCCCTTCTCAGTGCTCCCGCGTCGAACCTGATCCCGCACTGGGAAAGAATGACTTGTTTGACCATCCATCGGAGGGAAATGTCCCCAAGCGAGTAACGGACCGCATCCTCGACTGCGCCGCCGCCAACATCCGAATGGCATCCAGCAAACCAGACTTCCTGTACGGCCGGAAGAGGCTGAGGCACCCTCAAGACCTTCGATGACGTCTCAGAAGGTACCTTCCTCTCTGGACTAAGAGCTTCATGGCTGCTCGGAATTTCACTATTGGTGCCACGAATCCGGTACCGTTGTTGTGAAGAGAGCCGTTGAACCGCAATGCCCCATCTCGTGAAGCCGAACCTGGGCCGTGGACGAGAATTCCTCTCAACGGTCGCCGGGTCCGGCAGAGTGGTGGTGGCGTTTACAGGACCCACTGGTTGGGATTCGTCCTTGCGCTTGGCGGCGTCTTCTGGCGTTTCACGATGAAATAGGTTAGGCTGGAATCGCGCTCGATGCTGGAAACCCCAGGTCAGAGAGACGCCAACATCTGTTTTCATAATTGAGCACCTCGTCCAAAGATAGAGCGTGCCTGAACACCCTCACGGCCGAATTCGCAGACGTAAAGGGGAGGTTTCGACCATAAATCCACCCGACGCTTGCGACAGTGTCCCTGGGGACGCTCCATCAATACGTCTGATATCAGCGAAGGTATCGGACCACGGACCATACTCCAACGAAATCGATGTTCACTGGCGCGCAAAACGTCCGCTTGAATCCGGCGGCGAGCTCGAGCCCAGCTTTGTCGGTTCGCTTGTAGAGAGTATAAGCAAAGGGGACCTGCTCCTCGTTGTCTCGTGGTAGCAACCCAATCTAGTCATCGGAGAATATTGAAGAAAATCATGAGATCAAATCCTGACTGACGTTTCCCTTGAGCGGCAGACTTACCTTGTGGAGAAGCCCTGCCAAGGCACGTGCGGTGTAGGCGCCTCGAGAGAATCCTGATTCACGAGCGGTCGTGCCGCGCGGCAATCAGTTTGGTAAACCTTCTTCGCTCCCCTCTAAAGAACCGCAGGGTCACACACCAAAGAGACAGATTTTGTCCCCAGCTCGATAGTTCTGCATGAGGAACTTGTATCCTCCCATGACGTGTTTGTCGAGATACCTGGCCGGTGACGCAGCGGGGCAGTCTTAGCCTAGGCGTCAGGTAAGGAACTGGGATGACGTACCATGCAATGGCCAGGTCCGCAATCCTCGCAAGCCATGTCAAGGCAGGGCTGACGACTCCTGGGTTGAAGAAAGTTCCGATGCCAGGCTGCGAGGCGGGTCAAAGTTCAGGACGTGATCGAAATTCAATCGGGACGGAAGCAAAAGCTTGCCAGGTTCGGGACGGACCTGGTAATAAACAATCTGTTTGAGAGGACAACACTTGTCCAGCAGGGCATAAAACTCGACGACATTCGTGTTCTGATGTTTTTGCACGTCAGCATGACCACCACGGGAGAAGATTGACCCAACGGATGTCGGCTGACCGTTTCGTCGTATTGATTGGCCGTTCCGTCGAAACAGAGAACGATAACTCTGGGCTGGGGAACTGTAGAGTCGGTGGACATCGTGGAAGAGCGCAAGTCTGGGAACCAAGGAAGGGGAACTGCGGCTCCAAACGCCCATAATAAGAGGGATCATTGAGAGGATGACCTGTGTTTGTCGCCCATCACTCAGGAACAAAAGCATCCTCCAAAAAGTGGCCTGACGCGGCCCCGAAGAACGCAGGGCATGAGCGGCGAATGTCCCCGCAACCGACACTAGTCCACGCTCAGCGTCCTCGGACGTTGTCGCGCACGATGTACCGACCAGGTGGCTCGGACGGAAGCCGTTGGCGCCGGCTTGCGGATCGGAGCCTGCCGAGTGAGGAACGGGCGGCGATTACCGAAAGCCCTTGACATTGTTGTCGACGACGATGGGCAACACGTCCTCCCACGCGAACCCCGCAAACGGTGGCAAGGTCCCGAGATCTGTTCCAACCACCCCTTCCAATGGTGCCAACAACACCACTCACAAGTCGATGCGCACCAAGAAGAAGTCGTTGGAGCTCCCCGACCTCGCTATGTTAGGTATCTCCCAACGACCTCCCCAGCCGCCCCGGCCCTCTGCTCCCATCCCAATTCCCATATCTCCGAATCCAAATCCAGAAGCTCACAAAAGACCGCGAAACGTTCATGACGATTCGCGATTCACCGTCTCAGATTTGGTCGTCCAGCCATCTACTCACATCCCTCTCTACCATCCGGCCAGCAACAGACAACCGTCCTATGCTAAACACGACTCCAACCGTTCCGAATCTTCAAAGGATTCCGTGCCACCCTCTCAGCCGCCAGAAGAACAGCAGTCTCCTTTCAAGCAGGAGGTCGTCCACAGCACCATGCCAATCGCACTCCAGAAGCACCTCGATCAGTCGATGGACGACGACGGCAAGCGTCGTCGCAAGAAGGAAGAGGTCCCCATGAAAATCTACTGGCGCGGCGGGGGCAAGAACGTGATCCTCATCCGCGCTGGCGACGACAACTGGAAGGGGCGACAGCCTATGGAAAAAGAGTAAGTCACCTCCACAACGATCAGACTTTTTACTCATATTACGTATTATGTCGCCTTCCCCAGGTCTGATAACGTCTGGTTTGTGTGGGTAAACCTCCCGCCTGGTACGCATCACATCCGGTACATTGTAGATGACCAAGTTCGCATCTCCGACGATCTCCCGACCGCTGTCGATGACCAAGGCAGTCTCGCCAATTACGTCGCAATCGTCTCCTCACCTCACGCTTCCCCCAATTCCTACGGAGGCACCCCACATGTACCCACTGCTCAAAGGCATAATTCCTTCTGGTCGGAGGCATCTTCATCGGCTGCCTTCCCCGAAAAGTGGACAAACAAACTCCCTCCTGAACTGCTCGCCGCTGCGAGGGAAGAGGAAGTTTATCTGGCCTCCTTGTCCAACTCCTTGCACACCCAACCCGCGCCCCACATCCCCCCTGCCCCCGTTTTACCTAGACACCTCGACAAACTCATCCTGAACACCCGAGTCGCCAGCGATAGAGATACGCATAGAGAAAGGCGACGAAAAACTACCAAATCCCGACCGGTTCCACAATCTGGTTCAGATTCTGGCACCCACAGTCCAACGAATTCATCCCAGGAGGCTATCATTCCGGTAACAACTGCTTCGGGGACGGATGTCAGCGCAACTGCCAAACAGACTCACCCACACGCAATGCGTCCGACGACGTTGAAGTTCTCAAGCTCCGCCGGTTCGTCAAGTAAGAAGCTCGATGCTGCGAGGCTGACGGATGACGCGAGCGTTTTGCCGGTCCCGAACCATGTCGTTCTCCATCACCTGAGCACCAGCGCGATCAAGAACGGTGTCCTGGCTGTTGCGGACACAGTGCGATACAAGAAGAAGGTACGGGTGAAAATTTAATTTCTGATTCCACTTTCGTGTTTCTTCCGTTGCGACTTGGGACTCATGTCTTTTCGATTGTGATCCGCAGTTCATCACCATGGTTTATTACAAACCGACGTCATGATTTACCTCCCTGGGGTCATTGAGGCCACCCGTACAGCCTCCTCTCCCGGTTTTGTCGTGGTGACCTCATGCATAGGTCAATTTCAATCCCCCGCACCGACCATCTGACCTCGGGTCCCACTCGCCCATTGGTTCTTGCCCTCGCAGCCTGGAGGTTGGGCATCTGACCCGTTTTCACGTGTCCGAGGTCAGCCTGCCCATCCACTCGTGCTGCTGTGCTAGCCTCGCTCCACCCACACCTCCCCACCGGTTGTACCCGGCGTGCTCGAATCTTTTGTGTATATTTGTAACAACATCGGTCACATTCTCTCACCCCCCCGTTTCCCCCTCACGCTGAGACATTAGCGCCCCGATGTTTGTTGATCTGTAGAGCTTCAATGTATTGTATTGATTTCCTCACCCTTTCCCCCCCCCCCTCTGTCGAATATTCCTACTCCTCCCCGTCTTGCGACCACACCGACTCATTAGATATCAATGTTCAATTACATCTCTCCTTAGCCCACCATCAGTCTGCTTTCTTTTCACCCAGTCCGCTTTCCTTCTGTGTTCGGCAGTTGTGGTGGACTGTCTCTTGTCTCGTCTCTTGTGTTGTATGATGAGTGTGTTATAGAAGAAAATGCAAGATCTCGCGAACCCCAGACGACGGGCAAGCTTGGTCGGGAGTTACCGGTGTGTATAGGCGCCCATTGCCATTGTCGTTGTTTCCACCCACAGTTAGGAACTGCAACCGAATATCACCGACGAGCCCCAACGTCAACTTCCGTTGGCCCGCTGTCAACCCTCATGCAGCGCCCGAGGAAGAGCCTGGACGGTCTCCCAGCCGAACTCGTTGACGAGGTTCTCTCCTACCTCCACGGTCACCACCTCGTCGCTTTACGCTGCTGTTCGTTGATCTGCAGATCGTGGAGGACTCGGAGTCAGCTGATCCTCTTCAAAAACGTCTCCCTCTGGAACGAATCTCGCCTTCAAAGCTGGTGCGCGACAATACCACCTTCACCGACCGGCATTTCCTCCTTCGTCAGAACCCTCGAACTCGGTGGAAGGTGGATCAGACCGCAAGTCCTCGAACAGCATTTCATCCACCTCAGTTCACTCAGGAAGGTCCGGACCTTGGACCTGCACGATGTAGACCTCAAGCCTTTCAACGAGATCACGTTCCCGAGGTACTTTGGACAACTCGGATCCTCGGTTCAGTCGTTGCGACTGGAGAGTTGCAGGTCTTCCACCAACACGTACCTCGAATTGTTGAAACACTTCCCTCGACTTGAGGACCTTTTTGTGTCTGATACTTCTTCGACGAGGGACCCTGGAGCCGTTGTGGAGTTGAGTAGTATGTCTGGGGTCAATGGTCGTGTTGAAGTCAAGGTGGACCTCGACAGGGCTACCATGCCTCTGTGGCTGTCCCGAATCCCTTGGAAGGTCCAGGAGGCGAACGTTACCGCAACGACCAAGTCGGGAGAGCCTTTTGCGCTGGATACCCTTTTCGCTTCTCCCGCCCACAATTTGCAACGTTTACGCATCGAACTGACCAAACCTCGTGCGTTGCACTGTACCAGACTCTAAACTGTCCCTCCTCTGACCCCCCCTCTTCTCCCCCTCCCCTTCTTCCTTCTTTCTTCGCGGGTCCGCTGTAGAATCTCAACCGGAGAAATACACTCTTTCGGGATGCAATGACCTCCAGCAAATTCACTTCCAAATGGTGGCGATTAAACGGCCGTGCGACTTCGTCCCCCTCACCTTGTCCACCGTTGATTCCCCCGAGTTGACCAAGGTCGTTCTCGATATTGCGTGCGGGGAGGTGAATTGCCAGAGGAAATTTGATGCGGATGTGGACCTTGCTTCGTGGACACCCGTCGACCAAGCCCTTTGCGCGTTGGCGGAGAAGATCGGGACTGGGAGCCCCGGAGTGGAATTTGAGGTGACCGTTAGGGTAAAAGGGCCGAAGGAGGTTGTACGGGCTGTCAGCGGGAGTAAGATGTTCAATGGCCTTAGGAAGAAGGGTGCCGTCACGGTGTCGCGGTTGTAAAGGTGAGCGCGACAGCGTTTTTTTGGTCTCTGGGAACTGAGGTGTTATCCCACCTACTCGTTGAAGCTCAAGACACGGATCCGCTCAACGCAAGATAGATCACTAATACGAATGGTTCGAACGAACACCACAGTTGTTTTGTTGTGGATATGCACATGTGCACTACGGTGAGGGTAGATTCTGGAATCGCCGACCTCTGCACTTTGACTTCTCTTCGAGATAATATCACATTGTTTGTATTACAACGAAGCACCAGAGATGTATTTATGTAGCCCGATTGCATCAACGGAACCTCCGACGTCCAGCTTGGGTCTGGAACTTTGATGTCTCTCTCCGTAGTCGTCTGTACCCGACGTCAGCTAAATTCGCAGAGCATACTTTGCATATAGAAACCACGAACCTCGTAGCACGATCCCTCTCCATATCTCTCCGTTCCACTTCGTCAGCAGTGAGAACTTCGAACTTTGTCCTGAATTCCTCCGCCTCTGCCCAATCTCGCCACACGCTCCGTAACGTCTTTGGACCTCTTCCGTCTCTTGGAGTTCTGCCCCATCCAAGGCCCAGTCCGGTTTTGTCTTTGAGCAAACTTAGGTTGCTGACTCCATCGGGGTTGTTCAGCATCTCGTAGTCGCCACCCACGACGCCCCACTCGATGGCATCACGCTTGTGTTTGATGAGTTCTTCGTGAATGGCATGAGCGACGAGTGGTGGAGCTTCCCCTGAGAGACCGAGTTCTGCGCAAAGTTGGATGGCAAACTCTTCAGGAGTCAGTCGGGAGTGAAGATCCCACTCTATGTGGTCGATCAAATGGTGGGTGGCGATCTGTACATCGATCTATGAAGATTAGGTGATGAGAGCCAGCACGAGGAGGAAAACGACGGGCGGACGCTTACACTCAAGATAACGCGACAATCTGGGATCATCATGCCACCCATGTCTGCATTCGGAGCGCTCAGTGCGGAGGCCATTGAATATTCCACGATGGGGGATAGGTCCATAGTAGCCACGGCTTCGTGTTCCTCGATCTGAGCACGCATCTGATTGGCGACTGTCTCGACCCAGGGTCTCTGTGGTAGATCCAGATCCGCACAGAAGACCGAGGCAAACTTCTCGGGTGTTATGAGGACTTCGTTTGAATTCCAAACGAAACAATCTCGGATTCGGTGCGTCTCGGTCTCGAACTCGACGCGGATTGGGATTAGACCTGAGGGTTTGGAAGCTTGGGCTTCAAGTTTGTCGTCCGGACTGGATTTTTGCGAAACGCGACTCTGTGAGTGGGAGAATGTGGACGTGAAGGGGTTGAAACGCACAAATACTCGTGTGCGGTCGGATGGACCGGCTTGGCGGTGATAAACCTTGACGGGGGAATCATCCCCAGGTAACTTTGGTCCAATTCCCCACCACCACCAGGTTGAGGTGTGCCCCGACCATAAGGAGTACCACCGGTCGGTCTTCCCGCTCTCCGGATCGAAGTCCTTACGCCACCACTGGCAACGAAATCAGAATCGTCCGATTCAATCGCACCAGCATCCAACCCTTCATCTCCGGACGGAGGTTCAGCGTAGTTTATGGCGGTAGATCGTCTCGAACGACCGGCAGTACCGCCCCCACTTCTCAGGCCGCCATCTCCAGCTCCCTGCGCGGTCGAAGTCGCGCTAAGAGTCGGTTGCATGAGCAAAGTAGGTCCGGTGCGTAGGCGCGAGGGATAAGTGGAATGCAGGGCCTGTGGTATTGTTGCTAGTGCAGGTCTTGGGGGGTTAGTGCGTGTTTTCGAGGGAGGGAAGTACTGCGGTTGGACTGGAGGGGGTTGGTAGTATGGGATGTTGTAGGGTTGCGTTTGCTGAGGTTGGAGCGTGGACGGTTGAGAGGGTTGGGCGGCCAGATTGCTCGACCTCGTCGTTCTGCTTCGCGTTGTCCTGGACGACGACGCCCTTGGAGGTGGTGTGGAGGAACTCGACCATGCTTGGATATTCGAGTGATAATCTATCCGTTCGAGCCGTTAGCAGGGCATTTACCAGCAGAAATTTGGTGGAACAGACTCGGATGGAGTGGAGCTGGTGACTGGGACATTGTGAGGTTGATCGAGGTAAAAGGACGCGACGCGTTCGTCGATCCATCACTGTCCCATCCCCTCGACCACGCCGGGAAAAGTTAATGTCCGCTGGATCACTCAAAATCTACTGCCCGTGTCTGAACCCAAATTCACTTCCACCGCCGCCGAATCTTCCATCGTCTTCGTGCTTGTATCACGAAATTCACGACCTTTACTTCTGCGAGGAATGCGATTCGATAAGGTGCAACAGATGCGTCTCTGTCGAAGTCAGTGGCTACTATTGTCCGAATTGTCTGTTTGAGGTTCCGAGTGCGAGTGTTAGGGGAGAGAAGAACAGGCATGTCGTAGTCAGTAACTCGTCCGATTCTTCTGACCTCCTTTCGCACAGATGTGCCCGGAACTGTTTCCTCTGTCCGTCTTGCAAGAACACCTTGATCGTCGTGCCGTCCGATCCTCCAGAATCTCCCGACGGTCGGATATCATCCGTGAACACACTTGGGGATCCACCGTTTTTCTTGTATTGCAGTCACTGTCGCTGGGACTCTGCAGAAGTGGGGATTACCTTCGAGAAACCCACAAGTCTTGCAAGTGCGTGCTACCCATGCAGTGCCGTACCCATCTAACAAGATACGCCCGAACCAACTCAGACCAACTCCAGAAATATGAAGATTCCGCTCCAGATAACCTAGAATTCGAACGTCTCAAAGAACACTTTGAACCGTTCATACGCGCCTCGTCCACTTCGTCCGCTGCTCCACACCACTTACGTACGGCCCAGCACGTTCACTCTAATCCGGTAACCGCAGCCGCTTCAGATGCGCTTTTTCGGGATGTTCCTGGAGTTACCAAGTATAATCCCCTTTCTCGCAGCCGCGTTGGACGCGATAAGCCGAACCGCGACGAGATGCCGGAATATCGGAGTAGAATGGATGTTTCGTTGACTGGGAGTGATAGTGCTAATGTGGACGGTCTTCTCAGGGTCGAGAGTCCAGAGGAGATTGCGACATTGGAACAGAGGTGGATTAATAGCTGGACATCATCAGTGCTCGCCAAGTCAGCCCGGTTGATGGCTCATTGCACATACCCTCACTGATCTCCCCCCTGCAGGGATCTGAAACCCCTACGGATACCCCTTCATTCGAAGAAATCCAAACGATGCCCAACATGTCGCCACATTCTCATCAAACCCGAGCAGAAACCCCAATCTGTGCGGTTCAAGATCAAGATCAGCGCTACGAGTTACCTCCCACTCATGGGTATCTCTCTCCCCTTCCTCAACAACCCCACTACTGCAGCGCACACGGCAAAACGTTCCATCAGACCGGGCGCCATGTGGGAAGAAGATAAGACTTCTGGGCTCAACAATCCGGTCATGGTTGGAGGACGAACATACCCGTTCATCTTGTCGTTTACTAACCCGATGTATGACCCCATACAAATTCGGCTCAACGTTTTGCGGTCCCCTGTCCCCACCACAACCACAACTGCTCCAACGGACGGATCGGACGCAGCACCCTCACCGGAGAAACGGCGTCCGCCATTCGCGATTACACTGCCGACGTTCACGTTCAGCGTTGCCGCATTTGCTGAGGCATGGGAATATGACGACGAGGATGAAGACGATATGGTCGAGGATGAGTACGCGGATCTGGTCGATGACCGAAGACACGCTTCCACCTCAAGTAGGACCACTCCTGTTCGAGGTGGGAAGGCAAAGGCTGTGGGAGTTTTGGAGAAGAAGGCGAACACTACGTATATCGGTGGGGAGGTCGTCATCGGGAAGGAAGCCAAAGGGGATGTAAAGGTATGAGGATTTTGGCCCATTGTGCATTAGTTGTTGACCGGTACTTTCTCTAGTTTCTCATGATGGTGACGTTCACATATCGGAACGATACAGTTGATGATATGGATATCGGGGATGAGGATGGAGAGGGTGATGGGTCCCCCGTCCGAACCTCGAATCACCCGAGCTCCTCGCTTGCGAATATGAACAAACAACCGGAGATCAGGACGTACTCGTATTATGTCGTCGTCGACCTGGGGAAGATTGCACAGAGGGGTGGGGAAGGGTCTGT
>Ga0307517_10010922_pt1 | contig 12650 bp, 7 predicted proteins | sample 23_EM_MG_FD_194515 | JGI IMG/M metagenome (GOLD analysis project Ga0307517, IMG submission 194515) | Populus trichocarpa ectomycorrhiza microbial communities from riparian zone in the Pacific Northwest, United States - 23_EM | ecosystem: Host-associated > Plants > Roots > Unclassified | place...
AGCTACCGCAATACCAAACACATTTTTTGTGTGGGCATGCATCGGCCAGGACTTGGATTAGAAAATTGCATTGCTTGGTAAGAGTGATTGTGGTACCGAGCTCAAGGTATTTTTAAAAAATAATTTTTATTTAAAAATATAATTTTTTTATTTAACAATTTGATTTTTTTTCAAAAAAATTCACTTAGCATATATTGATATATTTTTTTTTAGAATTAAAAACAAATTTAGAGAGTTTATATAAAAAATAAAAAATGTAGAATTAAAAAAAAACAAATTAAGTTTAATTGTTAAAGTTAACATGATGACAAATCATTCATGTTTTTCTACGGGATCAAAAGAGGAAGTATGATATTTTTGTTAAGTTCATCATAATTTTGACAAATTAAAAATTCTATATCAAAAGAATATGGTTACCGGTCATTTTCAAGTTTGTGAAGAATATATGTTTGATAGAGGGCAAAAAAGTCATTAGAGATTATTCATTTTAATATTTGTGGGTCATAGTAAAGATTAAAAAAAAATATAATCACCTTTATTGAATATTATAGTTAAAAAAATTGTTTTTTTAGGGTTTGGTGACCACCTAAAACTTGTGCGTTCTGAATTACAATTTTTTATTCATTTTAATATGTTTAGGAATATGATAATAATTATTTTTTAATATATTTTTTATTTATAAATATATTAAAATAATATTTTTAAATTTTTTAAAAATTATTTTTGATATAGTATATTAAAACGATCTAAAAATATAAAAAATAATTTAAAATTAAAAAAAATTAATTTTAAAAAAATACTTTAAAAAAAAATAAACACAAACTTAATGTACATACAAGCAATTAAGCATTACATCATAATGATATAATAAGTGTTTAGAAGTGTGATAACTGTTAATTTTTAAAATATTTTTTATTTAAAAATATATTAAAATAATATTTTTTATTTTAAAAAATTAAACGTTAAATAATTTATAACTAAAAAGTGTTTAATTATGTTTCAAACATGGGTGGGTTGAATTTGATGGACCCATCGGCCGAACGTGTGGTTTATGAAAAGTCTGCTAACCAGCCGCAACCTCAACTTCCATCATCCACCGACAGGCTCCAGAGAAAAAAAAAGCAGTTGGATAATAATATCACTCTCCCAGCCAAATCGATTCAAACGTTCTCTCCTCTACTGTCAAAAATTGAATTGCACTCGTTTCTTCTCACCTATCAGATCCCTCCTCCCTCTCACACACAAAAATTTGAGATCACAATCACTGCAAAAAGTTCTCTCCTCTACTGTAAAAAATAATTCTGTGTCTTCTCCGAAGAAGGAAGGTGGTTTTGGAGCTTGTATTGGGAAAGGGTTGGAAAAAGTTTGCTCCTTTAACTGGGGTAGTAAGAGAGATTAATTTAATACTTCTGCAGAGCAAAATTTTCATATTTGTTTGTTTTCGGAGAATGGACTACAGCATAGGAAAAATAGAACACAGTTATGAACCAGTAAGAACTCATACCATGGTTGACATATGGAAATTCACTGGATTCATTTTTCCATTTCATTGCTGTTTATTTTATCTATTGAATGTCTAGTAACACAGATTTTCTTGTTTACATTTGGCAAGATTCACGCGTACAGTTTCTGTTTCTGATGGGAAAGCTCTGATATTCTATTTTAATTTTACAAGAAACATTTTGGTTTGATCATTGTCAGCTTTTTTCCCCCATTGACTAGGTGGGTCTGAGCTCAAGACTTCTTTAAGGGAGGGGGGCCCTGCATGCCACCCAATAAATCTTGTTGAGTTGGTGCGTCTCAGTAAAAATTGGCGAACCATTTTATTCTCTGATAGATAGCAAATAGAATTCTGCTTTTGCACTTCTGTCTCCCCATGATTCTTCCAATTTCCCGTAAGGGATTGAAGTGTAGATTCTATTAGTCAGGTATTCAAGAGAAATCTTACAAAATGAAGATTTAAAATTAAATTTTTTCCTGAAAATAAAAAATTCAACATTTTTAGAAATGCGGTTACCAAACACATTAAATTGTTTTTTATTTAACCTCAATTTCAACCACAGTTTTAACCAAATATATATTTTTCCAAACCAGTCTAAAATAAAAGTATTTTTTATAAAACAACTTTTTTAAAATCACAAACACAACAACAACCTTAATACCAAACACAATTTAAAAAAACCAAAATAATATTAATTTGAAATAAAAAAATTAAAACTTTTTAAAAATACTTTTGAAACATAAAAATAAATCATCATTATGCAGTATAAATTCTTACATTTGCCATAAATCGCCAATATCATCTTAAGAGAACAAAAAAAAAAAAGAAAAAAAAAAGGCAACGATTAGATTGTTGTTGTTCCGAGTATCACTTAGCACTCCTCCAGAACTATCACAAGCGACGTAAACCGTCATCTCTAAAAATTTTATGTTGAGTTATCTGGAATTGCTACTTGATTGTAACTTAAATTTTAATCATGGAATCCTCAATTATACATATATATTTAAATGATTTGTTTTCAAGCATCAATCATACCTTTTCTGCTTCTCCTTCTTTCTCTTCCAGCACAATATTACAAATAATTGATAGCTAAGAGGGACATAGAAATTAGAAATACAAAACTGTACAGAATGGAAAAAAAAAAAAAAACTTTGTGAGTACCTTCGAGGCTCCCTTCTTGGTGGACCAAAATCAATACATAGTAATTATATGATTGTTGAGATATTAGTTAAAATTCTAGTTTTAGAAAGAAAAATCTTATAAAAAAAATTATGTTTAGGATGCTTTTAATTATATACAAAGTTTATATAAAAAAAACTATCTCTAAATCAACTTGATTAAAACAAAAAACAAATAAAATTATTAAAAAGACTCTAAAAACAAGTTTAGTAATTTTTATTTTCAAGGATTGAAGTCATTTCACTGTTTTACAAAATAAAAAAACCTTCAAACGCTATTTTAAGATTTTTTTAAAAGACAATTAAGGTTTTTTATTGTGTTAAAAAAACAGAAGAGTGATTTATTCCTAATTAATTTAATAATATGATATAAACTTGGTGAAAAAATTATTTTGTTTTTCAATTTATATTTATTAACCTATCATATGAATGGTAAAAACTATTAAAACAATTCAATTAACACAAAAATAAATATGAACATAAAAGAGAAGGAGGTTAAAATTCTCCTTAATTGATTTGTCTTAAAGTTCTTGTTTTAATCTAGATACAAAAAGCTTATATATATAGATTAAATTAAAAATATTATTTTAACAAAAACATCATTAAAATGTAGCATGAATTATGATCCATAATATTTTACTATATCTATTAATGTTTTTGATAAGCGAGCTGCCATTCATGGAGATACATATTTTTAATATTGTTTTTTTAGATCATTGACGGAGACTCTACCATGAAATTAGTTTTATATGACGGGTCCACCATGTTGAACTGTTAAGCACTTTTGTTTTCATGAACACTAAACACTAATTAGCACTGGCTAAATAATTACAATTTGGAAGCTATTTAATTTCAGGTCCATAAGAATCAGAGGAAAAATCAAGCAACAGGTAAAAAATAGTTTACCGCGTTCTAAAAAACTGACTTGGTAAAAAATATACAGAGATTAGAGAATGACCGTATATTTTGAAACAAATTCAGAGCAATGAGGTTCTTAGGGATATTCTGAAAACTAGGCTTAAAATATAGAATCAAATTGAGCTAATTTCCCGATGTTTTACGAATATGAATATATTATTCTCTATTAAACTTATCCTATATGAATTCATAAAAGAATTCTAGCATGCCATGGATAACAAAATAGTTCTTGTAACAAAAGACACACACACAACTTATCGAACACCAAAATGAAACAGCATCACAAACACCCGACTTGTCCATAACATAAACTGCGAAGTTGAGGGGCTATCTGTCTGTGCATGTCAACCATAACTTATTACACATATATGTTCGATATATAAACTGATAAAGAAGAGGACAGGAGCAGCCTGCGCAGGGCGCCAAATCAACCACTCCCTGATCGATAGTGAACATACTTTGTTGAAGTCCCTGCAAATATCAAATGAAAAACCTTCATTATTGATGCGTTTTTCTTAATTTGAAGCCTAAAGGTTTCCTTTCCTTTTTGTTTTTAAATCTTTCTTAGGGCAACATTGGAGAAAGTTGCCAACTACCCTCAGGAACCTAAAACTGCTAGCAATAACTGAGAATATGATGTTGCCTCACTCAATAATTTAAACCTTTGATTGAGTGATTCTTCGAGATAGCCAAGTTAATTAGAAAATGAGATGGGCTAACTCTCCCTCTTACCTCCACTTCGCAAGTTGTTTTTTTTTTTTTTTCCTTATGTCAGAAAAGGTGTTGGATTCTCTTAAATTTAAACAACATTAACAAGGGTACCTTGTCATGAAGGGGTGCTCCACGCCCCTTCATTAATGTTCGTCATTATTCAACTTGTCACACAAAGCTTCATTTATAATCTGGAGTCTCTTGGCTTTACGTTTCCACTTTTCAATCTCTTCGACAAGCTCGACTGTTTTCATGATGTCTGGATATTTCAATGAAGTCATTAGCTGCTCATTTTTGCGCTTCAGCTGTTTGTTTTCTTCCACAAGACCAGTAGCTTCAGAGCTAGCAACCTGTAACACAGTTAGAATAAATTCATCATATAAAGAGAATTGTTAAAAAATCCATGCTAATAATAAAAAAAAACCCTCGAATGAGAATAATAAGATTTGAATTTATAATTATTTGATCATTAAAAATCTGGTATCATGATTAAATAATCATTTTAAGTACAGTTTAATGATATTGAGAATTAATTTAACTAGCTGCTAAATTAGTTACAAAATTCCCAATAGTATCTTAATTGCATCCTTTTCTTTTCTTTTCCCTTAACTGCTTTCACAATATTGGATGGGTTCCAACAGTGAAAAGTCTTAGGACAATGCAGGGCCTGTTTAACGCCATAGAGATGGTTTAGTGAGACGGAGTGATGGATAAGAACGGCATTGCAAATCTTGGACTAATTGTCTGTTTTGTGATTTCCTTTCAAGATTTGTGTATTTTGCCGTATTGCTCCTTTGTTGAAAGTATTCGTCAAATAAAATAGTTTGATTCAGTTAGATGATTGAACGAGTAGCAGATTAGGAGAAATGAGCATACTTACTAGTTTCTCAGAAAGCACGTCCACCTTTGTGTTTTGGCCTTTAAGCTTGTTATTCAAGCGGCTAACTTCTTTCTCGAAGTGGCTAACTTTCTGTACGAAATTCTTCAGTTTTCTTTTCATCTCAACTTCTCCCTCTTTTAAGCTGGCATTGTCTTTCCTTAATTCGTTGTTCTCTTCGGTAACCTTAACCAACCTTTCCTCGTTTTCTCTTCTCGTTTCCTGTGCGGTATACAGAACAAGAGGGTACAAACTAATTATAATGGACAATAACGATACAAAATTATGGGTTGAGAGAAAATTAATGTTGTATCACCTCCTTTTTTGCCCGAGATTTCCTGTCACTCTCTTGTTTCCTTATTCTTTTCTCAAGATCAGCATTGCTTATGTTTGAAGACTGAGAACTTCCTGGTTTAGCCAACGGGGAAAGGTTCATCTGAGCACTAATGGAGGGATTCACAGTGTAAATAGCACCTGCATTTCCCAACATGTGAAAGTGTTTGGTTGTGCCGCGTTCCAAATTTAGAAGAACAAAATCTTGGTGGGAGTTGTTAGTCTTAGCTTGTATTGAAACGTAAATATTAGCTACAAGGGAGTAAAACCAAAATATCTTACGTCTCATCCAAAAACTTATAACTTTTTGCCTGATTTTATAGCTTAACTCACATTTATGTTTCCTTCCTCCCTAGCTAAGATTTTTCAAACAGCTTTTAGCTAGGTACGTATAAATTTTATTAAACAAATGAAAAATATACAAGAATTGCCATGATCGATGCAACAGACTCATAGCCAAGATCTTAAACTTAATGTCCTTAGGATTTTCATAAAATAGTACTAAAAGTCAATTTTATCAAGGGTAGCCGAAGCCTATGTGATGATGAGCTCGCTCATTTTTCAAATAACAAGAGCAATCCAAATTTAATTATACCTTGTGGTTGATCCAACCGATGAGGGAGTTGAACATTCACCAATCCATGTTTCATTGCATAACTAGGAGCTGTCCCAAACTGAAACGAGCATGCTAGAAGTGGATTTAAAAGCTTAATTAGAAAAACAAATCCTTAAAAGACATTTGTATTTTTCTTAAAGAAACATAAAATCAACAAAACATAGACCAGCTATATAATAAAAGCTTCTAGTGCTTAGCCCATGATGATACGTTTGTGTATGTTTCATACGATGAGTGATCAGAATTCCTACCATCAGGTTGAGCTGACTGGTTATGGTTTATTTGAGTGTTCACCGATTGGATTAAGTGCCCATGCCCATGACTTGGAAACGTATTTGCTCCATGTTCTGCATTCAAGATTTTGAAACTCAAATCCGAAAGAGATATCTAAAGTTTGCTCAAAGAAAAATATATGCTAGCAAAACACTAGCAGCTAAAGTTTCTGGCTAGCCAGCCTATCGTGATAAAAAACCAGCAGCTTGCATTGAGCCCAAAAGGTTAAATTTATGAGTGAAACCTTAGAACGGTTTTGTATTAATTATAACATACTAAAATCCAAAAACACACACACCTTCTGGTTGAGCCGAATATTGGTCCATGGGTATTTGATCATTCACCAATCCGTAGTTCAGTTCATCACCAGTACCATACCCGTCCAAGAAGTCTACCACAGTAAGGTTCGGTGTTAGAACATGTTAAACCCTACAAAAGATTTCAAGAACTTTCCTAGAGAGAAATGCGTGTGTGTTAAATAATTAACAAATAGAAAGCTAGAGCTTCTTGCAGCCTACGATGATGAGCTTACAATATTTGACATTTAAAAGGTAATCAAAATGATCCATAACGTTTAGTTAGCCTATGATGATAAACTGTTACATATTATCCCTCTGCTGTAGACCCCCACATATTTACATGCTGCTAGCATTCCTGTTCTCGAATATTTCTATGAGGCCATCCCTGACATTCTGCTTAAAAAGGTTTCTAGTTCATGCTATTAAAAATAAATAAATGAAGTCCTATATGTTTCAAAAAGTTTACTAAATGACAGAGTGCCAAGCGTATAGTAGATCTGTTTACAAATCCTAAATGAAAAAAAAAGAAAAAGAAATTATTCACCCAAAGTACTGATGAGTGTTAATCCATAACTGATCTGGCTGGCCTTTTCACATCAATCTAACAGAAGCATAAGAAAACTCTGTTTCTGTGTTAAAGAGATAGAGTCGAGATTCCAAGGAAGAGAACAACAACTAGTACTGGTAGACGAACATAATCAGTCATGCTATTCATAGGTAAGACCTTCATATAACAATCAATAAAGTTCTTGAACGATGAAGACTAGTCATTTCTCTCTCTCTCTCTTTCTCTTTCTCTTTCTTTTCTCTCTCTGTTTTTTTTTCTCCTGTATGAGAAGATTAAAAAAAAACTTACTTTGAGCGTCAAAGAACTTTGGGCGAGACATGATTAAGATCCCCTTTTTGATTAAGATCTGCAGAAACCAGAGAACAAAACTATGGATCAAGTTGACAAAATTCTAAATGATTGTACAACGTTTCTGGTGAGGGAGAACAGGTTTTTCTGATCAAGCAGTAGTAGATATATCTTACAGAAAAATTATGAAATGGAAATTAAGCAGAACAGCTACCAGAGCTTGATTATGAAAGAGCTGAGGATGCACCCAAGCTTTGATGAACTATGTAGGTTCCTGAAGAGGGGGACGTCGGCCAGTCCTAGAAACAGGCAACGTTGAAGACCAAGGGTGGTGCTCTTTCTTAGAATTCAGTGGCTCGAAAATCCAATCCGTCAAAATATAATGACAAAGGTTTATGAAATCCATTTTAAGATGGGATTACTGGATTTACGATACCGCACGAAAGCAGGTGAGAGGGTGAGGAATAGTTGCCCCATCCGCTCGACCTTCGCGCTACTAACGAGCTATACATCTGATTAAGATGGGCTTTTACTGTATATTTTTCGCAACCATGCTGGTAAGAAAGTAGCTGGTAAAACTCTCTGTTTAATTTAGTGAATATTACTGGAGCTTTTGTTGTTTGACAGGGTGCGTAGTAATACTTTGCCGACTTTTATATTGCACAGAACTATTCTCAACATATAAACTTTACCTGTGAAAAACCTCAGCGGTTGTTTATCAATTTTCTCTTTCTTTCACCTAATCTGGTGACTCTCTCACTCTTTAAAACTCAAGAACTAAAATCAAATTTACAAACTGAAGGGAGTTAAAAGAAAATTTGACAAAATCCGAAAACCTAAAGGGCACCGACACAAAAGTTTTTTTTTTTAATTTTAAAAGGCCTCCCATTTTATTTGGTCCCCTTCTTTTCAACAATAAAGCTGCTTTTTTATTTTTATGAAATCGAGTGTAAATCCAGTAGCAAGATTTTATTTTTAAGATTGAGATAATATATAATAAGTATATAAAAATAAATTATCAACCTCAAACTTCAATTAAATCAGCATTAAATCATCAATTTGAAAAAAAAATCGATGACCAAAGAAGAAAACAAATGAAGAAAGAGGACCGCAATTGACATCATATTTTTCTTAAAAATAAAAGGCATGTCTGCTATATTTTTCATATATTTTTTAATTTTAATCCTCTTATATTTAATTTCTTGCAAATACCAATTTTAAATTCTATTTTCATTAAATTGAATATAATACCAGGATGTTTTTCTGAGATCGTGATAACTACATAAAAAATAAGTTCAAATAAATTATCAATCTCAAATTTTCAATAATACATTATTAAAAAATAAAATTAAAAAAAAATCATCAAAAAAAAAAAAAAGTAAAACACTATGCGAAGCCTCTTCTAGTTATTTTTTTTCTCTAACATATCATTCTTTAAAAAAAGACTTTCATCTTTATTCTTTATTTTATGCACTCCCTTTCATAATAATAAAGCTATATTTAATTTTTATTTTCAACTTTACTCTTCATTATCATTCAGATTTTAATTTTTTTCAATCAAATATTAAGAAAAAAAAGAAAGAAGAGGAAATGGGTTCATTTCCATTCTGATCCTTATCATTAATATTTTATCCAACAGAACCTTAAAAACACGAAAAAATCTATGATTGGTGTCCGGTTTGCCGATGAAAAAACAAAAGAACAATTACAATTAAAGAATCAATAAGAGAAAAAGCCGTCATGGATAATCATAAAGTTGATGCTATACGACAAGTAGCAAGACACGGTTATGCGTAGCCACGAGGAGCCATAAACGAAGAACGAGGACCTGTTGCCAATTGCAATAGAAAACTACATTGCGTGGTGGGTCCGCCGAGTGACAACCCACCGCTCTAGACTGGGAATAGAAGACCCATTGGTTGATCAACTATCAAGGAGAGGCACAAACATAGATGGTAATGGAGAGAGGGAGGTGCCTGGAGGCTTCACTCGGCGAACCAAACCTAGATCTATTTTTATTTTTTTTAAATGGGACCTGTATAGGGATCATGAATGATGATTATACGATAGGCATAGGTGTAGGCACTGAAGACATAATTCATAGTCAATTTTTTCGTAGAAGTGTTCCTAATGTTGATAAAAAAATTCTTTGATGGAATCCTTTTCTTTAAAAAAAATTATTAAATGGTTGTTAGAGTTTGTGCATTTTTAATTGAAGAATTTTTTTTTATTATTAGAAGGTAGAATTTACAAGATAAAAACTAACTTCTGATACCGAATACTTGTAATATAATATTTTAGAAGATAGAACTCGTCTTGGTAAGCCTATAATTTTATTGAATAATTTGAAATGGATGTCTTGTAAAGTTGAAAGTGTGGATAAAGAAATGGATTGCTATGAGAAATCTTCAGTTCTAAATTAATGCACACGAAGATGAAAAAGGATGTGGACGGCAAGGAACGTGAAGAAGTTAATCTTCTAGAAGAAGCTCAAACATTATTGCTTGGTGGAGACAACGTTGACATAACAGAAACAAAAGAACCAGATGAGCAGCGGAAGAAATTAATGAGGTGGTCTCTGAAGAGGTCGCTAGCTCTACACATATATGGTGGCTGAATGGAGCAGCAGAGGAACATGGAATAATCCGAGGGCTCATTACATGATGGTTAATTATGGGATGTAACATCATTAATTTTGTAGTATTTTGGGTGCATGTTTCAATGCTAGGCTGAGCATAGAACGTTGATAATTTGGATGAGCATAGCATTTGTCCTTGTGCTGATATATTGTAGCATCTCTTTGAATTTTACTGACTTGATGAAGAGTGAAAGACAACAAAATTCTTCGGGTCTTAAAATTTTATAAAGAAGACTTTGAAATAAGATTTTTAAATATCGAAATCGGATGAAAAATAGCATATAATAAAGTTATTTAAACAGGAGCTAAACCGACCCTGCTAGTTAATAAAAACCTAAACCAAAGAACATATATAATCAAGAAAACACTACTCCTAAGAAAAACTATTGATTGTAAGAGCTAAAAATATGATACGACATGCATGTTGATTCGAACATCGAGGCAACACATTCAGCAACTGGAATTATAATAGATTAATAAAGTTGACAAATATATATATATATATGCATACGTACATCAATAATGATAATGGTTCCATCGACTCTCCAGGCAATTATTTTATTTTATTTTGTTTAATCTCTTATACTTCAAGTGCCTGAAATATATATATTACCACAGGTTGTAGTGAGATAAATCGTGCAGAACTGCGAGCGGCGGGAGACCTCTCTCTTCTGTGGATCAAACATCTTCAGTCATCAGAATAATAACTATATTGCGAAGAAATATTTAACTCTGAAAATTTGCATGAACCGACAACATTAAACCAGTACCTTGTGATGCTAGTTCTGCGGTCCAAGCTGGTCCTTCTCGTTGTTTATCTTTTCACATAAAGCATCGACTATCACTTGCAAGGAGTGTTTTTCATTTTCTAACAGTGCAATTTTCGCTCGAAGCTGAAGTACACTCAAGCTTTCTGGATTGTTGATTTTTCTCGTTAACAGATTAATGTCATGTTTGAGCTGTGCATTTTCACGCTGGAGATCTTTATCATCGGAGCCACCCTGACCAAAAAATGATTAAAATAATAATGAATAGTTACCCTATAGATAAAATGAGTCAATCAAAGAAAAACACTTTTGATCAGAATGTCATCAGCCTCATTTTCTATCTATTAAGATCTTGTTTGACGTAAGATTTCACCACTAGGAAAAAAATTGACGCGAGAATCCAGTATGAATTTGTTGCTCGGAAGAGATCCTAACGTGGTTAATTCTGTAAAACCAAGTCACCGTATAGGGCATATAAATAGAAGAACCGGGATAACCTATGACTTGCCTGTCTATATCCCCGAAAGGATAATTAAATCAACAATCTAACAGCAACTGGCCTTCAACTTTTGAGGAACATACACGGTCGCTGTCCAGGAGAAAGCAGGAGCCCCTTTTCTCGAAACATAGTCTGTTGAAACCGAATCCTAACTGGTTACACAGTGAAGGGAAATTACAGGAGCAGCGTAGTGGTGGAGAAGCACTGCGTTGGAGAAGTAAATTAGTTTCCTCTAGTCAATTCCATTATGCAGGTGGCTTCGATATCATCTACTAGATTAAGTAGTGTATCAAAGGATAGACTGCTATAAAAAGCAAGTAATTTCTTGGGGAAAGAGAATTAGAAGGCTCTCAATTAGTGAGGTCAAGGCTTGGCTTTGATGACAAACTACTACTTGCTCTTGACCCTCGTTATTCTTTAGAGAAACTACGCTTCCAATAAATTCCTTTATAGTTAAACCAAAATCGTAGAAGGTGAGATCAACAAATGCTGGTTAGCGTAGCATGCTCTGCTTTCTCCAAATCCTTCTGCTGTTAAGACTCTCAGATGAACTCCTACTTCCTTTCATATTGAGTAGGGAGGCAGATCCTGAACTTCTCCTCGAATGACATTTATACGGCGGATTCATGACTGGAATATGGAGCTCTTTTTGTTCCAGTAGTTGAAGCTCTGTACCCCCAGAGGTACACGAGTGATTTCATGCTCTATTAAGCACTTCCATTCTCAAATGCCCTTTAATGATAGGTCAAGATCATGGACTATCCACGTTAAAGAATAAGTTGCAATTGAAGAGAGTGTTGGTGAAATTATTTCATATGAAATAATTACAAGAAACAAAACAATCTATAAAAAAGTGACGATTTACTTTCTCGAATCTTATTCTTCTATTAAAACCTCTACTCTACTGAGTTATTTATTTATTGTTGCTAATAGACTGCAAGTAGTTTTGTAAGACAGATAGCAAGGGAAGAAAATGGAGAAACACTTACTAGTCGTTTCGAGAGCACCTCCACAACCGTATTTTGTCTATGCAGCTGGCTCTTTAGTTGGCCAAATTCCTTTTCAAGTTGTTTCATCCCATCTTTTTGATGTAGCAAAGTTTGTACTAGCTGCGTTCCTTCATTTTTTAAATAATTATTCTCTCTCCTTAAACCATCATTTTCTTTGGTAAGTGCATCCAATTT
>Ga0307517_10010923_pt1 | contig 12650 bp, 23 predicted proteins | sample 23_EM_MG_FD_194515 | JGI IMG/M metagenome (GOLD analysis project Ga0307517, IMG submission 194515) | Populus trichocarpa ectomycorrhiza microbial communities from riparian zone in the Pacific Northwest, United States - 23_EM | ecosystem: Host-associated > Plants > Roots > Unclassified | place...
TGAGTTATGCGTTTTCTGGCTGGTTGGCCGTCGCTGTAGGTGCGGCGGCCCTTGCGCTGTTGGCCACCATCCTGCGTTGGAAAGTCATTCCGAAGATGGACTCGCTTCGGACCCAGATTCAGGTCGGTGAGACAAGTGCCATTGCAGCATTTCGCCGCATACACATAGCTGCAATATTGGTCAACTTGGCTCAACTTGTATTTATCGTTTGGAGCCTCGTAGCCGCATCACTTTCGCTGAGATGAGGCACCTTGTCTCCGCCGTAGCCACCCGCCGTCAACTCGAAGTGCGGCCTAACCCTTCCTTCAAGCGGACCTGCCTTCCGCAGGCCGCTTAAGTCAAACGTTAGCCCCGCGAGAGCATCTATGAAAACACCTTCCAACGCGATCGTCGCCGGAGTTGCTGGTGTCGCACTCGCAGTGCTCCTCACCCAGATTACAGGGCTCCTGGCAGCAGTCCAGAGTCCCGCCTGGCTTGCAAGCCTGTATATGCAAACCCGTGGCACGGCATCCCTGCTCTCCACTCTGCTTCTCTTCGCGTTGCCAGTCGGCTTGTTAGCCTTCGGGTTCGGCATCGTGCTGCTTCGCTTGCTGCGCTCGTCCCGGGCGCTTGTACTTGTCTCTTGCTTTGTGGGCTGGCTTATCGTGGTCCTCTTCCTGCAGCTACTTCCCTATTCCTCTAGCCCTAGCGAGGCTACCTCGCATATGGTTGCCCTGCTTTCACGTCAGAGCTATTGGTTGTCTATGCTCCCTGTCCCGGCCGGTCTCTGGCTCGCCTCCTATCCGGGCGGGGCTAACCCTTCCTTCAAGCGGACCCGCCTACGGCGGTCCGCTTAAGTCAAACGTTAGCCGCTCAGCTGCCCATTCCTGCGCCTACTGGGCTACTATCGCCGAACAACAATCGCAGGGAGAGAGTTCATGATGGTTTCCGGCATCCGCTTCGCCGCGGTATTGACGCTTCTGTTTGGCTTGCTTACAGCGGCACAGGCTCAGACTACGGCCTATTCCAGCCTTGGCTTCGTTTCTGAGGTGACGTATGGTGACGGCTAACCCTTCCTTCAAGCGGACCCGCCTTCGGCGGTCCGCTTAAGTCAAACGTTAGGCCGCACAGAATGACCCTAGGCGATCTTCTACCCGCTCTTCGCAGGGCTTCGTCGGACCGAGTGGTCCGTGGGCTCATTGAATTGCTTGAAGAGTGGAGAACAAGCGCCAGTACCTCGGACGAACTGCGCCAATCCGTGGAGAAGTACATCGGAAACTCGTGGATTGCGAAAGACGAAGAGCACAAGACTGTCTACTCGCTCTGGTCAGCCTTCAGAGACAAGTGCATCGCAGGGCGCAGGGGAATGACCATTAACGAACGCCTGTACTGCTTCGACCTGCTCGACGCCTGGGAAAGTGCCAAGACGGAAGAAGGTCGCGCCGTCGTTCGACACAAGATCGACTTCGTGGCGTCCAATGAAGGGACTCAAGCATCATGAAGTGCCTGTCAGCACCAAGCACACCAAGCGCGGCACAGTCGCGAGTGCGGCCTAACCCTTCCTTCAAGCGGACCCGCCTACGGCGGTCCGCTTAAGTCAAACGTTGGGCGTCACACGCGCCTCAGTCATCCTTCAACTTGCCGATGTAAGTAGTATTTTTCCTCGCTAGCGTTGTGGGCCAACCAGCGACCGCAAAAGCTGCTGCATCAACCGTAGGATCATTGGAGGATTTTCTATGCAAGCGTTCCCAGACTTAATGAAGCAAGTCGTCGTCATCGTCTCCGTCGCAGGGGTCCTCTTCTACGCGCTTCTCCTTTTGACCTATTCATTTGGCTTTAAACCCGCGAAGAAGTTGCTTTCATCTGGTTCGCCATCATTCATGTTTGGTCTACCAATTTCGGGGGCAGTAGCGTTCGCAATCGTCTGCGTACTGGACACAATAGCGCCTGCGACAAAGGACGAAACAGGAAAGCTCGCTTTCAGGGCTCTCGGCCTCGCATTTTCGGGCCCAGCAGGCCCGGTGACCCTCTGGGTGGTTGTATATCTCACACTGATCGTGTCTATGCGGCTGACGAAGTGACGCCCAACCCTTCCATCGAGGGGACGCTCCAAAGGCCGCTTCGCACCCTTTGGCCCGCCCCTCATGTCAAACGTTAGGCCGCAAATGAGCGTCGTCCCGATGTCCTTATCTCAGCCTGTTCAAACAGCCGTTTTCGTTGCTGTCTCCACACTTGGCGCTACCCTGGCCTCCTGGGCCGCAAACGAAGCCTCTCCCTCGTTCCTCAACGCTATTTGGTACTTCTATGGGCCGGCATGGGTGCTCGTCAATGCCTTCTTCGGAGGAATCCACAATGCTCCAAGCTGGTCTTTCTTCCCGTCTGTGGCCATAGCAGTATTCGGTCAAAACCTGGTGCTCTGGCTAGCCTGGCGCTGGTTCTTTGGCCGCCTCGAGCAAAGGCGCCGGTTGAGAAGCCTCGGCGTCCCCGAGCGCGAGCTCTAGCTTTTGTGCGGTACTCTGCGGGCATGCGGCCTAACCCTTCCTTCAAGCGGACCCGCCTTTGGCGGTCCGCTTAAGTCAAACGTTAGGCGTCTCAATGAAGCAACTCGAACGCTTACTCTTCCTGCAGGGAAATTTGTGCTTCTTCTGCCAGCAGCCAATCCCGGCCGGCGAGGCGAGCGTCGAGCATTTGGTCGCTACTTCTAACGGCGGCGCCAAAGATGATGAGAACTGCGTCGCCTGCTGCAAGACGGTCAATGCTGCACTGGGCAGTCTCTCAATCAAAGCAAAGCTCCAAGTCGTGGTCAACCAGCGCAGCGGCTTTGCATGCCCACATGCCAAGTCGCCTGGAACGATTGCCAATCCTGTCGAGCTGGAGAGCGAGCACCTCGCGCTGGTCGTAGCCGATCTTCTCAAACGTGGTCCCGCTCGCCCGCGGAAGATCGCCACGCTCAAGAACACAATCAACTCTGTGTTCCAGAATAAGCTATCCGAGGAAGAACTTTCATCATTCGTGGCGGCTCTCGAGTCGCGCGGCTACGTCATAGTCCAAGAAACCAAGGTCAGCTATGCGCTTCCTCAACCGGACGCCTAACCCTTCCTTCAAGCGGACTGGTCTACGGCCAGCCGCTTAAGTCAAACGTTAGGCCGCAGAAATTTCTATCCTCCACCATCTAACGCACTCTTTCCCAAGCCATGCCTTCTAGCCTCAAGAGCTTCTTTGCCATTTTTCTAGTGTGCGCGGCTACTTCATGCGTGTTGGCTCTCTTCAATGGGCGAGACCTTGCGTCACTGATTGATCTGGGATCATACGTAGGCGCGCTCTCGCTATTACTCGGCGCATGGCGTCAATACGCCAGCAATGACGCGCTCGAACAGGCCCACGAGTTTCAGATGCAACAGAACATCGAGGCAACGGCCTCCGGTCGCGATCTCCCGCACAAGCAACTTGTTCCGCTTTGGTTCTCCTCGGGGCCGCTCTTTTTCGGTGGCCTCGCTTGGTTGGTCGCCCTTCAAACCATCCGCTACACGTGGCACATTGTCTTGTAGAGCAAATCAACGGTGCGGCCTAACCCTTCCTTCAAGCGGACCTGCCTTCGGCAGTCCGCTTAAGTCAAACGTTAGGGCGCATCAAAGCAATGTCGACTGTCACCGACACTCTTGCCATCGCGGCAATGGTCATTTCGATAGCAAGCTTGGGAATTTCTGCCCATGTAGCATTTCGCGACCGCGCAAGACTCAGGATCACCAGCAAGTTCTTTGCTGAGAACGAATACGGCCCGAGTCATATCGTCACCACATTGGTCAATGTCGGTCGCCGTCCAGTCATCCTCCGCATGATCGGGGGCGTCGCCGGAATGAGCACGTGGAGCGGAACCTACATCGATCGCGAGGCCGGTGGAAAACGCCTCGGAGAGAATGAGCGCTACGACCATACGTTCTCGAAGGAAGATGTCGCGGGCTTCCATCCGGACGGAGAAGATATCGTTTTCGAAGCACTATGGGTTGAAGATTCGCTCGGCGTTCGGCATTCGATCCCGAAGTCTCGCGAGCACGTCAAGAAACTCCGGGTGCGAGGCAAGAATGCGCCCTAACCCTTCCTTCAAGCGGACCCGCCTACGGCGGTCCGCTTAAGTCAAACGTTAGGCCGCTACATGCCTCTCAACCTAGCAATCTCATGACGATTTCCACTCCCCTTCTATTCTTCGTCAGTGCGTTAATCACCGTTGCATCGGTTCAGGCACAGACAGCCACCGTAGTTCCACCGAGAGACTTGGTCAATGACATGTCTCAGGCAGAGTGGTCACAGGCCTGGTGGCAATGGGCCGGTTCGTTTCAAAGGAACGACAGTCCCGTCGGTGACCAAACGGGCGCCCTCTGTGATCGTGGGCAAAGCGGGCCTGTCTGGTTCCTGGCCGGAACATACGGAACCCATCGAACCGTTCGAACCTGCAAGATCCCCAGTGGAAAGCATCTTTTCTTTCCACTGATCAATTACATCGTGATGCCACGTTCTGGCGTACCTATCAGCTGTCTTGGTGTCATGAGTAGCGCTTCTGCGATGACGAACGACGTTTCCGCCCTCGTTCTCGACATCGATGGCGTTCGTGTTCCTGATCTTGCGTCATACCGGCAAGCTACGACGCAGTGCTTCGATATGGGGGCAAGAACGGAAGGAAGAATCAAAGTCTTTCCATCCGCGGCGAACGGCTACTACGTGATGCTGAAACCCCTGAGTCCCGGCAAACACGAGATCAACTTCGGAGGTGCATTGCCCAGTATGCTGCAGGCAGTCACATACACACTTGAGGTTGAATGAAACAGCGGCCTAACCCTTCCTTCAAGCGGACCTGCCTACGGCAGGCCGCTTAAGTCAAACGTTAGGCCGCACAAGCAAGCACGAGTCACGCTCTTGAACACCCAAGCATCGAGCAAACGATCCACGTCGGCGATCATCAGATTCGCATTTCTGGCAGTCGTGTCTGGAGCGCTGCCGGCTGGCTGGTACATTGCTACGCGAGCGTGGTTCGAGTCTGGGAGTGGCTTCTGGCACTCTATCTTTCTGCCCCAATCGGCTTGGGTCTTTGCATGGCCGGTGCTCTCCATTGTTGTAGCTTGGTGGCTCATCGCTCCAAGACCAAGACTCTCCGTAGTGGGCTTGATCAGCCTGCCTGTAGCCGTCTTTGCCGGCATGTTCGTAGGCGTGTTCCTCGGCCTAGGCTTCACTTGCGAGTACATGAACAAATGCATGTAGTCCACTGCCTTCTGAATCCAGTTCAATTAAGAATCGATGACATGAAGCCGCACAAAGTGGAGCCAGAGCAGAGAGTGCGGCCTAACCCTTCCTTCAAGCGGACCCGCCTTCGGCGGCCCGCTTAAGTCAAACGTTAGGCATCGAATACAAGACCGCATGAGCATCATCCGTACCCGAATCGCAACGCTGGCTGACCTCGATGTCATCGCTCCAATGTTCGACGCCTATCGACAGTTCTATGAGCAAGCGTCTGACCTTGCTTTGGCCAAGAGCTTCATCCGCGATCGCCTTCAGAACAGCGAGTCTGTAGTTCTGCTGGCCTCAAATGAAGCCCAAAAAGTCGTCGGCTTCTGCCAGCTCTACCCTACCTTCTGCTCGGTCGAAGCAAAGCCGATCTACTCGCTTTACGATCTGTTCGTCACTCCAGAGGCAAGGCGCTCAGGCGCTGGTAAGGTTCTCCTGCAAGCTGCGGAGAAGCTAGCGGCCGAGAGCGGCAAAGCGAGAATGGACCTCACTACTGCGAAAACCAACAAACCAGCTCAGGCCGCATACGAATCGCTTGGTTGGGTCCGAGATGAAGTCTTCTACGCCTATAGCAAGTCCGTCGATGCCTAACCCTTCCTTCAAGCGGACCCGCCTACGGCGGTCCGCTTAAGTCAAACGTTAGGCGTCTGAACACTTCCGATGACCAAGGCCTCATATTTGCTCGTACTCATTGCTTCAATCGCCGTTATCGCGTGCGGCAAAAGCGAGTCTCGGGACGCGTATCTCAACATCTCAACAATCACCGTAGCTCCGTTTACTGGTGAAGGCGTACGACGCTATTCCGAGGAGAAGAGAGTCAAAGCGGTCGTTGCTGAGATCAATGCTTCTCGCTCCCATGGCTCGCAAGAATTTCGTGGCAAAGTCGGCGCCTGCAGCAAGATCATCGTGTTGTTCCGCGGCGAAACTGAAGTTGGAAGAATGTCAGCTTCGACGACCCCTCTCACGTTGATTGACTTGAAGGGATCCATGGCTCATTCGGGCTTCTATGCTGAGCTTCCTCCAGGTTCAGCGCCATCGCTCGAAGCCATACTCGTCGAGGCACCCGCAAGTCCAAACTGTCAAGCCAAGTGAAGCAACACAAACCGACGCCTAACCCTTCCTTCAAGCGGACCCGCCTACGGCGGTCCGCTTAAGTCAAACGTTAGGCCTCACCAAATGCCCACGTCCGTCATTACTACGCCTCGGCTTCTATTACGGAGCACTTTGCAATCTGACTTTGATCAACTCTTCACACTGATCTTCAGCGATGAGGAAGTTATGAAGCACCTTACCGGATCGCCACTGGCCAGAGAGCGGGCTGCCAAAGTCTTTGATGAAGTCTTCGACCACGACGGAACGGGACGGAAGCCAGGTGTTCTCGTCGACATCGCGACTGGGGAAGTGCTGGGCTACGCGGGCCTCATGCCGTGCAGCGCGCTTGGCGAGAATGACTACGAACTCGGGTTCGTTTTGAGACGTGAGGCCTGGGGAAAAGGATACGCGACAGAAATCGGTGTTGCCCAGCTAGAGTACGGCTTTCGTACCACTGATCGCATTCGACTGCTTGCTCAGGTACGGCCTGCCAACAAGGCTTCTGCGCACGCACTAGAAAAACTTGGAATGCACCTTGTCAAAGAATACGAGCGACCAGAGCGTGGAACGTGGCAGGTATTCAGCCGCACGCGTGAGGCCTAACCCTTCCTTCAAGCGGACCTGCCTTCGGCAGGCCGCTTAAGTCAAACGTTAGGCCGCAGATGAGCGTAAACCCCACTGGCTATTCCGGAACCCCTCTCGCCAAGAAGCTCGGTATCGCGGCGAAGAGCCGCGTCGTCGCGAAACACGCACCTGGAGACTATGGCCAATTGCTTGAGCCAATCCCCGCTGGTGCCATATTCGAATCGATCGTCTCTCAAGCCACTGACATCGTGCACGTCTTCACCGAGCGTAAAGCCGTCTTGAAGACTGAGCTCGCATCGCTGCGAAGTTCGATCAAACCAAATGGAGTTGTCTGGGTGTCTTGGCCGAAGAAGGCGTCAAAGATGCCAACCGACATCACAGAAGACTCAATTCGTGAGTTGGCGTTGCCGCTTGGCTTTGTCGATGTGAAGGTCTGCGCAGTGAGCGAGATCTGGTCGGGCTTGAAGCTGGTCATTCGCAAGGAGCTTAGGTGAGAATGCGGCCTAACCCTTCCTTCAAGCGGACCCGCCTACGGCGGTCCGCTTAAGTCAAACGTTACCATTGGCGCAAATGAAGGAATCACCGTTCGGGTTTGAGTACACATGGTCTGATCTCAGGCCCGTCCGAGCGCTCGCCGTAACGGTCGTGATGGCTCAGTTCGCCGGCGCCGTAATTGGTATCGCTGCCCCACGATTCCCATCCTGGTTCGAAAGCATGTGGTTCGCCGCCGCACTTGCGACCTTCCCAGGGTTTCTGCTCGGCCTGGCCGTTCAGGCACGCGTCAAGCCAGGGAGCTTGTCCGAGAACAGAGTCATGGTCCGGCGGCTCGGGCTGATAGCCGCACTACTCTTTGTCTTCGCGCTGGCCATGCCATTGTTCGGCTTCGGGAATGCGGCCTAACCCTTCCTTCAATCGGACCGGCCTTCGACCGGCCGCTTAAGTCAAACGTTAGGCCGCAGAGAATGCCACCGCGATGAACCAGCCAATGTTGCAGACCGAAGGAGCATCGCAAGAGTTCTTCCGAGAGCTTGAGCTTCGGCGAACACGTGCACTCGTCGAACGAGATATCAAGACTCTGAACGAGCTTCACGCACCAGAGTACGAGCTCATTACGCCCGCAGGAAAGGTCTTCGATCGGAAGCACTATCTGGGAGCCATCGAACATGAACCCTTCTATGCAGGATGGGAGGCAGGAGAAATGACCTTCCGAATCTCCTCAAGCATGGCCATTGTTCGCTACAAAGCAAGGCTCACATTTCCGTCCGGTCGAGAATTGCTGTGCTGGCACACCGATGCATACGAAAATCGAGCGGGTCTGTGGCAGGTAGTATGGTCGCAAGCCACCGAAGTTCGGCAGGCTCAGCCATAACCGTAGCAACGAGAATGCGGCCTAACCCTTCCTTCAAGCGGACCCGCCTACGGCGGTCCGCTTAAGTCAAACGTTAGCCCTCAGAATTCACGATGATCGACCCCATGCTCTTTCCTGTACCCTCGTCTCTCGAAACACAGCGCCTGCTTTTGCGCTCGTTTCGTGCCGAGGATGCTCCAGATCTCTTTGCTGCGCTGGCTGAGTCAATCGTCGAGCTACGCAGCCATCTTTGGTTCCTGCCATGGGTCGCGGAGGAACCTACGCCTCAGTCTGCAGAGATACGCTGCCGCAGGGCTGGGGCAAACTTTCTCCTCCGCGCAGACTTGCCCTACTTGGCATTTGAGAGAACATCCGGGCGCCTTGTGGCTTCAATCGGTCTCCATCGAACGGACTGGTCGCTTCCCAAGACAGAGGTAGGTTACTGGGTCCGCACTAGCGAGGCCGGCAAGGGCTTTGCGTCAGAGGGCGTTGCTGCACTGACCGCATGGGCCTTGGAGAGCCTCGGTGCCAAGCGGGTGGAATTGGTGACGGACGAGCAGAACACTGGATCGCGCCGCGTCGCCGAGCGCTGCGGCTTTCGCCTAGAGGGTGTCCTTCGCAATGTGATGCTGTCGCCCGACGGCAAGCTACGCAACAGTTGCATCTATGCCAAGCTACCGACTGAGGTCTAACCCTTCCTTCAAGCAGACCCGCCTACGGCGGTCCGCTTAAGTCAAACGTTAGGCGTCACAATTCGAGCCCCACTTTGGCCTTCACTCCATGACTCTGTCTACCTGGCTTCTCTACGTCGTCGCCGTTCTGGTTCTCACTGTCACGCCCGGCCCGAGCGTCCTGATGTGCGTTTCCACTTCAGTCAATCTCGGTGCACGCAAGGCGTTGATTGCATCGTTCGGGAGTACGACCGCAATCGTGAGCATCATGGTGCTCTCTGCGTTGGGGTTGGGTGCAGCCCTGGCGGCCTCGGAGCTTCTCTTCACGGTGCTCAAGTGGCTGGGTGCCGCTTATCTGGCATACCTCGGCATTACTTCGCTCCTTTCCTCTGCTTCTGAGATCGCAGTCTCCGGCGGTGTCGAGTCGTCAACGCCGCGGCGTCTCTTCGCTCAAGGCTTCCTGGTTGGCGCTAGCAACCCGAAGGCCCTTCTATTCTTCGGTGCACTGTTTCCGCAGTTCATCGCCCCAAGTGCGCCGCAGGCACCCCAGTTCCTAGTACTCGGCGCCACATTCATATTCTTCGAGTTCCTTTGGCTCACCATTTACGCGCTCTCGGCATCCAAAGCCAAGCAATGGCTCCAGCAGCCTCGTAGGGCCAAGCTCTTCAATCGAACCACAGGCGTCGTCTTTCTTGTTGCCGCCGGCCTTCTGGCAAGTAGCAAGCGCGCCAGTGCCGCCTAACCCTTCCTTCAAGCGGACCCGCCTACGGCGGTCCGCTTAAGTCGGGCGTCATGAGCCCCTTATCGAAGATCACAGAAATGCAAAAGCTTCTCCTGCTTGTCTCCGTCTGTTGCGCACTTTCAGTCAGCCCCACTCATGCCCAGGTCGCCGTCCAGGCGAGCCTTGATCAAGAGAAACTGGTTGCGAGCTCGGACCCCCGCCTCGCTGCAAACAAGCGCCTTGTCTATGACTTCTATCGTGAGGTATTTGAAGGCGGTCACATGGAGCTTGCTGAGAAGTACATGGCCGAGTCCTACATACAGCACAACCCAACGGTTCCAACAGGCCGCCCGGCGTTCGTCGATTTCTTCTCTAAGTTCGCCAAGCCCAAGCCGATTGAACCGAAGGTCAAAGCGCCTCTGGTATCCATCGTTGCCGAAGGCGACTACGTCGTTCTGAGCTTCGTCCGCGAAGTTGTCGAGCCGTCAGACCCAGCCAAGAAGTACACGACCACGTGGTTTGATATGTTCCGCATCGAGAACGGAAAGATTGCGGAGCACTGGGACGGTGCTCAGAAGAAGTAAGTCTCTGGGGCAAGCGACGTGACGCCCAACCCTTCCTTCAAGCGGACGTGCCTACGGCACGCCGCTTAAGTCAAACGTTAGCCGTCGAAAGGCCCACCGTGCCACTCGTAGATCTGTACGCTATTCACGAGGAGAAAGCAAAGGACGGCCTTCTCACGGTTCACCCATCGCGGTGGCTCTATGCTGGGCGTCACGGCGGCGGCGTGTTCGACATATTCGCTAGCGAGCCAGAAGCCGTTCAAATAGGATCGTCAGTCATCACGCATTTCAAGGGCTTGGCGGGGGCGAATCTCGACGACAAGATCCGACACAAACACGGTTACTACCTTGCCTCACTAGGCGTCGCGGAGCGCTATCGTTTCCACGTCTACGACCGCACTGGACCGGAAGGCGCGGTGCGAGACATGTTGGCAATCAACCTCTCGGAGAGCCGCATTGAAGTTCAAACGCCTGTCGGTCGCATCGATTTGTTGTGTCAACGCGAAATTGTCGAGGTGAAGCGGTGGGTTTATTGGAAGGATGCGTTAGGCCAAGTTCTGGCGTATTCGTGTTACCACCCAACACATGCCAAGGTCATTCACCTCATCGGCAACACACCACCACCCGCAAGTCTCGCGGAAGTTGCCCGCATCTGCACAAGCCACTACGTAGTCCTTCGCTATCAATCGTTGCTTTCGAGCGATCTCGGCCCAACCTCTAGGGCCGGAGCAGTATCGACGGCTAACCCTTCCTTCAAGCGGACCCGCCTGCGGCGGCCCGCTTAAGTCAAACGTTAGGCGGCAATGGCAAGCGCATGTCGATCCGTTGATCAGCCAGGTTGGCTCACGCTTCGCGAGCAGCTTTGGCCGCATTGCCCGCGCGGTGAGCATCTGGATGAGATGTCCGAGCTCCTCGCCTCCCCAGAGCGCTTCGCACAGTTTGTCGAATACGATCAATTGGGCAATGCGTTGGGCTTTGTCGAGGCCTCGTTGCGCAGTGACTATGTGAACGGAACCAATTCATCACCCGTGGCCTTCCTTGAAGGCATCTACGTCGTACCGCAGGCAAGACGGAGAGGCGTGGCGCGAGCACTCGTTGCCGAAGTCGAGCATTGGGCGGTCAGCGTAGGTTGCAGCGAGTTTGCCTCTGACGCGTCGGCTGAAAACACGGAGAGTCATGCCATGCATGCCGCCCTCGGCTTTCAAGAGTCGGAGCGCGTCGTATTCTTCAAGAAGGTTCTGCGGTGAGAATGCCGCCTAACCCTTCCTTCAAGCGGACCCGCCTACGGCGGTCCGCTTAAGTCAAACGTTAGGCGGCACGAATTACCAAACTAAGTGCAACACGCTTTAGCATACGCCTCGTTGGGCGTACTGAACCCGAGGACCTTCCTCGGCCTGTTGTTGAGCTCTCGCTCGATCTCGTTGCAACGTTGCTGCGTCAGGTTCTTGAAGCAGCTTCCCTTGGGCAGGTACTGCCGGATCAGCCCGTTGGTGTTCTCGTTCGTCCCTCTCTCCCATGAGTGATACGGCTGGGCGAAGTAGACCTTGATGCCCAGCTTTTCCTGCAGTTCTTGAAGCCGTGGAACTCGGTCCCGTTGTCCAGCGTCAGGCTCTTCATCTGCAATCGTCCTGCGCGCACCTCCCTGATCAGCGCCTTGTTCACCTCCACCGCTTGCCTGGCTGGCAGCTTCAAGATGCGCGTCCGGCGCGTCTTGCGCTCCACTAGCGTCAGCAGGCAGTGCCTTGCGTCTCGGCCCATCACCGTGTCGCCTTCGTAGTGGCCCAGCTCGCTCCTGCCTTCCACGTGCTTCGGCCTCTCGCTGATGGGCGTCTTGCCGCTCATCCTCCCTCTGCGGTCGACCACTCGGTAGCCCTTGCGGTAGCCAAAGCTAGCGGAGCCGTCGTCGTCGATCAAACATCGACTACCACTCGTGTTGGGCAGGCTTGGCATGCCGAGACGACGACTATCTGGAGCAACGGCTTCAGCACACGGGGCGTCACGATCTTCCAGCGGGGGCGGCAACTCTCTGTTGGCTCTGAGTCCCGCGCTGCAACTCAATCTGAGCTAGCGAAAGCGGTGCAAGACGTTATGGCAGGAGTAAAGCAGTGAGGCCTAACCCGTCGGTCAAGCGGACCCGCAACGGCGTGGCGTGCCTGGCCCTCATTTCATTCTGGGCCAAGCACGCCACGCCGTTGCGGTCCGCTTACCTAGAACGTTATGTTTCACAATCCACATATGAAACTACTCGTCGATCTCATAGCCGAGCTCTCCACGTCACAACCGAGCCTAAGGCTACGCTGAACAAGCCACTGTTTTTGACGAACAGTGGCAACAGATTTGCGCGGACCTGAATTTCGCAGAGTCCGCCGGGATTTGCTCAAGTTTGGGGCAGATCTTCAAGATGCTCGGCTCAT
>Ga0307517_10010924_pt1 | contig 12649 bp, 3 predicted proteins | sample 23_EM_MG_FD_194515 | JGI IMG/M metagenome (GOLD analysis project Ga0307517, IMG submission 194515) | Populus trichocarpa ectomycorrhiza microbial communities from riparian zone in the Pacific Northwest, United States - 23_EM | ecosystem: Host-associated > Plants > Roots > Unclassified | place...
GTGAACAGTGTATCCTACATAGGTGGCATTCTTTTTTAACTATAAAAAAAAATGTTAAGCGGAATTTCATGGCCAAACTTGTTAAAAAAAAATTGAATAAAAAAAATGTCTATCCATATTAAAAAAATTTTGAACTAAAAAAATGAACCCAAATCTTAAGATATATTTCTTTTAAAATACTAAGATAATGATATATTAGATCGATCTAAATTTCACGATCTGATCTGTTAAACTCATTAACTGAGTTATGGATTTCAAAGCTATTTTTTATTTAATTATATAATACGTGAGCTGGGTGATGCACTCAACGTGGTTTAATAACTTTGTTCTTTTTAAAATTATATTTTGTTTAATCACACAGTGAAAAAAAAATCGTTGGCAAAATTAAGCACCAACTATATATCGAGATGTTTGTTTAAAACCATAAACCCCATAAATATTAAACAAGAACAAATCATGTAGTCCAATTCAAAATAAATAAAATATTGAATGATGACATTAAAAAAAATCAATAAGAAAAATAATTAAAAGTGAAAAAAACCAAATAAAAAAGCAAAAAACAAAAATTAAAAGCCCAAGAGCATAGGCGTGGGGCAACCCACGCGTCTAGGCCTGTTAGTTTTTTAGGGGTAGATGACATCTCATTTAAAAAAATGACATGCAATGCATCGCTTGCTTTCATAGATTCCAACTACTAGAGGTAGTGGAAAGTCGGGCAACCACCCTTTATATGTTAAAAACTTATTTTTCAAAATAGAAAACATCTAAGAAACACTCGAAGGACAGACTCCAACCACCAGAGGTAGCGGAAAGTCGAGCAACCACCCTCTATATGTGAAGAAACCCATTTTTCAAAAAAGACAACATCTAAGAAACACTCAAAGGACCTCAAAAAAATTCATTTTTGATAACAAATTACCATTTAATCAGTTGAAAAACAAAAAAAACCAACTTCAATTAAAATAAAATTTTAAAGCCCGATTAACTTTTGAAGGAAAGATAAATGGAAAAGAAAACCTAAATGAAACTTCCCTAAGTAAATGGAACCCATTCACATCACGAATAACAAGTTTTATCTTCAAAAAGTGGGTGTTTGTCAACTTTCTCTCTCATTCTCCGTAATCCATGACTCTTTCTCTCATTTCTCAAACTCAAGGACATAAATGAAGGAAAATAAAGTTTTGTATCTAACCATATAGTTTCAAAACTAAAGGGAACACAAATATTTTTGAAAAAAAACTAAGGGAAAACTTTTTGAAAAGGCGCTCATACATTAATTTGTTTTTTTCAAAAAAGAACCTTCATATATTTGACTAATACAATATGGTCCTCTCATCTTCAATTCTTATCATACAATAAAATTGGATTACTTTTTGTGAAATTAAGCACAAAAAAAATAGCAAGATGGTTTTTTGTGATTGATATAACCACAAAAAAGCAAATTAAAAAAAATTATCAACATCAAATTCCAATCAACTCAACATTAAAGGGTCCAATTAAAAATAATAATTGATGACTAAAGGGCCAAAAAAAGAAAAAAGGACCATAATTGATACTTTTTTTCATAACAAATAAAATAAAATCTATTTTTTCTTTCCCTTAATTTTGGTCCCCTCACTTTTAATTCCTTGGAAACAATCGAATTGAATCTTTTTTTGCATAAGCTAGCAGCAACTTGATGACAAATTGTTTTATGAGACCTCAATAACCATATAAAAGAGATATAAAATCAATTTAAAATCTCAATCAACATAATATTAAAAGAATAAAGTGAAAATAAAAAATTCAATAACTAAAAAAATAGGACCAAAATGAAAAAAAACACTAACACAACCCATAAGGAATTATCTCACAACCCAAAGTGGATTGATGAGCTCATTTAGTTTTTATTTTATTTTATTTTTTAATATATCTTTACTGAATTATTATGTAGTAATGGGATCTTAAAGGTAGTTATGATTTAATACTAGGATCATATGAATCTCGAAAATCACAAATAACTCATATAAAAAGATGATTCACTCGTCACTTTAAAGTATAAAGTCTAAGAGTTACGTAGATGAATAAACTCACAACTTTAAAGATACAAAATAAATCATCATTTTATAAATACAAAGTTAAGGAATAAGTTCACTACTCGCAAAGGAGATTCAGAACTATAATTTGTATAATTTTTCAAATATGAAGGAGTAAGTTACAATTATATCCAAAACCTAGGGATTAAAGAATAATTTATTTTGTTTTCCCTATGTCCTGAATGGCACGTTGTTCTATCCGTAAACTAACAGGAATATCTGCTGTGATTTTGGATGTCATTGAGGCTATTAGTTACGATTGTTATAGTTGTGGCTGTGGTATCAAAAGTACTTGGTGACAAGTAGTGCTCAAAAGTTTCAAAACCTCCATTTTATAATTAGCTTTCAAACGTTTTTCGTTTCCTCAAAAAAAGTCTCAAGATACTAAGAAGCCATGTTACGCAATCGGTCTCTTAGACTCTCTTAGGAACAAAAATAAAAATAAAATAAAAATAAAAATAAAAAGAGAATCAATCTCATTCGTTGGAAAAACAAAAACCCCAAACACATAAATACAGTTTTTTCCTCGTCTTCTTCTGTATCATCGCAGGTTGCGTGTTATATGTCAAGGACAAAGACAGGCACAATATGCGAAACGTGCAGTTAGAAAAACAATTTATGTTACATCATAAGCGCTTTGTTCAAAGATACTTGTTGGAAATTTGGAATGACACTAATAATCTAATTGGTGTATCTATTTACTGCGCAAAAAAAATAAAATAAAAAATAAAAAATAAAACAGTTATATCAATTATTAGGTCTTAATTTGAATTAGAAATACGAGGTTTAATCAAATCTAGTTGATATATCAATAGTTGTAACATCATACATTGGATTATCAATTGGAAAAATAATTTGTCATAGTTTTTGTCCTGAATTAATAAGATAAATATATTTTTAATCAGATAATTAAATATTACAAATCAATTAATTTTTCTAAACACTCCAATTTTAATATATATATCTTTACTTTATATTATATACTTGAAATTTTTTTATTCTTATTGAATTTTTTCAAAGAAGTATTCCTTCTTACATACATACCTTTTAAAGTTAATTAACATAAAAGTTGAGATGTCACTTTTATATATATATATATATATATATCACTACTATAATCTTTAGATTTATTGATGGAATTTTTTGTTGGTATTTGCATTACCGTTCTATTGGTAAAAAAATTCCAGACAAAATTATTTATGAAAAATCTTTATCGAGGAATTTTTTATTGATATTTTTTTTATCAGTATTCTCCAGTATCACATATCTTGTAGAACTCTTGTTAGTAAGGTGGTGTTATTTAAGCGTAGCTAGAGCTGCTTCGCTTGCTGTAATTCCTTGAGATTTTAGAAGGTAACCTTCGGATGAGGTCTCTTAGCCGTTTGGCCGAAATTGCATCTTGTATTAATTGCCTGGGATTTGATTAATTCAATTCGTTTTTCTTTTAACTATGCAATCTTTTAGTATCTAAATCTCTGTGCTTTTATCTCTTCAAGTTGGTCGTTTTAATTTGGACCATATCGATAATGGTTTCTTTTTAATTTTATTTTCTTACTCTCCTGAATTAAAAAATAAATTAAATTTATTGTCTTGATTGAGTATTAAAGTGTTTTTTTCTAGAAATCTACTCAGAATACTTGAGCCTTTTATTCATTAATTATTACTAAACCTGGATTAATAAACAAACCAAAAACCTAATGATCCAACTCCTAACCAGTTCAGTGATAAAATCCAATAAAATTACCCTAATTGATCAGACCAATCAACTTATAAAGTTTGAACTTGCTACTTCCACCTTAAAAAATCATTCACTTATCACTTCAAATCTTCTTCTTTTATGCTTCATATATTATAAATATATTTTAATATAAATAATACAAGTTGGCAGAGCAACATTCCAAGCAAGATAGTAGGTAGAATAATAGCAGGGAAGCTCCTCCGACTTTCTAAGTTCTACGTACCTGAATCCAATCACGGATCGAGAAAAAGTACTAATATATAGTTTTAATTGCCTTGATAATGTGCTTTTATTTTATGTCGGGAGAAGAATAATGTATTCTAAAAAATAAACCTTGTCTCAGCTAGGTGTGCCACTCGGAGCAGTTTAAAGATATGCTTGAAAGTAGCTTTTTAAAATGTATTTTTCTTGAAAATATATTAAAATAATTTTTTATTTTTTAAAAATTTTATTCAAAAATATTTTTAAAATATAAAAATAAATTGATGTTAACCAGAATTTCTTGTGGAATAGTACCTTTGCATTTACAATACCACCCTGGCCGAAATTGTTTTGCTGCAAATATCGGCTTTGCTAAAAAGCATTGGTCCCATCTCACCTCTTGCTTTAAAAAAATAATCTCGCTACTCTAGCGTATTTAAAAGGGTTTTTAGAACACTTCTTGGGTACAACGGGCAAGTTTTTTCCTGGAGCAAGGCAGTGTGAAGTATTTTGTTCCGCAGTGTATAATAAAAGATAGAGATTTAGAGTTTTTCAAGCTTAAAAATTATAATCTTAGATAGTAAAGAAAGAAACTAGGGTTTCTCAATTCCTAAAATTATAACTTTAAATTGTAGAGAAAACTCTAATCTAAAAAATTTAATATTTTATAAAAAATAAATTAGACATTTATATTTATACTAGCACTAAACCTAAATCTTTATAAATAAAGACTTTTTATTCAAGGTTACATGGCTAATAGAATTCAACTAGTACTAGGATTCTTAAACTAAAAAAAAAAAATTATGAAAAATAATAAAAAAAAATCTTGAACAACTACTTCTAAATATATTTTGGGCATGAAAATGATCTTATTTGATTATAACCAATTCACCCTCAACAAAACCGAGCTTGAAAAACATGCTAGTAAAACTTTGATCCAATTCAATAATTGAATTAAGAATTATATTTTGGACTTAGATTTTTTATACGCCCCCAATATTAGGCTCCTTTATTTGAGAAAAACTATCATCGAGTTTACAGTAAAAAGTGAACAAATATTTGAAATACAACATTATAGTTAGTTTGTTCATAAATTGAACCTTTCACTCATACTTTAGCAAATTAGTCTTTTTAGCTTGTTTCTTTCCATCATCTACACTAGTCTTTTCTACAACTTCAGAATTATTTTTTTTCTCTGACCTCTTTAATATCAACTTTAATTTTTAGCTTGTTTCATTTCATCATCTACACTAGTCTTTTCTACAACTTCAGAAAGAAATTTTTTTTTCTGACCTTTTTGATATCAACTTTAAATTTTTAAGTAATTCTAGCAACTTGTTCTGGCTTTTCATTAATTGGTTTCATCTTAACCTATTCAATAACTTTAGTTTATTTTTTAAATTTCACCTCAACTTCTTGAACCATTAATTCTAGTTTATTGACTTTTTTTTTACATTATTGAATATTCAAAGTCATTTGCCTTAATTTGTTATAATTCTTTAATGGAAAAAAATTTGATAGCTGATGTGGTATCTCAATGGCTTCTTCTAATATACTAGAACAACAACCATATTCTATTTTTCCTATGTCAATTCTTACAATGATAAAAATAATTACTTTTCTTTTACTTTTTTAAAAATAGACTCTATAGCTAGAGCAACTGATTCACCATTAACCATATTGCATATCAAAGCCAGAATACTTGGTGTGCGTGAGTCGGGAATGAAATTGTTTTTAACTCTTTTTTATCATTGTTTTTAACTCTTTTATGTGTTACCTTCTTTCGATTTAAGAAGGTTGAATAGAAAACAAGTAATGACAATCTAATTATTTATATGTCCAATATAAAACCTCTTCATATATAATTATTTTTTACAAACTCTAAAATTAAGATTGAGTGTATAATAAAAGATTTAAATTTAGGGTTTCTTAAGCCTTTAAAATTACAGCTTTAAATTGTAGAAAAATAGACTTGAATTTCTGAAACTCTAAAATCACAATATTAAACTCTAGAGAAATTTTTAACTTGAAAAGTTCTGAATAAATTTCTAAATAATCAATTTGTTCAATCTCTTCTAAAAAATAAACTTGAAATATCTTTTTATACTAGTCATGTTCTGTACCTATATTCTTAGAGGAAAAGAATCTTTATTGAAGATTACATGGTTAATAGAATCCAAATAATATTAAAAAACTTAAATTATTTGTGGCATGAAAACGACATGAGTTGTACTTTTATAGAATTGTGTATACAGAATACACTAACAAAATCCCAATCCAATCCATTAATATGGGATTAAAAATTAAACCCATTTTTGTCAAAAAAGTTTGTTTAACTTGTGAACAAATTATTGGACTTGGACCTTTGACAATAGTACCCCATCAACTTTGTACAGCTACCCGAGACATGTAACATTTATGGGGAAAATGATAACTTTATACTAAAAATTATTTAAAAATACGACCGGGCCTTTAATATTTAAATAAATCCAACATTGTTTCTATTCTAATTACAGTGCGACATGAAGATTCTCAGATTTTGCATTCACGTACGACTTCTATAATTAATAAAGAAGATGAATGAATCAAATATAGAAATCAAAGGAAAAATATGTACATACATTGCTAATTATTTGTATATACTTCGTGGGAAAGCAAATATTCCAAGAATAGTCTTCGTGCTATATATTCATATATATAATAAGACAATGAAAACATCAAAGAGCATCTTCAACTCTCTCTGCCTGCAAAAAGGATAGATTAAGAGGGGGAGAAATCATTAAAGCGCTTAGCAAAACCCTAAATAATGAGTGTTACCTTTCGTATTGTGCCTTGTCTTCTTGTAACTCTATTATTTGGCCTCTTTGACCTTAGCAATGTCCCAGTTCACATATATTCCAACAAGATCAAAATTATAAATCAATTAAAACCCTAAAAAGATACTTATAATCTCCAACTCATTTTATACTCGCGAGCTCATCATATGCAAGCACATGTGATGTTCCTTCTAGTAAACCATTGTCTTCGCCGTTTCAGTGTTTATTAATCATATCCTGATGTTTCCCTGGCCTAGCGCCGGCCGGCTGTTAATTGATTTTAAGCTTTCACTTTAATTCATCTAGATATTTCTACAGAAAAATAGAAAAGGGAGGAAAAAAGAGGGAACTTAAATGGTGATCAGGTGCCTTTTGTTTTTCCAAAGAACTGGTTGACTTTCCCCCCCCAAAGAATTGGTTGACTTCTTTACATGACGAGTTGTTGATTTAACTAGAAACATATCATATATCATTTTATGGCATTCCATGTGATAAGTTCAGTTAAGAAAGGGTAACCAGAAAGCAGTGCTGATAATTTTCTTGAGTTATTAGGACGAAGTGACGAGTCAAACGAGTTTAAAGTCATTGTAATGGTAACGTCAAGTTTTTACTTAATGTTAAAACTTCAACTTCTTATTGGAGGTCTCAAGTTCTTAACTGATAGATTTCCTTAGGAGAATTAGGGATTGATATCCCTTATAGTATAGTTAAATGATTAATTTATTTCTATTAACCTAAATATTCAGGAAGCATAACCATATAATTAAGAAGACTAAAGAGAGATTATATCTATATAATGTATCATACAATCAGGTTCGATATGGTTAATTAGGGAAGGAGCATGTTTAAGTTTTTTTTTTTTTTGGAATAAATCGATATATTAATTAAAAGGACTAACCAGAAAGTAGCCAAAAACAAAAAACACGAAAGAAAAACATAAAAATAAAGAAAAGAGAATCACAAAAACAAAAAGCAAACAAAAAAAAAAAGAAAAGAAAGTCAACAGATACATAACTGAAAAAATATATTAGAATTGAAGAAGCTAATACGTCATGTTTAAAGCCTTGATTTGGTATTAGACCAATCTATAATACCTTCAGGTCCCATAATTAAAGCATGTCTAAGTCCTTAATTATGTTCTCAAGGGAATTAGTCCTACATATCTCATCCCTAAATTTCATCCCATGATTCTTTTTAGATTTTGAACCCGAGACCTCTGAGTGAAAATTTAAAATCTTCATTAATAATGGGGTTGTCCAATTTGGGATACTGTTGTTGTTGTTTTGATGATAAGCAAGTAATTTTAAGAACTATGGTCCTAAATTAAGTGTCTTGCAGAGCCTATATATATATAGAGAGAGAGAGATCATGTTCCCAGCACGAATAAAGATCGAAGAATCCTGTAATTAAGCGCTTGATATAGTATATAAATTAGCAACTAGAAGTCTAGAGCACAAATGACAATTAAAAATTTAAAACTAATACGGTATGCAATTTTACATTAATCCCAGTTGAAAGGCACAAATTGAAGTAATATCAATTCTCTTGATCAAGATTGCAATCTTTTTAAAGTCCAGTGACGACGATTTGAACCGATGGATGATTAAGACCAGAGATTAGGTCATGGCCAACAAGGATCGTCGAGAATGACATGAAGATCCGACCATGAATAAGGTCGAAAACGTTCGGTTGTCTAGGTTCATTGCTTACACGACTGTGCTAATTATCAGTATCTAGTTTGAATCACATTTAGGTGTATGGTACACATTTGTCCCCCTCAAGTGGCTGAGCTGGGCTACGAGAATCGAACTCCCTGAAATCTAACCTCATTAAAGCACTTCCCACTTTATGTTTATCACCACAGGGAAAGAAAATAAATGGGGCAATTAGATAAGGTTTTTGGTGTTGGTGGGGTCTTAATAATAATAATATGTGACATGAGTCCAATTAGCCCCCACGTAGGGCCATTCCATCTATCAGTTTTTTTGGTAATGATATGGTTGTATGTAGAGTGTATTGTCTATTTGTACATCAGCAAGTAATTTTGACAATTTCAAATCAATAAATATATGAAGAGATCCTATCCTATCAATATCAGAATATTCAAAACTTAATATTTATGTAAAAGAAAAGATTACTATACCTCTCACACTAAGAGATTCTAACTTTTGGGGTATAGTTTTCGATTATCATGCTCCGATAATTCAAGGTAAAACAAATAATGCCAACCGGGGAATTAAGAACCATTTTGAGCTAGGAAATGTGATGCCGTTCATGCGCAAAAGTACTGCAAGTGTGTCAATGCCGCAGCACTACATTTCTCATTTCTCTCTGTTTTTTTTTTCCCTTAAGAAAAAAATCGGGATCATTAATCTGCAGATACCAAGAGGAGGTAAAATGAAGATGGACAAATAGTGATCGGAGCAAAAGTCATTTATATATAGATAGTTCATGCTGAGCCAGGTTAACTATAACCATTAATGCCGGCCTCCTCAAGAGTAATTGTAAATCATGTGAAACGTGAAATAGGGCTCGGAAAGGTATTCCTTCCTGGTCCAAGGAGGAGGCCAAATAGCCCCAGAAGGCAGTCTTATTTATAAAAGATGACCCGACGCATGCATCACGCTAAGGATGCGTCACATTCTTCAGATCAACTACAATAAACAGACCTGAAAGCATCATCCCGGAGAGATAAGTAGGGGAAATTGTAGTTCAGGAGAGCCATAGAAACGAATCCAAACCGAGCATTCATTTAATATGATGTCATATATTGTATTGAAGGGACCCTATTCATTTACACATACAATTTCAAGCAAGGCTGTAAAGTAGGGACTCACGATCCCGGCTGTCCATGTATAGGGCCCTCTGCTGAGCAAGCGATGACATGACTCATCTCATGTGAGGTGGTAAAATTCCCATGATTGATTATCATGACCATGCAAATCGATTGATTGTCAAGGTGAGGTGAAATTAATCTCATGTTTGTGCACAAGGTCAAGTTTCACTTAGTACTTACTTTAGATTCTCAGACCCCACAGCATTTGACTTTTCACCCTAATTTTTAATCAGCAAACAGAACTGGAATTGTTTCCAAGGCTATTCATTTCCTTATATTATGTTTATGATGAAGAGAAATCAAGGATCATGAACGAGACACGCCATACGCCATCATTAAGAACAGTGATTGTCGGCAAACCCATTTTTAACTTGATTAATTCACCGTTACCCCACGGTTTACATCCCAGATCAGTGATGGATTTCCACTTATTTGTCTGCCATTATAATTATTATAATGACTTTGCATCACTATTCACCAATCACTTCCCTACTATGCTGCCCCTCAACTGTAAACAAGGAGTAGTAAGATAAATAGTAAGCTCCATCTGTTTCAACTTTAAAGCTTCATCTTTCTGATATTTTAAAATACTTTCACCAGTATAAATGTTTGTGTGTCAGCTGTTGCAAGGACAAATCTAAGTAGGAGTTGCGTAATAAAAGCCTGTTTGGTTGGCTAATCCTAATGCACGGGAACTTTCTTCTTTCTTTCTTTAACATTCCGAGTATTCTCGAATGGCTTTTTTTTTTTTATCGGCTTTACAGCAGAATTTTAAGACTTTGTACTCTTTCAGGAGTAATATCTAGTTCATATATAGATATATCCGCCTCGTTTCACGTCACTAACGTCACTAGCTGAACCTTCTTCCATCCATTCAATTTGATGAACCCAATCTTGCTTTCTCTCTATACGAAATCCCCAAATCACTCTCTTAGAATTCCATCATTGAAAATCTGTTACGATCCATCATTTTACAAGATTTTCAATACTAGATAAAACCAATTCTAAGTTTACAAGGTTTTCTTCGTAAAATGTTAAGATTCATGACACATCATTGTATATATAGTCTAAACCTCTTAAATCTTTTATATTTTTTTTCTTAGAATGCAATCTATCTGACCAGTGAGAGTTAAATCTTTGTTCATAAATTAAATCTATGTGCTTCAAACTCATCCATTTAATATGCAAAATAAATTTTAGAATACAGATAAAAGTTTTAAGCTTTGAGACCAAAAAAACTTACAAAGATTCCTTGGGACAGCACTTCAAAACGAGTGAAAAGAACACATTGATTGGAATTAGAAAATTAGAGAAATTGAGGCATATTAACAAAAGCTAATAAGCCTTGAAAAAACATTGTTCACCCATAGAGAAAGTTACCATTCACTGGAATACTATAATGATAAATTTTCCATTACCAAAAAGAATCATTTAACTAGTTATTGGGGGTGGTTTGGTCTTTTTACATGGCTCATTAATTATTATCAGATTAATCGGGGATAACTTGGTCTTTTTTCATTTCTAAAACAAATTAAAATGACTAAATTACCCTTAAAAGTAAAGAAATTAAAATTGATAACCATGACTTTTTTGTATTTTCAACTTTGTTTTTTAGGCATAATAAAGTTGGATGAGAGGTAATTTGGTATTTTAATAAATAATAAATATAATTAAAAAAATCAAAAGTTGTTGGTGCATGGAACACATGCGTCAGTGGGGGGGTTTGTTTCGACAATGCATACGGCATCTTCCGGTGGCCAAAGATTTCCTTCCATCATATCATTGGAATTATCGCGACGTTCTCTTCCTTTTAGGGTAGTGCGTGGTGCCTATTGAGGGGCGACTTGTTACCAGCAGTGTTTTCTTTTCTTTTCTCTTATTCTCTCTCCTACCCTTAAAAATTGTGTTGGCCATTCAAAATTTCAGAGTTATCCTATTGTTTATTAAGATTTCAACCTTAGTTTTTCTTCTTTTGATTTCTAATTTATATTATTGGTCTTTTTGAAAAATTTTAATTTGTTTTCAATTTCATCATTCAATCCTATTTGTGATATGTTATTTTTTTTTTCCAATTTGGTCCTTATTCTTTTGATTTTGTTTTTTTTTGTCCCTTTGTTAAATTTGTTTTTTTCAATTTCACCTTTCAATAAAATTTTTATAGTTATCCTTTATTTTAGTTTTTTATTTCAATTTTGATCCTTATTATTTTAATTGCTATTTTTTTTTGTTTTGGATCCTTTTGTATAATTGATTTTTTAAAAAACAATTTATCCTTCAACATCGGATTGGTTGAGAATTTGACTTTGTAATTTTTTCAAATAGGGTGTTTTTAGTTAATTGACCAAGGTCATGAGTTTGAAAAGTTAACGCAGGTTGACATTACCTTTTTTTCTTATTTTCTTTTTCAATTTCATCATTCGACATTGATTTCTTAAAAAAGTAATAGGCTTTGTGATTTTTTTTTCTATCGGGTTATCCTAATGTCATGACCTAAGTCGCGGGTATGGCTTGTTAACCCCGGTTTGCTCGACTTTTTTTATGGAGTCACTTTTTTAAAAAGGAATTATAATTTTTTTTTGTTTCGTCCAAAAAAGGTTTGGTTTGTTTTGAAACTAATATTCATCATTTTCCTATTTTAGACTTTACTAGGTTATCCTTTTAACATGATCTAAGTCGTGAGTCTTGGTCGTGTTACTTGGTAATGATTTTTTTAGGTCCTTTTTTTTTGTTAATTTTTTTTCTCAGTTTCATTCTTTTACAATTGGTTTGCTGAGAATCAATCTTTGTAATTTTTTTTCACATTTTCTTTCTATTGGGTTTTCCCACCCTTATTATCTAGGTTACAAGTTTGTAACGTTAACTCGGGTTGACTTGATCCTTTCTTTAACTAATTTTATCCTTCCATATTTAATTGATAGGAAATGAGTTGCATCGTTTTTCCCTTTTTGAAAAAAGATTTTTTTTCAAATTAGTGTGATCACTT
>Ga0307517_10010925_pt1 | contig 12645 bp, 7 predicted proteins | sample 23_EM_MG_FD_194515 | JGI IMG/M metagenome (GOLD analysis project Ga0307517, IMG submission 194515) | Populus trichocarpa ectomycorrhiza microbial communities from riparian zone in the Pacific Northwest, United States - 23_EM | ecosystem: Host-associated > Plants > Roots > Unclassified | place...
AATAAAGCATTCTAAATTTCCAATTGGGTTAATTTTAATTTACTCCATAAGGTTTGAAGTGAATTTAGTTTCTTTTTATAAAATTTTAATTTTATTAGTGTTCTCGTTTAAGTTTTAATAATGAATCTTTTTAAAATAGATCTTTTCAGTCTCTAAAATTTAATCAAATAGATTTATGTTTTCAAATCTTTTACTATTTAATTACTATTTAGATCAATGAAATCATAAGCTTTTATTACAATTTTGTTGACATCTTAGTTATTTCTAATACAAATGGGGTTATGTGTCATAAATAATCGTTATTTTTTTTGTTATTTTTTTTACATTTCATTAGGAAAATGGAAAAAATAAAATAAAAAGAAAATCAATAAGACTAATTAATTATGTGAGTTGATATTTTTCTTCCTCATTAGTTAGGTTTTATTTATTGTTTATTATATCATTATATAGTATCTAATTCTCTTATATGTAAATCTGTGAAGTATCAAGTACTATTGAGTTATATAAGAATATAGTAAAATATTTGCTTAGGATTTCTAAAAACAAATTAAGAAACAAAAAAAATCAAAATTACTCAAGTATTAAAATTTTAAAAATAAAAATTTTATTTAGAATAAATTAAATTATATCCTTGTATATCTCAAGGACATCTTCATAGAATACACACACACACACACACACACACACACATCAATTTAGATGTGAAAAATGAACAAAATGACATAATAAAAAATCAAATACTATACAAGAAAACAATACACATAATTAGAAATATAAAAACATAATAGAGATTTATCAAATTATATAAGGATAGATTAAGTCATATATATATAAGAAAAATCATGAAGTAAAGGTACTTCATATGTCATTTATGTACGTTAATTTCTAACACCTACATTCACTTGACATGGAAATAGCTACCACATCAGCATATTTATATTATTATTTTATTTATAAAATTAAATAGTGTGGTGTTTTTAATGTAGCCACACCACTATTTACTCTCTTACATTTTACTATGAATTATAATAATAAAATTTTTAATAATTTTTAATTTAGTCATCAAATTATTATTATTATTATTATTATTATTGCACAATTGAGCTCAAATTAGAGTATAATTTTTTTTTTTTGGGGGGACAAGTTACTGAAATGCAATACACGGGTCATAGGTGGCATGTTCAAATTTATTGGTGAAGTATATTTTCATCCCCCATACTTTTTTGTTATAAGGTGACCGATCCTTTGTATTTTTTAAATATTTATTTCGGTACTAAACTTCAATTTCATCATTTTTCAGTCTTTATTGGGTGAGAGGATAAAGGCAATCACTGGAATCCGGTCTATAGAGAGAAAGACATCGTTTCAACGATTCCAGCCACCAAAACATTAGATTTTTATTCGAAATAGTTTCATATGATGAGAGGGGTTTGAAATAGGTGTTTTGTTACCTTAAAAATGCCTCATAAAATAGATCTGAGCTAGAGAAGAAATTGGATTCTAGATTGATTCTTGGTTTTGGATTTTTTTTTTAGCTTTTGAAGGTTAATGATGGGTTGAACGAGGTTATAAGTGTGTTTTCTAAGTGTTTGAGGATGAAAATTGGTTTTTAAAGGATAAAAACTAGGCACCCTGATTTTTCAGCTATCACAATGGTCGGAATCTGGGTATGCCAGATGACGTGTTGTCATTTTTCTCAAATTGAATTGGGAAAGATAATATGTCATCTACCCCATTATTTTATATATAAAAAGGCTCGCACGCTAGCTCTGGCCTCATTCTTTGCTTTTTTGGTTTTTTTTTAGAAATTTCTTTAAAATAATTTTTAAATTTGTATTTTACTTCTCTGAGATTTTTCCCCTTGTTTTTTCTCTTTTAAATAGTGATTAGTTTTTAATTATATTGGATTTTTTCTGCCCCATTATCTTACAAAAACAAAGGCTCGCGCGCTAGGTTTGGCCTCATTCTTTGCTTTTTTATTTATTTAGAATTTTTTTAAATAATTTTTAAATTTATATTTTACTTCTCTGAGATCTTTTCCCCTTATTTTTTCTCTTTAAAATAGTGATTAGTTTTTAATTATATTGGATTTTTTTAATTTTTTAAGAGATTCGTATTATTCATTTGTAGTTTTTTTAATATTAAAAAATTTTTAGAAATAAAAAATATTTATTTATTATGATATTTTTAATATGTACAACATTGCATAGTAATTTTTTTCCTTTTATTTTATCCAATAAAAAGCTAGATTGCGAGGTTTTAAGAAAATCAGTCTGACCAACAACGAAGCGCGAGTCAATTAACTAGTCAAAAACTAATTGATGTATATGATTGATCAAATTTTATGAATAAAAGTACTCAAATGACAAAATAAAGTCAACATAGATATACAAATAGAAAAATGATAAGGTAGAAGTACTTCATATAGTAGTATCCTTATGAAAAACGAAAAATATTAAAATAATATCAACTTGACAAAGAGTTGACTGCCGCATCAACATTCAATAACAAAACTAATGAAGGTAATTTCTTGAATAAAATATTCAAATAGAAAAGATTACAAAATACAAATACTTCATATATCATTATCTCTTCTTAGTTTTAAGGTTTTAATCTTTTATTACCTTTATAATTTCATTTTTTTTTAATTTTTAGATTTTGTTTTCAATGTAAACCATATAAAAATTTAAAATTTAATTTTGAATTTTATATATATATTTTTAAATAATATAAGTGGTATTGTAGTTTTTCTAGATACTTTTTTTTTTTATTGCTATTGCTTTTTATTCATTTTTATTCAATGAATTGTGCTATTAATAAAAAAATATCTTATTGTGAAAATAAAAAAATATCTTGAATCACCAAAGATAATTTTGATGAAAAAATTATATTTCGCATCCATAATTTTATTTATTGTTTTTCCTGTTAATATCTATTTTTATTATTATATAATTAAATATAAAATAGATTCTAAATTTTTTGTATACATTTTTTTTTGGTGGATGGTTTTTTTTTTCCCACCAGTTTTCATTTGATAAATAGAAAGATATTTTAAAAAATCTATTTATCAATCTATAAATGGAAGTTTTTTTATAAAATTATTCACATATCTTTTCCTTATAATTATTTTTGTATAAATTTATGATATTAGATAAGACATGTTCATAGGTGATGTTGTTCGGAAAAATGATTCATCACATGTCAATACTATTTGATATTTTACAATAATAATAATAATAATAATAATAATAATAATGAAATTCCAGTAAAAAAAGGTTTCCATATGTATGTTGCGATTTCATTGCCCAACAATTAACTCCTAAAAATAATAATAATAATAATAATAATAATAATGAAATAAAAAGTAGGATAATTATAGCTACCAATCCTGGGAGAAGGGGAATTAAGTAGAGACAAAGGCTTTTTTGGAAAGCCTGGAATAATAAAAAGTGGATCTAGCTACTGCTGACTAGTATCATGAAAGGTACAATGAGCTTACATATACGAGAGCAGAGCAGAGCTGAGCATAGAATAGAATAGACGACTACAGTCATAGAGTGCCTGACCTCTCCTCAACTTTTATCGCAGGCGTACTCGCTGGCCTGCAAAGCCGAGGAATCCGCATTTTTCTTCAAACTAGGCAGGCAGCCATTTGAATGAATATCACGTTTCTAAACCGTCAAATCAATTATAATTTTATGTCGGTTTGGAACCATTACACCAATTAATAGACTGTTTTAAGGAACAGCTAGACATTTCAAAAAACAATCGGATAGTAGCCCAAAATGGTTCGATTGTTTTGACAAACGGTTGGATTGTTTTGGCTACTGGATAATTTTGAAAAATCTTGTGTTTTGAGCTTGAAAAAATTTATAAAATAATAATATTTATTAATCTGAAATTTATTTTATTTTATGATTTAGAGAGTTAAAGATTTTATAATTTTTTTTGGTAACCCGGGGTGTCCGGGCTAATTTACGCGCACCACAACTAATCCTCGGACCCACTGAACACCCTGCAAGCCCAGTAGGCAGGTAAGACACAGCAGGGGTGACAGACGTGCACGCTGAGGCTCGAACCCAGATGACAGAGGCTCGAACCCAGATGACAGAGGCAAGGAAACCTTGCCTTTGCCGCTGGGCCACAAGCCTCGGGGCAAGATTTTATAATTTTAAATAAAATTTGGACAGGGTTTTCTCTATATAGAAACTATACCTAAATTTTTGTCTTGCTTAAAAAAATTTATAAAAAATCACAATAACTTCAATCAACAAATTCTAATAAAACTCAACAAATTCTTACATTTCATAATCACAAGTAGCTCCAAAAATACAAAAAAAAAATAACACACACACACACATGGAAAATGAATAAAAAATAATTCAATAATACAATATTCAAGTAATCCCAAAATATATAAACATAACTCATCTATCTATCTACGTCTACGTCGTCTACTAGATGATCTGAGCTTAGTAATACCACGACTATATTCAGCTCTTGCATTTGCCAGAGTAGCCTCGTCCTCTGCCATAGCAACATCAAGAGTTAACATTTCTTCAAAGATATCAAGTCCAGTGCGACAAATATTTAACCACTAGGACGTAACGGTGTGAACTTTACGAAGATAAGATGCAACCTCTTGACCCTCCCGTAGCATGAAGTCAACCTAATATTAATAAAACATTAACGTTAAATTAAAAGATCAATACATAAAACCCAACGTTTAGCAAATATTAATTATGAAAAGATTTGGTTACTAATGAGATTTTGAATTTGCTAGGCATATTGCTCGTACTACATGTATCCAGGTGAAGGAACCTTCTCAGGATCTGAAGTAATGACCTGACGTATGATACTCATAAACCAAATCATATATTCCTCATATCGCCTAAACAAATGTATGTCATCAACACTGATGAGTGATCTACAGTACTTGAAACCTTAAATATAAGATCCAAATGACCAAAACACTCTCCCAAAAACTATTGTACGATAATCAATATTTCCTTTGTGCTTCTAATCAACAATTATTCCAGGATTTGATTCTTTTATTGCCAACAACAACCTAGGTAATTTTTCAAAAGATTCCTCGTGTTAACCAAAAAGATGATCAATGACCTTCTGTTTTGCAACTCATGCTTTGTCATATGAAATTTTATACTTGTAATGTAATTTTATTTCATCTTGTATGCTTGTAACCATTATTGAAAGCGTATTCGTCACAAGGGTTGATATAGCATTAGCAATAAAATTTGCATCAAACTGACAATGATTTTTTTTTTTTACCAAAAGTCGAAACACATATGTGTGACCTGTTTAACTTTGTTATCTCAAATGAATTTGACCTGTTATGATATCCCCCACATAAATATCACTTACATTCAGGTGCTTGCACATATTGTAATTGAACAAATATAGAGTTCAACCGTTAGAATTAGTATTTAAGTGAATGTCAATGTGTCATCATTTAACTGCATTAACCAATTCATTTTTACTAATGAATATTTGTCTAACCTCCAATTCAGACCCTTTTGATATACGTCTATAACTAAGTGCATAATCATTAAAAACAACAAAACTAGACCCAAAAGCATCTTCAAAATCAGAAACAAGAGGTATGATTTCCTTATCAACATCATCATCAATATTCACCATCACATTCGATTCTAATGCATCATCATCCTTATTGTCACTAAGTTCAGAATAATCAAATCTATGTTGTTTAGCAAATGGATTGTCAAACATAGTATTACCTATCATTTGCAGCAAATCATCTGACAATAAACTCCTTTTACCTCTACTAACTGAATTTGAAGGCCTAGCAGAAATTGGGACACACACGGATTGTGGTCGACTAATCACATACAATATTATCATGTTCAAACCATTTTGGGTGAAAGAATCAATCATGATCTTAAAACTACTATTTCTCACAATCGGTATAGGATAATACTGATGTTCACCAATCTGACACCTCCAAGTTATTTCAACATCAATATCATTATAATTCCACCTAAATCCATGACAAATGGTTTCTTTTATTTCTGCATATGACATGCCTAAATTACAATTTAACAACAAATTGCTTCCACCATTATATGTGATATTACTGTTCACATCATAAATAATAATGTCACCGTAATGAAATAACATAAACATGTTATAAGATATTTTGTTAAAAAAAATCAGATTCTGGTTAATTTGACGTAATTATAACTAAATCGTATTATCCTACCACTAATTGGCAAAATTCATATCAAATACAATCAAATTTCTAAAATTTAACATTTAAGCAAATTCACCAATAATTAAATATAATTCATAGCAAATTAATATAATTCAAAGAAAATATCAAATTAGTGAACTTATCAACAATTCAATGGAACATGTAATTCGTCATGCAAATACCACATTCATGTTCTCTTGTATTAAATCATCAAGCATAGTTAATTACATTATTAGTTGATTCCAATAATACATACAAAATTCCTAATTCTAAAACTTAACATCAATTAAATGCAACACATAATTAATTGAAATAATTAATTCATAAGTAATTTATTTTATTTTCATGTTCAACTATATCAAATCAACCCTAATTTATGATATTCTTAACTAATTTAACATTAATCCAACAAATCTTAAATTCACTATAAACCATAAACTCAACCTAAACAACTATTTCATTCCAACCAAATCAAACACGAATTCATAGCAATGTAGTATATTTATCTTGCTTGTAGGACTAGGAAAAGGATCGGGTAGTGGCAAGAATGGTGGCAACAAAGGTAACAAAGTATTTTTAACATAAAAACACCCAAGGATGCTTAGAAACTAGGATGAGTTTGATTTTTGTTTGCTTTAATGGAAAAATATAAGTGTTTAATGGGTTGTTTTAAAGAGAAATTAAGGGCATAAGTGGTTTTTAAGAGAGAGAGAGAGTGTATGTGTGTGTTGTTGTTATTTGATCTGGAGAGTTTAAAATTTAATTGATGCCATGCTTTTGAAGCACGGTGTTTTAAGTTTTCATGTTTCAGAAACACGATATTTGACCATGTTATGCTTTTTAACAGCGACATTTACTAAATTTTACGCTTGAGAAGTGCAACATGATCAAACTGTACTATTTCATCAAATGTTTTTAAAATGATATTATTTTATTGTTTTTTAATGTTTACTGTGCTAATTTTAAAAAATATCTCTTGCAAAGTTACAATGTCAATCAAAGGTTTTTGTCCTTTTTTTCTTCTGTTGAAATCACAATATTTTTTTTTATCTCAACTAATTGATTTCCATGTCCTCTTTTTTGTTTTTGCCCTCTATTTAAACTTACGATTTTTCTTGTAAAATTGAATACAAGATGGTTTGATTTAATTCGGTTTGAGAGTTTTAAAACGAGAAGTAGATAGACTTTACCACAGACATGGGGGGAACTTAAATCTTATGCTGATAAACCTGGTTTAGGCTTTTCTTGGGGTCGGGTTAGGGTAGAAGCTCTATCTTAGGGGCGGTTTGCTTTTAAAAATACTAATTTTTTTTTTGTTTTAATTTTTTTTATGTTCTAAAATTATTTTGAAATACTAAGGTTAAAAAATAAATTTTAAAAATAAAAAAAATTATTTTATATATTTTTAAATAAAAATATTTTAAAACAAGGTAACTACCCAATTTTAGCAAAGCAATCACCCTAGTCAAAGCAACGCCACGTGGAGTTTATACTGATCTGGAGAATTTAACCAGCTGAAAAATGGGAGGGAATAGATGCTGTGGTACACGAGGAACATCGCATGTACATGCATTATATGCGATGGCATGCATATTGATTTAAGTTTTTATACATTCATGCATGAAGCATCTGTAATACAAAATCAAGCTTCCTGGAGTTCTGCAGAAGAAGAGATTTTCATTCTCCTGTATTCAATCTCAAATGGCTATGCATTACGCACCTTGGCCGCGAGGAAAACAAAAGCATAGACACGGCATATTTTGATGGGATTGCACTCGTACCATCCATCAATGCCAATATTCTCCAGTTCAATATGCTTTACAAGACAGAAGAAGGCAGAATATAATGATCCTTGTATGTAGAGTTTAACAAATGAACCCGATTAGCATTTTTGGCCTTTTGTTTGTTTGCCTACCCATTTCTTTCCTCTACATAAGAAAAGGTTCTGGATTATGGCTGTACTAGACCATTCAGCTCCTACAGTAGAATTGAGAGATGTTGCTGGGGTTGGTAATTGGAGGAGAAAATCGATGGTGGAGGATTGTTGAACTTGGATAGTGAAGTTGACCAGCAGCTGCTGAAGGTGCCATAATTGCTGAAGAAGCGAATCCTGATGATGCTGCAGTAGAGAAGAGAGGCAGTGGATTTGCTCCACCACCATAAGGGCCTTGGATTTGCCTGGTCCAATTTGGAAAGGAATCTACTTCCATTCTCTTCTCTATTGCTCTTTCCTGCAAACATCATACATTGTCAATTATCAAACCAGTGAAAATCCTCTTCTTAATTTGCTATTTAGTGGAAACAAATCCATCAATTTCTAAATACTATCAATCAAATGGTTATCATGAAAATTTCTCTGACATCAAATTGGTATTATTCTGAAAACTATATGAATAAGCAAAACTTTTCAAAGAAAAATAAATAACTGACATAAATTCTCAATTGCACTTTACAATATTCAATAGGATTAAAAGTGTCCTGCTAGAAGGTTAATCAGCATATGATTATGTATCTTTGTGACAATAATGAGCAAGGAGATCAGCATGATACTGGTTATCTTTATGTGTGCGCTTAAAATATTCAGCAGGATGACAATGTCCTCCTACAAGGTTAATAGGCATGATAATGTATCTTTGTGACAACGATGAACAGGGGGCTCAGCATGATACTGTTATCTTTGTGTGAGGTGTTTGCATGCATTTGTGTTCCCTAAATAAACTTGGAAAAACTAAAAGTGTTGCATGAAATAAACTAGACTATTGAAATTACCTCATAGATGGGAAAGATTTGATGATTTATACCATCCCACATAGGAGGGTGAACAGATGTCACTCCGGGGCCATTGGGTAGTTGATTTTTCATTGTTGCAGAAACAGAGTTCAGAAACTGCCAAAGAACAATTTCTTTAAAGAGTATTAAAAAACCTTTTCCAAAATCATCAACTCATCAAGTAAATCGTAGATATATAATCAAAGCTTTCTAGAACAAACACAGAGTACCACTTTGGCCTGAGAAAAATCCACATTGATTTCAACGGTACCTTTGGTGCCCTATCAGTAGACACGCCATCCCAGCCACCGTGGAAATAAAAGCCACCCATGTTGCTGTTTACCTTTAGGCTATCAGAAGCATCGGGCGGGGCAATTCCCAACTTCAGGTCAAGATTTTGGTTGCCGTCTGTATGAGAAGTAATTGTTTGTAGATTGGCACAATAAAGGATCACTTGGAAAATTGAGAACTTTTTCTTTACAAAGATGATAAAAAAAAGAGAGGAGATTCTAGCAATGAAAAATACCTCCACTGCTGGGCTCTGAAAGTATCTCCCCTTCATATTTGCTTGGCTCAAAGTTGGTAACTGCTTCCCTTCCATTACATTTAATGGCAGCCTTGTCATAAGCCCTGGTTACCAGAGAAAACGAACATCTCAAGTAAATTGAAACAGATTTGGTTGAGAGTCAAAGTCGAACTAAGACATTTAGTTTAAGAAAGATCCAATTCATGATCATTAGGACCTTGCAGCTTCTATCTCGCTATCGAATAGCCCAAGATAAATGTACCTGCAGGCAAGCAATGAATATTGCCCAATAAAAAACCAAGTTCCCAACTCTCACCACAAGCCTAAACATTTTAAGTTCTTAGTTCATTTCTCACTTCAATGTAAGAACACATGCATTAGTAAGCACTTTATGCAAATTATAAGATCAATGCAGTATAAATAGTAAGATAACTATCAGAACGCTGAAATAAATCAGCTGGATATATGTTAAGGGAAGGAGTTTCTTACTTCTTTCCCAGGAACTGCCCCATACGAGCCTCCCATCGGCCACACTTGTGGAGTGTCACTCCTCTATATTTTGAGCTTCCCCTAGAGAATCCAGTGCTCTGACGCCGTAGAGTATGCACAAATTCTTCCTTTGTGAAACCACTCATCTGCATGACAAGTAAAAACTCAATTTACAACTAATCACTCGAGAGTCAAAAACCAAAACAATTAGAACCCAGTGAGTTACATCCACAACAATCCTCACCTGCTTAATGTCCTCATCATAATCACTAACGTTAAAGTTGATGTCAGCATCAACTCCACGGAACTTGATCGCAGCTCGATCATATGCCCTGAAATAAAAAAACCCGAAAAACACAAAATCCTCGATAACTTACATAATCACACTACATATCACAATCTAATCTCATTTATTATCATTGTTACCTAGCTGCAGCATGTGCAGTATCAAATCCCCCTACAAGAAACCAAACACCCAGATTCACAAAATAAATAAATACAAATTAGCGAGTATTAACTGTACCCCCATAGCACCAAAGTATCAAAATTAACTTTAGAAAAAATCTAATAATATTATCTCAAAATTACCCAAGTACACTTGCTTTCCACAATCCCTGCAAAACAACACAAGAAACAGAAAACCCAAATCACATTCAAAATTCCACAACCACCCAATAAAGAATAATTAATTAATTAAGAGATCATCAGAGTAACTAAGCAACTAATTAATAAACGAGTTGATATAACTAACCAAATATGAGATTCCCATCTTCCAGTTCTCCGATAAAACGTGACTCCTCTATACTGCGAGCTTCTCGACCTGGGCCCACGCCGACTCTTTTTCACGGGCTTTTGTTGTCGAGCCCCGATCCCCTGCTCCGGAGGACCACCATAATTCCTGGACCCACCGAGATCCACCGGCTGCATCTGCACCGTCGAAGAAGAGTTAGACTCTCCTCCTACATTCTTGGGCCCACACTCCACTGGAAAGAGCTGGATCGTTCGATCTCCACGGTCATCATGATCATTAGTGTTAGAATAAACGGTCTTCTTGGAGCTGCTTTCATTTGACAAGATACTGAAATTGAGAGCAAAGACGTCGCCGTTGGAGCAAGAGTCCTCGTCACCACAGCCATCCGCATTGACCACAGAAGAAGAATTGAAGCTCCCAGAACTTTCCATTGGAGAGTTGGAAAGCTCTAGAATCTTCATCTTATTATTATTCTTCGCTGTCGTTGACGAGTCACCAGAACCCGCGGTCAAGTTAAGATCCAACATCATCGAGTCCCTTTCAACTCCAATTCGGCACCGTTTTAGCAGAGAGCAGTAGCGCAAGAACAGTATTAATTATTCAAGAGAGGAACATGGAGAGCGATGGATTGACGAAGGGTGTGAACAAGCCAAGCACGCACAAGAAGATGAGAGAGGAGAGGGGGGAGGTGTCTTCTTTTTGCCGGCTAAGAGGTGGTTCTCATGTTTTTGCGAGGGAGGAAAGGAGAGAGGGCTTGTCTGGTGGCTGGAATATAAAATGGTTAATAGTTGGTTATGGTTATAATTGTGTGTTGGGGCTTGGTTGTTGGCTTGGCGGTGTTTGGCCAAAACAGAAAAAGGAGAGAGAGAGAGAGTCTAAAAAGATGTGGATGGGACGTATGATACAGAAAGAGGGAACGCTTAGCTATATGCCATTTCGGATCAAAACATTAATCAAAGTTTTTCAGCTTTTTCTTTTTTGCTTTATATGCATAAATGGCGCGTGGTTCACGTGAGATTAGGAAAGGGCTAATCCCTAGATTCCCTACTGTTTTATAATAGTTACGGATCCTTGTGAGCGCACCCTCCCATCTCGTGGGTCGACTAGCTCTGGAAAGGGCTTGTGTGTATGTGTTGTGGATGGGGGTTTCGGTGTGCACTGAGAGGAGCACGTGACAACTGACGGGAGGCCAGTGGTGGAAGGAAAAGTCAATGTGAGATGTTTTACTGTGCGGGTGTGATTATGACTGTGAGGAGATGCGGCCCCCGGGGGTAAAAGGGCTCACCTGGGCGACACTTGTGCTTGCATCTTTTGTTTGACAGACGACTCCCTCATATATCGCGTGTTTTTTTTGTATTTTGTCGTGACGAATCACGCTAATTTGACGGTCAAAAATTATTATTATTATTTTATTCATTTAAAAGAGAGAGAGAGAGAGAGAGAGAGAGAGAGGATTGCAGTCCTTTATCAGAGTGGAGTCCTCACTTTTGCTGCTAGATTTTTATGGCTTACCTAAACGGACGCAAGACAAGCTGTCACGAAAACAATAATGAGATAATGGCGATTGGAACCTTTAACTATCCTCCTGTCCAACCAACGAAGGGTCCACTCCCCTCGTTTATTTATCTTTACTTTACTCTTCTATTGTTATTATTGTTATTATTATTATTATTATTATTATTATTATACGCTGATTTCATTTATTAGACTAAAACGGAGTTTAATTATTTTAAAAAAAAATTTGCTTCCAATTAATTTTTTTATATTTTAAAATTATTTTGATATGCTGATATTTCAAAATAATTTTTTAAAAATAAAAAAATATTATATTGATATATTTCCGAGCGAAAAGCACTTTGAACCGCAACTACCACCACTCTC
>Ga0307517_10010926_pt1 | contig 12643 bp, 15 predicted proteins | sample 23_EM_MG_FD_194515 | JGI IMG/M metagenome (GOLD analysis project Ga0307517, IMG submission 194515) | Populus trichocarpa ectomycorrhiza microbial communities from riparian zone in the Pacific Northwest, United States - 23_EM | ecosystem: Host-associated > Plants > Roots > Unclassified | place...
AAGAGACGGGAGGTCGGCATTGGAAACATCAATCGGATGAGATCTTCGAGACCTTGACAAGTCTAGGGCCTGCAGCTCCCGGGGGCAGCGACGATACGCCACCCGGACCCTTCATCTCTATGCGTGGGGTGAAGAGATTGGAGATCGGTTGTACGGAAGCGGCCTGTTTCTCGTTGGTCCCATTCCTGAAGACGTTAACGGGACTGGAGAATCTCTGGTTGGAGGATGTCGATAAGGGTGTCCTAGACGGCGTCACCTCGGTTTGGGATGGCTCGACGACCGGGCGTCAGCCGCTGGAGGAGCTCGATGTTCGATGGACCTGGCAGAAGGAAATCCCAAGTTTCGTCGAGGCGTCTATCCCGGGCCTGAAGAGGGCAAGCACCAATTTTTCCGCTCGAGCAGGGGATTAGTGGCGACTTGGGCGAGGTTGATCGTGGTTGTGTCGTGGGATGGGGGGAAGAAAGATGGAGGGTGATCGGAGGAGGTTTTTACTATCTGGTGTTGTTGATCTCGCTCTACTGTAGCTGCTGGTTCTACCGAACAAGATTGAACTCGTTCTGGATCTCTTGCGTGACGACGTCCTTATGGATTCCCTTCGTTCGCGCGTTTCACCCACAACCCGGGGGAATCTAAAGGCGGTTGAGTCGATCAACTGTCATCTGGAGGTTTCTACGGTTCGGGTGACGTGAAGGCGCTGGCGGTCATTGTTTTTTTCTGACATGTAAATTACCGCCTGGGTTACTCGCCGATGGATTACTATGATTCATTCCATTTTTCTTGCTTGCAGTGTTGTGTTCGGGGACGTCCAGGGGAGTGTAACGCTGTTCAAGCTGAGGCACGATGTTGATCACACCAAAATTTCGTTACTATAACGTTCGCTTTCTATTTCTGAACGATTGTTGTACATTCCCATACAGCATTTGATTTCCGTGAAACTATGTACAATAATTCATCTGTGAAAGCGCACTCCAAACCCGCCGCTTCCGATACGTTTATTCAAAGATCCAGCCAGCGAGCTCATGGGTGTATTGGATGGTACCCTCGGGGAACCACCTACGTGAGAAAAGATCAGAGTCCAGAATCAGGACGATGAATGAGGGACGGTCTTACAACTTGATCTCCTTCTCGGCATTTTCAACAGAATCGGATCCGTGGCAGATATTACGACCAACAGCCAAAGCAAAGTCGCCACGGATTGTGCCTACATATCAGTTAGTCAGCTTTACCGTTGCGAGCGAAGTATTTCTGAAAGGTGACGGACCTGGGGCGGAGGCGAGAGGGTTGGTGGCACCGAGCATGACACGGCCGGTCTTGACGGCGTCCAAACCCTCCCAGACCATGGCAACAACGGGGCCGGAAGCCATATACTTGATCAATCCAGGGAAGAAGGGCTTTTCCTTAAGATCCTCGTAGTCTAGATCAGGGCGCCTGATCTGTTAGATTACACTTGTCGACAGGTGAGAAAAAACGACGCACGCTTCTCGAGGTGCTCGGGGGTGGCGTGAACGAGTTTCAAAGCGACGAGCTTGAAGCCACGGCCCTCGAAACGACCAATGATGTTGCCAACGAGTCCCCTCTGGACACCGTCGGGCTGAAGAGACAAAGACGAGACAATCAACGCTCCGGTGAGGCGGGCACATTGGCTGATCGCGTACCTTGACCATAATGTAGGTACGTTCAGCGTTTTTGTTGACCATTTTGTGGAGAGAGAATGAGGACTGGGAGGTGAGCGTATGAGATGAAGAGGTCTAGAGAAAAGATTGTTCCCCGGCTTCAACTTTTTAAACCAAGTCCAGCCCTTTCCATCGATCGTAGCGGCAATCGCCGACTCGGCCACCAAAATTCCTTGCGGTTACTCCCGGCTCGGGAACTCCACACTCCAAGTCTTGGGTCTTGTCAGTCTTGCAGGACGAGGGTTCCTTCGATATCCTCTGCACCAGGAGGTCATGTATCTGATATTCTACACGCCGCACCCTACACCGTGTTTGTCCGATTGCATGCTACACGGAGCTTCGCAACCCTGCGCTACAGCCCGCAGCCGAGCCCAATCCAAGGGGAACATGAACGAGGTTACGACAGTCGGCGTGTTTATAATAAACCAGAGACCCTCCACTTCCAGCGTCGCAACTTGGTTGACGAATCATAAGGTGGCCACCCGACCTTACCAAGTCGCTGGTCGAGACTGCTTTCCCTAAACCATCGGTGGCAGTGACCCTCAGACCAATTTTCGACCCACAACCACCGAACGAAAGACCCGATTCAAAGGGTCGGGACCATGCCAGTCATGGGATTTTTGCGTGCAGTGCGGCGCAACCCAACTGCCCATATTTCATAGGAGAATCTCGAGGATCTTCATCGATGCTGTGCCAGCGGCGTAATTCGTGTCGGGAATGATGTGGGAGCTGAACAAGGACAGTTTTCGGAGGGGACTTGAACAAAGCGAGCATTCAGTCCATCCCCCTTCCGTCATAAGTACCGCCGTCGAAACTCCCATACCGAAGTGTGTGGATTTTGGCCCTGAACGGCTCCAAAAATCCCGGCGACTACATTTATTGGGGTGTGTGGATAGACTGGAATCCAGCCTCGAATCCGGAGGGAGGCAACTCGGGAGATTGCAGGTACGGCCATAGCAGAACGACAGGATGCGGTCCATCCCGTTGACCGTCAGTGAAATTCCTCAACCAAATCGCGGGGGCTGTGACAAGTGGCTCTGGGGAGTCACGCTGTGCATAGATGCAGATAAATATTGTCGTAGATGATGGGATTTTGTGGGGGCATCGTGCCAGCGTTACCACACGTGGGTGAGGAGCGCCACACCGGAAACTGCCATGTTTTGCGTTGTCGGGGCTGGTCGTGCAGCCTCGGCCAGAGGCTCATCTCTATGGAGTAAGCTGAGATGTACATAGAATCGACGAGGTTCGAAGCGCTGAGCAATCTTGGTAACTTGTACGTATTCAGCGAACCAGTTGTCACACGCTTTGGGAAAGCCGGCAAGACGTATATTTGAAACGAATAACTCTGTCCTTTAGGCCTTTAGGGCCAGGCTCCTACCCAGCCGTCGATAAGCGGACAGGTCAAATGCGAGGTCGAGGTTTAATTGTACCGTAAGCAGCGCTTATGGGGGTTTCCTTTTTTGGTCGTAGCTGGTATTGCCCCCGTCGAGCGGTTGCTGACCAACGCCAGTGTGACCGCTAAAAAAGGAAAGATCCGTTTGTCCCGCTGACCAGCGCCAGCGCGACTGCTAAATAAGGAAAGTGTCACTTCGCTAAAAAAGGAAAATTTGAAATTACGACACACCGGAATAGATCCTATATAAACGCCGTCAAGGGCGTCAAGGCGAGTGAATATAAAACCGTGAGCTGCGCTCCCACCCCACTGCATAAAAGCGTTATGGACCAAAAGATCCCCTCCCCCCTCCTCCCCGTTCCCACAATCCTCTCATTGCCTCCCTCTCGCTCCCCTTGTTTTCTGTGTGGCTGCCTCCAACCCTCTCCCCACTCGTCCCCTATAACCTTCACGATCCGTCATCCACAGTCTACTCGATCCCAACGGCTGCAAAATGGATTACAGACACGAGACGGGTACTCTCCAGTCCGGTAGTCGGTATAATGCGGCTTCTCGACCTCCGTACTCGGGCCACTTCCGGCAGGCGGAGGCAGAGTCCCGGATTGTTCCCTGACCGGCCGGTCGCCAATTCGGTTTGTCCCGACGTCCATGGACCATCTCAAGTCGACCTCTAGCGCTATCTTGTTTGTGAGCATTTCGCCTGACCCCGAACGCGCCGCGCCGCATTGTATCCGCAAGTTTCATCGCCGCTCCGACCATTACCCAAGCATACCGCACGCTTTCCCGGAATTCCACATATGTGACCCCGGACACCCCCAGTGTATGAGCGCCTTCGTCTTCTTTCCCCAGACTAGGTTGGCTATTTGGAGGCGGTCTCTCTACGCGTAGCGATATTATAAAAGCACAAAATTGAACATTTTGAAATCCCAAGTCCATTCCTGCGTGTTCGAGACCTCAGTTCAAACACAGCTATACCACAACACTCAAACATACCAGCATGGCCTCAGAACTGGGCTCCAGTGAATTTCTTCCCAACTTCACCTCTGATTGGTATTTCGTGAGTATTTTGAGCATTTTCTGGTCTTTCTTCGCCTTCAATATGGGACCTGTGTATAGGACCCGTTGACGCTGTGTTTCTTCGATCTGGACTTTGCTTCCGACGACGCCCTCTTCTCTCAGGATACCTTGGAGTCGATCTTGCCTCCCCCTCCGTCCTCGGGCGGGTTTATCCCGGCTTTCCTCGAAACGTCACTTGACACACCTTTCGTGCAGCCGTCAGAACAAAACACTCTCCCCTCTCTTCCAGCCACTCCTGGAGCTTCAGTTATCCGGCCCCAAACCGCCACAACACCAACTGACAACGGTACGAGAAAATGCGACCCTTCTTACGAGGAAACGGCTGGAGCAGAGTTATGGCTTTCCGGTAGCGGATCTTCGTCCGTCACAGCCCTACATATACCTTTGGTGCGTCCCGTACAGCCATATCCTCAAAAATCATCTCATCTCGGAATAACGCAGCCGACCCCGTCCTTGCCCTCGACTGCAGCCTTCCCGGCTAACTGGTTCAAAATACCACAGAGAATCTATGATCATGGACACAAGCAGTGGAGTTTTAAACCGCTGGAACCCATTCCTTTCAGCACCAATGGTCGTCCCGGGGCAAACCTTGGAAATGCACTCCGTAAGATATATACGGGTCTGGATGGCCAGGATGACCCGATGCTTCAAAACGCTGCAGGAGTCATCTCGTGTCGGTTGTTGGTGAGTTTCTCGCGACGGTTTTCCCCCAGTTTTCTAGGGTTGACCCCATTCGAAGTTTCCTGGGTACCCAGATAATGGTAGTTCATGCCAGGTGAGGCCGTCGAACTGAATACACTTCCATATGCTGATCAAAAAGCGGAAGATTCACGCATTGAACTGGACTAGGAATCGTCTACCAATACGGCGTAAGAAACTCGTCCATGAGGTTGCCAGGAAACTTGAACGGTACCTCGCCCGTATGGCTGTACGTTCATACCACGACGAGACTGACCTCACGGTCGCTTACAAAGGGTATTATAGAGGATTACTCTGGACAAATCTGTTGAAGATCGCTGGCGGATCGGCCAGGGTTTCATGAACATCGACAATATGTACCTGGTCAGCCTCGTATCCGTTTCCAAGGGTTCCTTCCAACCGGAGGTTTGGGTTGTGGACCCTTCGACGCCACGTATTCTTGCAGACTGACACCGAGGTTGAGCAAAACGTCGTATATTTCATTTCCCTCACGTGCCCCTCACGCAGGTCGAAGGCGCCGTGACTTCTACTTACCAACTCCATACTCCCCGCGCGCAGACATTCATGTACCCAGAACTAAATGTATTTTAATTGTTGTGTATATTGGAATCCTACAAACCATCATGCACATCCAATGTGATTCCAAGGACGTCCCCGCTAATCCCACGCGGCAGACATGCGTTTTTCTGGTTTTACGTAGGTACATGATTGCTACTTTCCCACCGCGCCCAGCAGATGATTGTTGGCGTGAATGTCACGGCGTACGTGACACTGAACTGAATCAATACTTAGTGGATAACCGTTAAACGTTAACCCACCGCGAACCGAACCTCAGTGCGACGAACTGGACTAGTTAGCAGTAGGAGAATAACTTTCCAGCGGGGGCGTTACGGTGGACTCAGGATGGTACTACCCACATACCACATCACTCGGATAAAGTGCACTTCAAGTTCACCTAACCAACTTGTAAGGAGTTGTCTTTGTGGATACCTGACTGAGCCAGACTATGCAACTACATCCCTCATCGGTGATCGACAGTGATATTACACGGTCTACTTGGGGAGACTATGAGCCAGTAGGTCCTTTTTGTTCTATCACCGTGTCCCAAACCCTACCGCCCCCTATCGTGACTTCCAGGGACTCTCCACTACCACCGCTAATCGCCTAACGTGATTTGCACCAAGAGTCACCAAGGTTCCATGCAACGGATCGAAAGTCGTTCGTGACACAGCGCCGCCGATAGAGAAGTTCTAAGTTCCGTATCTTCCTGTGAGGGAGTGATTGCCTGATTCTCGCGTGTTCGTGAGAACGATGTAGCGCAGGGGCACGGGATCGTTGCTACGGGATTGGATCCAGTTATTATTCGTCAATATATTCATTTTGTCGAGATTCGACTTCTGAGTGGTGGGGTGAATAAGCGTGGTCGCAAGGATCGGACAATTACTCCCAAGGCACACATCAGATCGAACCGCGGGATGGTGCCAGTGAGGTCAAGCATGAGGGGAATAGGCGTACGTGAAGGTTGTACGGGGCGGGCGAAACTCTTCCCGAGGGCTCGCAAACTCGCAGAAGGAACGTGTTCACTAATAGTACTCCCAACTTCCCCGGGAGCCGGATTACCGGCATGCTGTCATTCTGAGCACGAAGACTCTCTGAGCGGGTTTCGTTAGGTTCGTTGCTAAGCGTAGTGAGATTAACAGAGAAGTCATCGTCAGCCACGAATCCTCTTTGAGGAGCCTTGAGGTAAGTTCAGACTCGCAGGCGGTCACTTGTGTGTTCGTAAGGCCACGGGAAAGGGGAACGGCCTGGAACCGCTGCCTCGGGGCCTAGGTGATACGACCATTGTTCGATATGTTCCTGGAGGGATGATAGTAGTGAGTCCCAAGTCTGTGCGCTCATCACGCGAGTTCATACGCCCGCCCCTGCTCCGGAAACCCTCCGATGTCAACCTTTTTTTTTTTTTTTTTTGTGTAACCAAATAGATAGTATATGTTACCACGGGCATACACATCGTCCTATTGATCTAGAGAGCAGGGCATTGCACCCCAAGTGTGAAAGAAGATGAAATGTGGTAAGGACAAAAAGGTGGGGCAAGAGAATGTTTGAGGGACGGTGTCGAAATGGAGAGATAAGAAGTGGGGAAAAAGGCGAGTGGGTGTAAGGAGTGAGGGACAGTATCAAGTTAAAGATTCTACAAATGAAGGTTTGCCGACAGAAACCACCGGGCTGGGGCAGAAAGTGGGGGGTATAACGGAGGGGAAGGAAGGGGTACTTGGTTTATAGGGACCATCCAGGTCCAATTAGTGGGATGGCTCACAGCCAGAAAGCATTGACTCTCTGTCTTCCGACATCATTGAGTTGCTACGACCAGAGGAAGCCTTGTGGCTTCTTGACGCCTTTTTGTGGGTAAGGATGCGAGATCGCACCAATCGGTGATTTGGGGTGGGATGGTAGCGTCGGCCGCCAACGCTAGGTTTAGTTTTGTGAGCTTTGGCACTGTCGATGGCCCGCGATGGAGCAGTCGACACTCTCGTTGGTGGGGGAGAGCGTGGGAATTCCCCAGATGGTGGTGGTGAGGGGACAAAGCGCGGCCCGATGTCAACCTTTTCCACAGACACTGAGGCCTAATGATTGGAGCCTCGAGATCTGCACTTCTCCGGTTCCCTGCCCCCCCGAGTTACCGCCACCGTGCTTCACACGAACGATCCACTACAGATGGCCCTTGGCAAACGACCGTATACACGGCGGGCACCAGCCGACACCATCCGCACGATGGGCGGTGTTCTTGACACACCGGGATTAGATTGCAGCTAACGGACCAACTTGGCCCTTCTGGATCTTGAGGAACGTCAGCCGCTCTCGATGACGCCTGTGACGAAACACCGTTTGTCACCGGTAGGGCCGAGAGTTGTTCCTCCCTCCGCAAAGACTATGTTGACTCGTCGGTGATGTCACGGCCAGTCGTGCGCGCGATACCCCGTAATCTCTCCAAGATTGCGACTTTTGTTAGAAGCGTTTCTAGATAATACAATTATAGGGTTGTGAGATGGAGCGTGAAGGAAGAAAAAATATTGACGAGGACACATTATGAGAGTTACGCTAGCATTGCCCTTCCGGACCAGGTGATAGCGGTCGCATGCGTGTCACTCATTAGAAAGAGGTCGATATGGGGCTCGAGACCCGTTTCACTTGCGTGCCGGCTTCCTGTCGCGATGGTAGTTCGAACGCAGCCAACGTCTAGTCCTCCGCCTTGACAATTTGTCACCTGTTTGTCCTTGGTACCCCCTCACGATCGCTGGCCCCCAATGCCGGGTAAAAAAAAAACCGTAGTAGCTGTCGTCGGGCATGAAGAGCACCGTGTCATGGGGGTCCGGGCGGATAAATAGTTGCCAGAATGTCGTTGTCGGAACAGTGGTACGCCTGTTTGATGTATCGGGTGGTGGAAAGAGTGATGGGAGATGGCGATTAGGGGTAAATCAGAAAATCACTAGCCGTGGTCGATAGTGAAAGGAGGTGAATAGCTTGCTTCTCGTGATTACGGTATTATACATGGGTTCGTGGGTGGTATCCTGTACAGTGATAGCGGGATGATTGTAAAGAATCCAGGGTGTCTGTTATGTCCTCTCACCGCGATTATTCAAATTCGGTTGTTGGCCCTCCTCCCTCTGCTGAGCTTCTATCGCGCGAAACTGACCATCGATCTCTATGCTTCGCACCCACTCGTTGCGCGCTGCCCCGAGGATCGATCTCTCGACTTCGCAGAGCAGTTGGTCTGCGACTTCGTATGTGACAAGATGTCCGATGTACCCAGCCTCATCTGGCATTCCAGTTCCGAGTTCGCGAATCTATTAGGATGTAGCTTGAGAATCACGGGATTGACGCAACTTGGCGGGAGCCGGCTTACCGCGTCTGGTCCGATCTGACACGCATACCAGAAGGTCAAGTACTCCCCAGGTGGTCTATTCCGGCGTCCAGCATAGGAGGTGGTAGTGACGTGTAGTGGTTCTGTGTGCTTCTGTCCGTAGACCAGGCGTGACTCAACTGGGGCGTTCGTCCAGTGATATAGTGGCAGAAACTCGCATTGATAGCCGGACTGGTGGTCGTGGGTCAAGGCACGATCAGAGATATCAAACGAAAGGAAGCACGTACCTCTTCATAAGCCTCCCTCAATACTGCCTGCTCGATGGACTCTCCAAGATCTTTTCTGCCCTTTGGGAGGAACCAACGGTCACCGTCCTGGACGATGACTACTTTCCCGGACGAAGGTTGGATGATGACTGCGCCAGCCCCAAGCATGAAGTTTTCGCTGAAGAACATGCGATTGTGAAATGGGCCCTGAGTGGAATAGACAGAGTACTGTGATACGCGATCCCTGCGTTGGTTGGGTGGGTAGGGCTGAAGGGCGCTCTGGGGAGACCGAGGGTGAGATTGGGAGTGGGATTGAGAACGTTGGTGGCCTATGACTCGGCTCAGACTACCGCCTGAGCTCCCGCTTGGAGCATCGCCGGTGGACTGATTCGATCCCATTGAGGTACTGGTAAACGGGTGGTTTGCCCATGAAAAGCCAGAGATTACGAAATGGGTTCATAGCCTTGTGGAGCGGCATTCTCCTTGTGGGCGTCATGCAGCCAAAGACTAGCGAGCAAACCGTGGGGACGAAAAGAGTGCAGGACGGAGACACGATTTCACACAGACGACGGAGAGATCGCGTCAGATGACACAATTAGACTGGGGGTTGTTCAAAAGCGAGGGCGCTTTGCAGACTTGAGAGACTCAAGCGCGACCGAGGATGCCCTCTGATCAGGATTTTTCTTCCATCCCCGTTCTGGACTACACCTTCACCAGAGATCCTGCATCCCGTCCAGAGTTCCTGGACCAGCTCAGAGACGCCCTCATAAACGTCGGATTTTTGTATTTGTCCAACCCCCCCGTTTCGCAGGACGACATCGATCTTGTCGTCGATTATGCTCCCAAGCTGTTCACGATCCCTCAGGAGAAGAAAGACAGGCTCTTGATGAGGAACAGTCCCCATTTCTTGGGATATACCAAGATAGGCACAGAGTACACCAAGGGGAAAGCCGATCAGAGGGAGCAGTACGACTTTGCTACCCCCTTTGAATGCCGGTGGACACCCGGGGCGCCTGAGTATCTCAAGCTATGGGGACCCGCCCAAGTGAGTATCCACTGACCCTGTATGATCTTTCCCCATTCCAACCGGCGTCATTTGAGTGGCATGACGAAGAGGACATCCCTGGTTTTAAAGAGGCTTTTTTGCGGTACCTTGCGCAATGCGAGGAATTGAGCTACCGGTTCGTTGATCTTATGGCGGAGGCATTTGGGCTCAAACAGGATGCTTTACGAATGTTCTTCGATCCAGTGATGGAGCACCGTACAAAGGTGCGTGCGTGTGCCCAAACGTGGCCTCTTGCGGGCGGATATCAACAGATTCATAGGTGGTCAAGTACCCTGCCGTCAACGATGTGGATTCAAACCAAGGCGTTGGCCCCCACTTCGATTCCGGCTTTTTGACTTTCGTGCGTGAGAGCATTGACTTTCTGGTCGGGGTAACTGACGTTGAAATCACGTAGTTACTGCAGGCGTCATCGCACAATGGGCTCCAGGTACAAAACCTTTCTGGCGAGTGGGTCGACGTGCCACCTATTCCTGGAACATTCGTGGTTAATATCGGCAAGGGTGAGCATGCCTGTTCTCCTCTTTCGCGTTTCCCTTCCCATCTCCTGGACGTTTGGGGATTTTCTTCTGTAGGCCTGGAGATGGTCACCTGCGGGTTGGCCCGTGCAACGTCCCATCGGGTTCTATCGCCTCCGGCGGGATCAACCCCCCGATATTCTATTCCATTTTTCCAGAGCATCAGACAGGACTTGCGGCTGAACGAAGTTCGGCTGAATTGTACGTGTGTGCTTCCATTGCGGTCAACGATCTTGTAAGAGCCTGGGCCGTTGCAGTTCCGCCAGAAGTGTTGGCACTGAAAGAAAAGCGAGGGGGCATCGGTGCGATGGACTGTGGGTGTCGCGTGAGTCTGGTGTCGTTTCCGCTTACTCACTTGCCGGACCAACAGCGGTCAATTATCGTGAATATGAACACGAATTCTCTGGACATGCGTCGCTGATCGCACGTATAAAGTGGGCTAATCCCCGTCAAATAGCCGATGTCTCGATTCTCTGATACGCCCTTTGCAGGAGCCACCCGGACGTAGCTGAGCGACATTATCCTCAGCTCTTCCACGTGTTTTTCCCACAGGGAATACCAGCAGGGGTGAGTTAGGCAGCGCTGCTAAACCCGCCTAGGGTTCGATCTTGTTGCGATGCTTTCCGAATCGGAAACGATTGTTAATCCTGTACATATGTATCTGTGAACGAACCGGTCTTCCTCCCCTCGCCTCGATCGTCTCGTCCTCTGATTCAGCCGAGCACACAAAAGGAAAATACCGGCCACATGGGGTCTCGCATTTGTCAGTGGCTACAAACTAAGTATACCTGCACAATATACGATAGAGAGATAAACCTGCGGCGTATGCGTGCGACGACAATCCCTCCCCCAGGGTCTCCCCCTACCTCTATTCTAGATCCCGCAACGAGGTACACTGTACGCCACTTATATTCCCGAGGTTGTTTTCTGCTGGTGCCTGATAGAGGGTGACGCCTTAGCATAACGAACGAAATAACAGTCTGGAGTGGACGCTTCAACGCGCTTGCGTTTGGCTGTGCCTGCAGCACGGTACATGATAAGATAGGACCCCCCGATAATGAGTCTTGGCCGCTTTCACGGAAGCTTCAAGCTCAGTGTCGCTCTGTGAGGGAGTAATTGCCTGATATTCGCGTGCGAGAGCCGTGCAGCGCAAAGGCGTGAAATAGTTGTTACGATTTGGATCCAGTTAACATTCGTTAATAGAATTGCCTTGTCGAGATTCAACTCCTGGGTGGTGGGTGAGTGACGCGCGGTCAGGAGGCAGCTACTCCCAAGGAACACATCAGACCGAACCGTGAGATGCGTTGGCAGGGTTAAACGTGAGTACTTGAGTGGTAACAGGCGTACGTGAAGGTTGCACGAAGCGAGAACAACTCTTGCTGAGGGCTCGCAAACTCGCGTGAGGAACGCGTTTATCACTTTCAACTTCCCCGAGAGCCGTCCTATCAGTGTGATGTCATCCTGAATATGAAGGCTCTCTGCCTGGGTCTCCTCCAGTTCGTTGTTGAGCGTGGTGGACCTGACAGAGAAATCGTGGTCAGCCACGAATCCTCTTTGAGGAAGTTTGAGGAAAGGTCAGACTGACGAACAGTCACCTGTGCATTCGTAAGGCCACGGGAAATGGGAGCGGCCTGGGACCACGGGGTCTTGGTCCAGGTCGTACGACCGTTGCTCGCTGTATCCCTCCCAACCGTATCTGGAGGGATGATAGCGGTGAATCTCAGGTCTGTGAGCTCATCACATGAGTTCGTACGCGCCACTTGAACCCACCGACCCACCCCCGTCTTTGTAACCCTCCAATTTCGACCTTTTCCACTCACCTTGATGACTAGAGCCATGAGATCCGCGCTTCTCTGTGGGAGGTGTTCAGCGCTAAATCGCCCAGCATTGATACGATGTGGACACGTCGCGCGCCTGACACGATCACCAGCTTCCAGCCGAACCACGACGCAGAACCCGCACCCGAGCCAACCCCCATCGTTCCTTCAACAGACGGTGTCGCTGGCCGAAAGACTGAGAAGAGGAAGGTGCCGGTAGTAGGAAACCCTGGTCCTTCGTTTTTGCCAACATGACACTGGCGTATTCTTTACCA
>Ga0307517_10010928_pt1 | contig 12642 bp, 10 predicted proteins | sample 23_EM_MG_FD_194515 | JGI IMG/M metagenome (GOLD analysis project Ga0307517, IMG submission 194515) | Populus trichocarpa ectomycorrhiza microbial communities from riparian zone in the Pacific Northwest, United States - 23_EM | ecosystem: Host-associated > Plants > Roots > Unclassified | place...
CGAAACGAAATAAATAGAAACACTGATAATTTGAAGTCATTAACGGGTCCATGAACCTCTAACCTGCCGTTTCACCGTATTGGTTTAGGTTTACTAATACTCGGGGTCAAGTTGCCAAGTAGCGACTTTGGCAAGACTTTGGAGAGCAGAGTACAATACAACATATTTCTCATTCGCCCTATTCGACTGGTTGAAAACTTTTGTAATGACTAAGATCAGGGATGAGGATGAATTTTTGCTATAATTGGTCTGCATTGTAAGAAATTTGCAGGCCCATGTTACCGTTGTTAATGTGATGAACCTCTGAACGAAATGCGCCACATCGATCACCAGTGGTCTAAAAATAGACTCCCGCAAATCTCTACATAATTCACATCCCCCATAATCACTTTCAAGGTTTGGAAAATTTTGAGTGTACATTATGCCCGGCCATAAGCTAGCCCTTTGAGAGCAGCAGAAGGGGGAAAGTCACTGCGAGAACATTAATTTCGGAAGGGATTGATATTCCCCCATCATTGTTGGGGCTGAATAAAGCTGGTGTCAAATAATGAGAGGGATCGACGCCTGCCATGGTAATGGAACAGGTTTCTTCCCGACTCGTGGCGTTTCGGGATGAGGCATTTGTTCCAAGGAAATGTACGTAGGCGACGTCAAAATGGTCAAATGCAAACCCAGCGGCGACAGCTTCTGCTTCTTTGGCGATCGAACATTAGTTCTCCGTGCATATTAATACTGAAGTCTCTGTGGATTGGACGAGGTTCCGAATGATGACTTGAACTCAAACGTAAGATTTTGGGCAATGCCAGGGCCGATGGATTTCATATATCACACTGGATAACTAGGGTCGGGAAAAAGTAAATTTATTTGAGGACTTCAGTTTTCCTTGCAATATTACTAATTTCTGATGTAAACTGACCCGTCCAAGTTTAAAATGCGGGCGGGCGATAGGTAAAGAATCTGATGACATTCTACTCAGATCTGTCAAACACTCTTGAAACACTCGCACCGGTACTGCTAGCATGTTACGGGGTTCGGTCCGTATTCCTGGCCTCCTGGCCAGGGTCATAGATATGAAGGCCCGCGTATACTGTACCTTAACTTCATTCAGCTATCCTAAATAATCATTTGTTACACCGTCTATGGTCATTAGGATCTGAATGGAGCACAACCATGCTCAACTCCACGGATAAATTTGACCGGATTCACCACCTGAAGGTGACAAACGGGTCAAGGTCAAGGCATCTCGGCAATAAATTCTCGAAGTGCTCTCAAGTGATGTTCCATCCCAGTCCCCGAGATCTTTGGGAATTCTATCACAGTACGTTTTCCTTGACATGATACCCTGCACGCTTCTCGGATGCATGGTGTCGTATGCGGCACCAGAGAATGAGTTTTGGTTTGCCTAAAGCAGTTGGAATGCCTGAAACTTGACTAAAATGAGGCAACCTGTGAGTTCGATAAAAAACATGCTGGTAGCACGGAAGATGGGATGATAGAAGTGGGGCTATATCGATAATATATGTGTAAAAAATGTGTGAGACAGACATCTAATTCTTTGGTGATTAGATTAGGGATCCACCCAACAGTTGCTAAATCCCTTATACTAGATCATTCCACAGCCAATAAACCGGACCACTTTGCTGAGCATTCACAGAGAATATCCGAAGAATTAGGAGTGGCTTGGGCTGCGTAAAATAAATTCATGATTCAGAAACACTGACATACCCCTGATCGAGTAGCGAGCAGCAATGAGCACAATGATGTTAATATAAATATTGGGGATAGATTGAGATTTATGTTATGTTCCCATGTTTTCCAGAATCAGACTAATCACAAGAAGTACTCTGAAGAGAGTATGCCTTGGCAGCCTCGGTCGTGGCCACATCCAAATTAGTTCAATTACCATAAAACTACCAATAACGTACATCGGCATGTCAATGATGAGATAACAATCAAGATTCCGATCTCCCGTGAGGTCGGCCTATATTTCTGCACAAGATGAGCACGTTATTGTCCTGTTTTAGCAGGAGCATACCTACGGCTAGGCAAACCTGAGTTAGATAGGAAAAAAGGAAGCTAACGCGGCTCGAGGGACTGCTCTGAGTCTCCTAGCATTAATCAGCATTTCTGGTGCATTCAAGTGTCGGCGTCACACTGGCGCGCCCAGATCTAAATAGAGGCTGAATGCGAAAGGCATTCCATAGATATCCACTTTTTGACCGATTGTGCGCTGAGAGATAGAGTGAGTACATTTCCTCAGCCCAAAGTCACTGATCTATCCAGAACTGCGTCCACTCTGTGTCGTGTGAGGTAAAAGTATGAGATATAGGCGGCCAATGGGCTTTTGGACTGGCGCTCAGTCTTCAAGCGTCAGGCATTGAGACAGGGTATGTACGGGTGAAGTGCGATCAATTGGCTTGATCCGTCGAGGAATAGACCCCCAGGAACGCATACAAGGAACAGGGTAACGATGAGGTCTAGGGGAGCCTAGAGTCACTGAATGCTGCTCCAGAGCGGAAATAAGTAGGCGATTCAGATGATGGCAACCTCTTTGCCGCCAAAGAGAAAAGAGTCAAGATTGGAGTACATACATCAATGATTTTTTTTCATTAAGGTGATCCTCCCGAATCTCTCCCCCGGCCCAGTTACACGATGCGTCACTTGATGGGGTGCCTTGGTGAACGCACTTAGCAACCTTGATAAAGGCGCTGTTGGTGGCGCTGGGACCTACGGCATGCACGGAGACTCCCATGAGCGCTGCCCGTGAACATAATAATTGTTATTTAATAATTTTATTATAATTGCTTCACTTAGAAACGTCGCACGGTGGCCTCCCTTTCTTCCAGGTACCATCCCGCAGATCCTGCTGTCAATATATCAGTAGCCCTATCCATCCAATCGGGTGTTGGCGTTCATAAGAGAGAAAAAATATTCAAACGTGTTTGAAAATATCATTTTGTTGAGGGCAAGCTATATGAGCGGCTTTCCTCCAAGTACTAAGCTGTGGTTGAGAGGGCTAAGTGAGGGCTGGCGATTCGTGTATCGTTGTTTGGGTCTAGGCGGCGGCCACATGGGTTGAACTTGGCTTGAGTCCCCCCGGGCCCACGGTATCATTGACCAATATTCCCGTACCGTAGACCTGATGAGCGGTGTTGGTGGCGTTTTAAATTGGGATGCCAAACTGGGTATTAATTAGGCCTCTCGGTCGAGAGCTGGTCTTATAGCGCTATAGGTTGGCGTATGTATACCCGACGGTTATATACAAGCAAGTGTATTGGGAGTGTCGGCCCTTGCTGACGGCGGCACTGCACCTCGGTACTTAACGAGAGTTTACGACGGCGTCCGTATCATTCAGCTGTCAGCCGACATCCAGAAATTTGTATTCTGATTGTATTCGCGAACTGTATTCAAGCAGGTACGTCGGATATTGAAGGCAACACATACAATAGCCACAAATCCTTGGAAGGGGGAAATATAATATATATATATATATAACCTCGGAACATGTCTGACAAGCATCGAGTATACAATAGAGTCGGGGAACAATTACCCTAGAGGGAATAGAGATAAGTGTGTAACATTTTCAAGCAACAAGCGGGGAGACTCTAAGACTACATACATTCGGAGGGAGGGGGTTCCAGTTGTTTACCCACGGACGGACCTTGGGTTCGGCGGACCGGGACGAAAATGCGAACCACATCTCGGTATCAGGAAGGATCTGAACGATGCCAGTCATCGAGAGGTGAGGAGACATGGAGGACCATCCCGTAATGAAATGTTTGGAAAGAAGCGTTCATTTCATCCCAGTGGTGTTCTGGAGATTGTTGTTCAAACTCTGGATGAAGGATTCAAGTCGGATAAATAAATGATCTTTCCCGCGCAGCCAAAGTATTTAGTGCGGCGTGAGCGCAGGGTGGGCTACCATGGATGTGCGACGGGCAGCGAGACCGTTGCAGGGTTAGAAATGCGGACGTTCTGGTGGATGGTCCACCATGACACTCCCCAAAATGGGGTTGATTGGAGGGATCAGAAAGGAAGTAGCGTGGGGAAGCGCTCGCGGCTTTTTTTACCTGGTCAAGCATTAGGCGGGAGTGGAATGAAGGCGGGCCACGTGAGTAGTCCTAAATGGAGGAATTGTAGCCAAAGGGTATTGAAAGGTCACAACGTCATCAGCGGCGTGGTGAGGAAGGCGATTACACAGGCATGACGGATACCGTACGTCGTAGTTGGTAGGTGCATGTTAGATGTATGGATCCAAGAAAGATGAGATTCTGATTCAAACAGAAGGCCGTCGCCGCAGCGGGACCCGCGCGGATAAGGGGGAGATAGATGCTGAGAGGTGTGATGAGCCCAACACCCGGGGCGGGGTCAAGATATTTTTATGGGGGTTACTTAAGTGAAGAGTACACCCAAAATACGAAGGCAAGCGAGAAGATGGAAAGGATCCCACAGGCCGGGAGTGATCAAGAAGCCCCGGGCGAGGGGTCACGGTGACCCAATACATTTCCCACCGCGATTACAAAAAATTAACACCCAGATAATTGTTGGAGGCAAGAAAGTTACAGTCCAAGCAAAAGAGACGGTTTGGTCCGGACTGTCCGAATAAATCGAGAGCAAATTGATGTAAAAGATGAAAGAAAGGTTATAAATCGCCAGGTAGCCAGGAGGCGAAAACTCATGTTAGGCCCATTCCAACTTCCTTGGATAGTGGTCGAGGGAGACATACTAACCCGGTGTCTCGCCGAAATGGACTGGCTTAGTGTCGATTCGGAACAAAGTGGACTGTTATAGAGCAACAGTCGAGTAATCGAGGTAGTTTCACACGAAGGAAGCTTGCGGTGCCTTGAACGGCAATGTTGCCCTGAGGGTGAATCCAGAAAGATCCAGGGAAAACTTGAGTAGACAGGGATAAATGGAGCACAAGGTGATGAGTCGATGACTTGGGCCGCGGCAGGCTGCGAGAATTTGGGCTTTAAACCTTGCGCAGGGGTGATCAGGGATGAATGAACGCCGTAGCGACTTGAAAAGGAGGTGACGATGTTTATGTAGTCACGGCTGTCACCGACATATCCCTGCATCCTTACGTTTAGCAACTTGAATATGGCGTTGTCCCTCTTTCCTTTGCTCCCTCCACAACAATGGATCCCTCCCTCCCCCAGCCCTCCTCTGCGTCCCGCGACCCACCCGCTACAGGCCCGTAAGTATTTTATTTTTCTCTGTACAGAACAGGCTCTCATTTTCCCTAGTCAAATCAGATCCAGAGTTACCGTGGTGTGCGCAGAGGTAGGCAGCCATTACCTTCTTTGTGCCAGGAATTGCGCCTAATTTGTATTCATGCGATCCAGTGCAAGCGGCTGAAGCTAAGATGCGATAGAAATATACCGTGTGGGAGCTGCAAGAAGCGCGACACTGTAGTAAGGTGTATCTATTCCCCGGCAGCCGCTGAGAAAGTGTCAGTGTTCTCTCTTTCATTTCCTTCCAGGAGTTGAGGAAATTATTTCTTTGCAGGGATTTGCACTCGCTGAATAACCGCCTCATCCAAGTTGAAGCCTTCCTGTCCATGTTCACGGCAGGCCAAACCCCTCCTACATTTCACCCCCCTTATCCTTTTTCCTATCCTTCCAATTTTATCGGAAATTCCACCCAGACCTCAGGACCTTCAACACAAACCATTTCATCTCATAACCATGTCCATCGACACCACCACCACGCCGTGTCAGGTATCGCAGAATCGGGGGTAAACGACTCTATCATGTTCTCCGCACACGATGTGGCGTCGATATGGCTGGAGGGCCTTGACCTGGGCCTGTCGTGGCCTCCCCCCTCTTCCTCTCCTTCGTTCTCCTCTTCCAATTCCTCCAGCGATCACCAACCCATGAATACTTCCAGTGCGGGCCACATCAAGCTTGAGCAGTCGCCAATTGATCCTGGTCCTAGCCTCAGTAATTTAAATGACAACGGGAGCCCTATTGTAATTGACGTCGACAATGCACTATCACACACCCACCCAAACCGGCATCCGTCAAGTAGATCGACGCTGACCCCCCGTGCCTCATCTCCGTCCAAACGCAGTCCTCTTTTGATCGACCCCCGTTCCGAACGTGAAATCGGAAATTCGTATGTCCGACCACAAGAAGCGCAATATCAGCCATCTCGACGGCGTCGTCCCTCGTCTTACCCAACCCCCCTTCCGGCGTTGAGTATATACTATCCCGTTCTACCTGCATCTCCTCCCGACATGTCGTCAGGTTTTGGGCCAATCGACACTCCTACTTCTTCCTTTTCTCCATTGAACTCCTACAACTTCCCCACTACCCCACTACAAATACAACAACCCTCACAATCAAAACCCCAAGTTACGCCAGCGCTCCTTTCGCTCCTACCACCTCTGTCAACATGTCAGCATCTGTTGGCGAGAGCAAGAGACGTAGTGAAGGTTAGCCCAGTGGTTTTGGGACCTATGTTTTCCTGGGGTCCTAATGAGGGCGGATGTGCCGGCTGGAGTAATTTTGAGCGACGTTGCCTGATATTACTGGGCGGCGGAGGAGAATGGGGCGAGTGCAATGGCGATAGGGAGGGAGGAAGTAAGTTCGAGCAAGGGAGGAAACAGAGGGAGAGGGTGCTCACCGAGAAAGAGAGGGAAAAGAAGGAGATGGCGAGGAAGGCCCAGGAAATTTATTTCGCCGGCCTTCAGCGTCCTCCGCAGCAAACACAGCGGCATCGTCACCCACGACACCAAAGTCCGGGTCAATCTCACGATTCTGTCATGGGCGACCTCTCTGTTGCGGGCGATCCCGAGAGGGTCAGGGCGAGGGGACGCAGAAACAAGGATGGAGGTACCGTACCTTCGCTGACGTTCTTTGCCGCGACGTGTGCCATGCTTGCTGTGGGCGCTGCCCTTGAATCTTCCACCTCTTCATATTCACATCCCGACCGCCCGGACACGTCCCACGGGAGCCCTTCGAATTCCACACAGCCCGTCCCCTCTAATCCATCGTCCAGTACTACAGGTGCATCTATGGGCACGTCATCCGCTTCACCCGCGTTTTTCTACGCATTGTCGCAGCAGGCGTTGGGCGTCTGGGATACCCATGTTTCGTCTTCAATGGGCAATGGTGAACAGGAAGGTGATAGGGAGAAGGAGAGGGCAGATTACATCCTGGCTTGTATATTGGGGGTTGGTTATTTGATGTCGCAGGTCCGATTGGAGTCCTCCACTGCAGAGGGTTTCGAGGGAGGAAAGGAAAAAAGAGCTGGTGTTATTTATGCTTTGGTAAGTGCCTTTGTTTTCCACTCGGCTTTGTCGTGTCACTATTACGCTGGTGTGCTCATTTGTGTGGTTTATCTTTCCTTCATGCTTCCCCTTTCTTGGGGTTTCTAATTGCAGGTTGGCAAAATGGTTAGTGTCGCTCGGACGATGGGGCTTGGACGTGAGGATCACGCTCCAGCTACATCCTGGACATCCTTGGATGGACGGACGAACCAACGGGAATTACAGAAGAAGGAGTGGAGGAGGATGCTTTGGTGGGAGGTCATGTTTTACGACTTGTGAGTGCCCTTCCTTGCCATCTCCTCTCTTGTGCAGCATCTTGAAGCTTTGGGCTGACGCTCGTCAATTGTAGTTTTACAGCGGATGCATTGGGCCATCCGCAGTATATTCCCGCAACTTCGTATAAAACGAAGTTGCCTGCTTGTTCCGAATCCACATCACCGTCGGGATCAACTAGCCAGCACCGGCCGCAAAGACGAGCACATGAGGACGCCCTAGGTATAAGAGAGGATGATATGGATGACCTGGAGTCGTCCAGTCGTTCCATGGACACGACAATGTCGCATCTGAACGACGACCCACCTCTCCAACAACCCGCGGAAAGTATGGTTGACCCAAAATATCATTATCTTGGCACTCGGTACAGGTGCGTCGCATTTCCACATACTGTGATATCTGCGCTTTAATTTGCTTGATTTACAGGATTGTTCAGCTGGCGCAGACGATCAAAACTCGCATCGCACATCCAGATTGTTGTTGTGGATACACGTTCGACCAGGCGACGGCACTTGAAAGTGATGTGAGACGCTTGGAGTCCGAGCTCGACACCAATCACCGTGCAAACGTGGACAGGGAGCAAGATGCCATCCTTCAGGCACAAAACTGCGAGCACACGTTGATGGCAAACTTGTTGGTCCTCAAGCTGTACAGCCCTTTCCTACGTCAAGCGGCTGGGGGCCCAGCATCAGGCTCGTCGTCTTCGGTGAGCGCGACGAGTTCGCCAGCGGCACAGGCATCGGTGGCTGCTGCACACGCGATTTTGCGTGCGTCGAAGAGCTTGCATTCCATTACGAAGGCGGGCGGTGTCATTCTCCCTGCGATGCTCGAATTCTACCCATTGGACAAGCTCGTCTTCGACGCTGTCGTTGTTTGTTCCCATGCTAGTCTGACGGGTAAGGTTCCCTATTCGCCCTCGTTCGGCGGCGATGGTTCAACGCTTCTGGAGGATATCACGTCTGGTGTACATATCCTTTACGACATTGGAAGTGATGATCCGCAGACACGGGCGGTCATTGACGCAATCCATAAGCGAGTGGTTTCTCGTGGCGCTGACGCGTCTGCTGGATACCCAGCGAACATGTTGAAGAGGAAGCACGATCAAGTGGATATGGGTGCAGGTTTGTCGTCCATGGCTCCTAACTGAAATTTCCGTTTTTACTGACTGTTAACCTTAGCGACTGCGTCAGGCGACGGTAGCTCGAGTAACGGTGCTTCTGCTGGCAGTAACCCGGCGGTCATGGCCTCCGCATTCGATCCCAGTAACAACGGTACTGATCAACGCCAGCAAGGTGGTCTTTCTGATTTGGCTCCTGGCGCCGCCCCGACGGCCGCGTCTTCGCTTGGGAATTTCCAACGGGACAAGCCCCAACTAACGGAGGAGCAGGGGCAGAAAGTAAAGTCGCCCCTTGCGTCAGTTGGGAAGGCCGTAAAGCAGAGCAAAGACCAGGCGAAAGGGAAGGACAAGAAACAGGTTAAGCAGGTCGGCATCCGCGTTCGTCCTGGAAAGGATAATTTGGCGGCTGCGCGGTCTCGCGCTCAAACCGCGTCGACTCAGCCGCTCTTGACTTCCACGCCACGACCATTACCTAAAGCCGAGAGAGTGTTCGCTTTCCAGCAGCAGCAAAAGCAGAAGTTGCAAGCAGTGTCGGCGGCGTCAGCTTCATCGACGTCTTCAGCGGCACAATCGCCTGCCGCGGCCGGCGGCGGCAATCGCTCTCGATCGTCTTCCTTTACCCATGTACAATCTGAGCCGCGCCAACACTCCCAGCAAGCAGGCTCACAGAATATGGAATATACCTTTGGTGTGCCGCCTATTCCGGAAACCATGCACGCCGTTCAGAGGAGACAGTTCGGCATCACTGATCTGAATCCTCAACAACCACAGCATCTCTCGTCAGAACCTCCGTCGTCGTTTGTGCCTCAACCATTCAATCATGGCCAATCCCATCCTATCTACAGTCAACCTCAGCCTACTTACGAGGAAGGAAAGACTACGTCTCCTGGCCTTGCTACTGACGGAATGGGCTACAGTGCCCTTCCAAGTCCATTTTCGAACTCGAACACTGGTCCTTCCCCTCCTGCCTCAAGTTCACCTTTCTCGACAAGTGTTGCCCATCCCCCTACGCCTACCTTTGGCCCACGCCACCCTGTACCACCTACCTTTGGGCCTCAACCACCAGTTGCAGCACCACCCACTGCTCCAGCGACATATATTCCCCAATTTACTGGGGCCTCCTACGCAACCACCTCCACAAATACCTCGAATTTCATTGATGAAATGGAGATGGACCATGTGTCCGGCAGCTCCCTTTACGAAAAATCGCACCTCGAGCAGCAGACAACAATGTACGAAGTGAAGCCCTCGATGGAGAACCAAAATCATCACTTGTTTCGACAGGAGCAACAGCACCAGCGAACGCGTCACCAACAACAGCCCATGGGTTCTTCATTCTATGAGCTCCACCCACATTCTCTTCCGATGGGAATGGGTACTACCCCCACTTGGCCTCCGCCAAACGAACACCAGGAACAGCAATCACCGCTGTCTTCACAGCCGTTCTGGGGAAGCAATAGCCGTGATTTACGCTATTAGCTACCACTCTTCCTATTTTTATTTTTATCGGGGCTCTACTCACGATCTTTTAACGACCTTTGAATCTCAGATATACAACCTACTTTCACTCGCTTGTTTATTTCTCCTGTTTTTCCTATTGCTAACCCAACTTCACGTGTATATACCATGGTTCATTCCACTATCCTCGCTCTCGTGTTGCTCATCTACTCACAACCTATTGATTTTCTTCACTGTACCACCATTAAAATTGGATTTCGTCTGGATGTCTTTTTTACCTTGGTTTTTAATTTGGCTTTGATCTGGTGTTTGACCGTTCATCGCTGCTACCCCTGAGCCCTTGACTTGAAATTAGAATTTCGGTGGTTCGACTTTTTGATCCCCGAGTCCCGACACGGCAACCCCCGTGATATAAATTAGAACTCTTATTTTTGCTTGACCAGGAGCTCTTCTCATTGTTGTTGACCAGGCAGGCACGTTTGAATATTCTAGTCCTCTACGTGACTGATGCAAATCTTTGTAGGATGACTGCTGAACTCGTTAAAGCTTTTAATTCGCTCCCTCGAAAAGAGAAGACACCTTCGCGGATGGTGCCTAACGAATGGCATTTCGACATTCGCTATGTTCATCTCGAACCCAATCCATCGCATGTCCTGGTATTTGTTCAGCCACAATCGCAATTCATTCATATGGAGCGTTTACCCGTTGGGCTACCTCACGACGCCTCCGGTATCGTATTTTTCCCCGAGTCAGGCAAAGAAGCTGCACCGGAGGTGGCCAAGACCATCTTATATTCCTTCGTGAACAATATGGGGAACAACCAAATGATGGGTTCTCGTGCCCCTCCGGCATTCGCCCCCTGGAAGTTGACCACGGATGATAGGTCTCTGGCTGTAGCTGTTGGAAACGAGTTGAAGCGACTTGGTGTTCGTCCCGACGGGCTTTGCAAAATCGGGGTCTCAAGGCCCACCGTCAACACACTCGCAGACAAAGTCTTCACGGGTGTCTTCTCAAGAATGAAGCAGTACCTTTTCTCTGATCCCACTATCGCGGATGTTATCAGCACCCCCACCTCAATCGGCTTCGAGAACTTCAAGTTGGACGATCCGCCGCTCAATATGCACGGCATGAATGGGCTTCCCGATTTGCTCATGAAATACATCCAACTTTGGAAGAATTGTGAACCTCCCGGTCCAGGGGAGTCCGATTCTTCTGCGATGTTGGTGGACATTCAGCTGGGTGTGGCAATGTTGGAACGGAGGCTCCTCGAAAAACCTGAGGCCATGATTAAAGCTCAGGCTGATCGCGGAAGCCCAGAGGCAGCGTTGGATTATGGGCTGAGGTGCGCTGGGTGTCGTTATTCTTGAGCTCTTTCCCACTCACACCCTCCTGTCTAGGCTTTACTTCGGTATTATCTGCAAACGCGACCGTCCCCTTGCTCGATCATATGTTGTCAAAGCCATCACCTCGCCTGACGCATCCGACGAGCTGATGGTCATAGGCCATGGAATCCTCGTCGAATGGTGTATCTTTTCGACCAGGTTCAACCTCCGCAGCCGTTACCTATTCTCAGCATCCCACCATGCCAATCTCGCCGCCCGACTCAGCCGCCGCGTTACGCCAAATGCTGGCCTCCCTGCACCGTCCGCAGTTCTGTGGTTCATGAACACTTTTTTCGAACCCCTATCCCTGAAACATCCCGAACTTTATCTGTTCTTCAAGGACGGGGTAACAGCGATGAACGAGAGAAAGAAGCAGGTTGAAAGTGGAAGAAAGAAGATGCAACAAAAAAGGATGAAGACGCCAAACAGGTATCGTTGCGCTGCTGTGGGTTGCGGCGTTGAAGCCGACTCTGGCAAGATGTTATCTAAGTGTCAGTTGTCTTTCTTTTTTCGAAAGAGAAGTTTGTCTTGATACACAAATAGGCGCTGGAAAATGCGACCCTGACAAGAAACCCAGCTACTGCAGCAAGGAATGCCAGAAGTTAGACTGGAAAAATCACAAGCCATATTGTCGTCCTGGCGCGGAGTGTTCTGTAATCGACGATGCTTTTGGTTCCAACGCGCCTTCGTCCAAGTCAGGCTCTGGAAGTCTCCAAGTCCCCATTACAACAGCCGATGGGTCGCAGATGACAATTAGTTCGTCGAGTGTTGATGCGAAGATGTTGAAGGAAATTAGGGAGCACGCATCTGGATGGGAAGGTGCACATGGGAATATGGCGCGTCTCCCTTCATCCCTCAACATCGGACTGGAGCGGCTGGAAATGCGGGATGTGAGAGATCACATCGATGACGCCTGAAGACACTTTATATAAAGTGACGTAGATATCGGCAATAGCGCTCGTAATCAAATCGTTCCGGAAAATGGCAGGTTCCAAGTCCAATCCGAGTAAGTCATTGGGTGACTTTCCATAAGGCTAACTTGATTTTTTTAAATCCAAACCTTATATTCCGGAGTTTGAAAGTGTACCTGGCAACGAGTATTTAGCGTTTTTCTAAACCACAACAGCCCAACGCGAAAT
>Ga0307517_10010929_pt1 | contig 12642 bp, 14 predicted proteins | sample 23_EM_MG_FD_194515 | JGI IMG/M metagenome (GOLD analysis project Ga0307517, IMG submission 194515) | Populus trichocarpa ectomycorrhiza microbial communities from riparian zone in the Pacific Northwest, United States - 23_EM | ecosystem: Host-associated > Plants > Roots > Unclassified | place...
ACGTGATGAGAGTACTCACTACAAGGCGAGGCAGTAAATGAATGTCGTCATGGTATGTTCCTATATTTAGTTGGTTTCCTGAAACTGCACTGAGCAAACCATTTCACTGTTTTTTTTTTTACGTCTGATTGCTGATTTGCATCCAAATATAGAGCCAAGAGATCTTGAGCCCCGTATAGTAACAATTAACACTCCAGGAAAAACTACAGATATGAGTATGGTAGGTCTACGTCAAAAAATAGGCTCACCCTATTATTTTTTTAGCCCAAGATGTTTCTCAAATTAGTAGAAATCGTTTCTAAATATGCATCATAGGGAGAACATCAACTTGAATATTATACGAGACTAGAATGAGTCTTTTGTTTACTGACTTCGGTAGAGACTCGGGAATATTTTGAGTGCATGGGTAAGCGTTTCTTCGTTTATTCATTCAGGTCAGCTAGCTCGCTTATAACCAGTCCCGAATCGATCAGGGTTTTTGATAACGGTCGGAGAAATGCGAATGGCCAGTCGGTTAAGGGCATTTTGCTCGTCATTATAAAGTTTCCGAGGTATAAAGTGAGGTTGCCTCGTTTAAGAACTTCGAGAAGGGAGACGCACAAATTACTCTGTATTATGGCATTCATAATCCGACCGTTCACGAAGTCCTGGTCACAACGGCAGCTGCCCGCTCTGAGATCTGAGGTCCCAGACGACCAACCTTTCTATGCCTTGAATTTTTTGTTACACCTTTACAACAAATTGGATGCAGGACAGTTGGTGTAACAAAGCACTGGCAATTCCTCGTCCGGTATGAGTGTGTGACTTTAAGCGGCCCGAATGTGCCGGTTGAACCATGAAGCACTGATTGCACTTTCATCTTCTCATTCAAGTTTGTTGTACCAGCAACATCAGAAGCAGCCCAAGATGACGAAGGTTTACATTATGAACAATCTTGTAGAAAAGGTGTGATCGTATTCTGGCATGTCATATCTTGTTTTTATCATGGCGTTTTCACCCAGATGCAATCCCCGGACCAAGACTTTCGGTGAGCATTTTGATCTCGTTCTGGTCGCGATCCCGGGCTACTAACATCAGCGGTACAGGTTTATGGGTCTCAATGATTTAATGGCAGAGATCAGGCAGGATCCGACATCATTTCAAGGAGACGAAGCCGTGGAACTTAAGGTCTTGAACACCGTTCTCTCTTTGGTTGAGGATAAGATCTCAGAAGTCAAAAATCAAGCCGTGAAATGGTATGGACATACCATCTCTTGAATGCGGATGAAATTTGAATGTCTTTTTCTTCTTAGCCTTGGCGTCTTAATTAAGATCTTACGACAAAATCATATGGAGCTCGTGGTCGATAAATTGATCGAGTTTTCAGGTGGGAAAGACGAAGAACTGAGGGACATTTCTGGCTTGGGTAAGATTTTATTAAGTCACTATTGTGTCGTTGTACTAACATTTAGTCACAGCACTCAAGACGATAACCGCAGAATTACCACCAGATGGCAAGGTAGCAGCCACCGCTTGTGCGAAATTGACTCCAAAGCTCCTCGCCCAAATCCAAAACGTAAGTAAGAGTCCTGTTTTTTTTTGTGTCGTACCTTCTATGCTTGCTCGGAAGAAAGTCACATTAAAGAGCTGGATTCTTAAGTTGTTCTCGACAAAGCCGATCAGTAACCTCGTTTTTTGCAGACATCTACCCCGTCTGAGGCCCTTGTCGAGACTCTGGCCATTCTCTCAATCCTCATTAGTCGTTTTCCGAACCACATTTCCACCTCGAATTACGATCCTCCTCCGCTCTTGGTTCTTGCACCTCTCCTCTCTCACCAACGACCAGTCGTCAGGAAGCGAACCATCGTGACGTTATCACAGTTCATACCAATTTCTCCACCTACCTTGTTCACAGGTCTTCTCAAGTCAAGTGTTTTGCCTGAGCTTGTTCCCACTGCCGGGCTGGACAGGCAGAGGACAACAGTACAATTGATTGCAGCTGTTGCTCGTCATTCCCCTTCACAGATAGCGCCGTTTCTTGATCAAATCATTCCTCAAATTTTGCAGGCTGTCGACAAAGATGACGATGAATTGCGTGAGGGATCTTTGCAGGCGCTGGAAGCACTAGTTCTCCGATGTCCCGCCGAAACGGACCCTTATTTGCCAACTATTGTGGAAGCTGGGAGCAAATACATCAAGTATGATCCAGTGAGTAGGAAAACACATCTCGTTTATTTTCTTGGGTTTGACGTTTATGTTAGAACTACGCTGGGGACAACGATGAAGACGAAGAAATGGCAGACCCAGATGGCGATGGTGATGAGGACGAAGACTTGGACGAGTGAATTCAATTGTTGAAGTTTGCTGGAGTTTTTCTGACATTACGACAGATACTCGGACGACGAGGACACTTCATACAAAATCCGCCGCTCAGCAACAAAATTGTTAACGGCAGTCATCGGAACCAGGCCCGAACGTCTAACCCGCACGTATAAAGATATATCTCCGGTCCTTATTAGCCGTTTTGGGGATCGAGAGGAATCCGTTCGTCTGGAAATATGGGCGACGTATGTTGTTCTCCTGAACCAAACAATGGTTTATGGGGGCCTTCCGGAAAATAAAGACGATCTTTCATCCCGTGGTAAGAGGAAGCGTGACTCTGAAGAACCTATGGATACGGAGGACACGCCATATTCGCTCCTTAGATCGCAAGTCCCTTCTCTGTCGAGGGCGTTGCTCAACCAATTGAAATCGTCGAGGACTCCTCCACCTGTCTTGCAGGCTGGTTTCAGTCTCCTGACTTCACTATTGACCGTGCTTCCTGGTTCCCTTACGACCCAGGTCTCGCCCATCGCGTCCACTTCCAAGTCCGTCCTGTCGCAATCGCCAACAACATCGACATCAGCCCTACATATTACTTGTCTTTCTTTTCTTGCTCTCTTCTTTTCTACTCATTCGCCAACTATCTTCCAAAGCACATTACCCACTCTAACGCCATTGCTTCTGCAATCACTCGGTGAAAGGCACCCAAGGATTGCTTCAGAGTCATTCAGAGTTTTCTCCGCCATATTAAACGCGATGAAACCAATCAAGGCTGACGACTGGGTAACGCCCCTTTATGAGCAGACCCTCGTCAGACTTAGCAGCCACGATACTGACACCGAGGTTCGAGCATGTGCGGAGGACTGCATGGGTGATATCTGGATTGCGGCTACGGACATTGCGAGATCAAAGGACAAGAAAGAGTGGGAGTATATCTGTAGGACGACAGGAAAGACTGATACTGCCGTTACCGTAGTCAACAAAGTTGCAAGAGCGGTTAGAGTTGGGGATGATTGGGTCAATGGTTGCGTTTCTTGGCTTATGGGAATTTTGAGGAAGAGTGGTCGATTAGGCAAAGTGGAAGTGTTCAAGGCTTTAGAAGTTCTTCTGAGAAGGCGAGTTCCCATCCGTTTGCTATCCCATTCGGAATTCTCATTTCCCGCAGTTATGAGTCTGGTATCCCAGCCAAACTTCCAACATCACTTATCCCCCAAATCAAGTCATTTATTTCAACTTCAGATACATCCCTCTTCTCCCAAGCATTATCAACACTTTCTCTTCTTCTCGAGCTCGCGCCGGCCTCCACATTCCCTGAAGTGGAGCATGACCTCTTGAATGACATTTACATTGTCACGCATTCTCCTCTTATTTCTGGTGCAGCTCTGGAAAGCCTTTTCAGGTTCTATTCGTCTCTCGTTCAGGCTGACAACCAGATTTCAACGCATGTGGTTCCGAATCTCGTCATCTCTGCCGATAAAGCCCCGAAAGCCGAGTCAAACCCATCAAACGTTGCTAAGTGTATTGCTCAAGTTGTAAGGAGCCAACATGACGTTGCTGCGGGGACCATTGCGGAATATGTGAAATATCTCAAGCCGACATCGAAAGCAAAGCCTTCACTGGTTATTCTGAGTCTCTTAATCATCGGGGAGCTCGGACGATTCATGTTTGTTCTTTTCGTTACTGAAATGTTTCTCATTTCACAAAACTTTCTCAGTGACATGTCGCCTCAAAATGGTGTATTCCAGCTCGTGATCAACCACTTCAGTGCCGATCAGGAAGACATACGTGCCGCTGCTGCGTTTTCTGCTGGTAACATTGCTGTCGGTAATCTCCATCAATTCCTTCCAGCTATCGTCAAGATGGTAGAAACCGATCAGAAAAAGCGTTTGCTTGCTTTGCATGCTGCGAAAGAGGTAGGCTGCTTTTATCCTGTACTTCCTATGGGTTAACAACGCCTGGCTACTTTAGGTAGTAACCCACTGTTCGCAAGCACAATTGGAGGGTGTTGCCGACACACTCTGGGGTCCACTTTTTGAAAATTCGCAGAATGCAGAAGAGACGACGAGGAATGTTGCCGCTGCCTGTTTGGGCAAGTTGGCTATCACCCATCCATCCAAGTACCTCCCTCACTTGCACGTAAGTCTTTGGTTCCATGATGTCTTTGACGAAGCTAAACGGTGACTTAGGCCAAAATCAAAGATGATAACCCAGAAACTCGAGCGACGGTTGTTTCTGCTATTCGATACACGTTCGCTGACTCTTCGAGAATGTATGATCAATTGCTTTCTCCCCTACTTGTGGATTTCTTGTCCCTCATGGCTGACGATAATCTCGTACGCGTCTCCGCTTTTCATATCATGTCATACTCAATTTATGCAAGGTCGTCCGCCGAGTAGCTTTGTCCTCACTCAACTCCGCAGCTCGTACCAAGTCTCATCTCATCCGGGACCATCTGACAGAACTTCTTCCTAATTTGTATAAAGAAACTAAAGTCAATCCCATTCTGATTCGGACTGTGCAAATGGGACCTTGGACTCAGAAATTTGATGATGGCTTGGAGACGAGAAAGACTGCATATGAAACGATGTATACCTTGGTGCGCAAATTCTCATCCAAGCTACTGGTTGCCTGATGTGAATTTTGTCCCAATTTACAGCTCGATACATGTCTTGGAAAGCTAAATCTGCACGAGTTCCTTGGCCATGTTGTTCGCGGTCTCTCTGACGATTCCGATGAAATCAAGGTTATCTGCCACATGATGCTCTTCCGCCTTGCCCAGGTAGCTCCGGCTGCTGTTGCGCAGCACTTGGACGATGCCACTCCATTATTGGAAAAGACTATGAAAGGAGCGGTTGTTACCAAAGATACTGTCAAGCAGGATCTCGAGCGTGCAGCAGAATTGCAGAGGAGTGCCTTGAGAGCAGTAGCTGCTCTGAGCAAAATTGGAGGGGGTTGCAGTCAGAAGTTCGACCTTTTCGTGGAAGATATCAGGCGAAATCCAGCTTGGGGTAACGAGTTCAAAGAGCTTGTCGGACATTGAGGCTGACTTAGCGGAATTGCTTGCGGAGTGTTGACATATTTGACGGCAGGCATGCAACTCATAGAACAGTATCTCTTTCGCCGTTGTAACATTGAATCATCTATAAACACCAAAGCTGTATGGATCAAGAATAATGCAGAGCAGTTACAATAGTAGTATGCTGCGAATACGATAAAACTCGCTGGAACAATTGGGTTGTGAATTAAAATGCAAAGCGAATCAACGAGTTCAATGTATAAAGTACAGAAAACAATCAAAATCGAAGTGGACAGACATTTGCGGACACGGCAATTCAGGATGAACATAGAAAAATTTAAGTTGTGGAAAGCTGTGACACCATGCCCCATCATCAGGCCTCAAAACTTGATCTTGCGCTGTAGAAGCTGTCAGAGCATGTTGATTCGGTGTCTCCTTCCGAGGTTGAATGCAAAAGAGCATCTAAGGATCCTTGGCTCGGCTGTTGCTCTGGCACAATGGTTCGTACCGACATAACACTGGCAGAGGACAACCTGGAGGCCACACATTCTTTTGCATGGTGGCGGCGGGTCACTTGTTCGTCATCTTTCTTCGTCGTTTTGTTTTTGGACATCCATGTCCCAGCCAGCATTTTGCTAACAGTCTTCAAGTCTTCTCCCAAGGAGGAAAATGCTGACGGTAAAGGTGGAACTATTGGGAATGAACTTGCCAAGGGCGTAGGTAAGGCCGAGGAACTGGGAGTATGGACATCGTCAACCGGAGAGTGGGCTCGAGTTGAATTCGTAGTCGATGAAGTGATGATCCTGAGTCCGGGTGGTGATGTCGCGGTAGGAGTTGGAGAACTTGAACTCGAACTGCAATCCGACGGAGTTGTATCCTTGGTCGGAGGCGTTTGGGCTTGCGACAGCGACGAGAATGAAGTTAAAAAGGAGTCTGTCGAGGTAAATGATGAAGCCGAGTTTCGCTTGGTATCCAGGACAGAATCGTTTCTATTCCCTTCAATCTCCTCGTCACCCCTGCTCTGTTGGACTGTGGATGGAGCCTTCTTGTCCTTTGTCTCGTTGGTAATAACTCGTAACAATCCTGCCTGCGTGCTAGACACCACCGGCGCAGCAGCTGACGAGCAACTCAAACTGATCACCCTGCCATTCCCACCTACCTTCAGGCCACTGCCAACGACGCCATCAGGTATGGCGGCGGCAATGGGTACAACCTTCAGATGGGAAGGCTTGGTCTGAGTAGCTATCGTCATCGCCCTTCCTGTGGCGGCGAGGGCAGTTGGTCCAATGCCTAGTGCTGCGGTTCGGCCGAGTGGTCTTGAATAGGTGGGAGGGGATGAAGGTGCAAATGGAAGAGGAGGACGGCTCTTCAGTGCCATTGAAGGCGTTGGAGGACTGCTTTGCGACGAAGATACAGGGACTGTGGGTGGACCATTTAGGGTAATGGATCGGTCAGTCCATGATTTGACCCTATCTTTGACGCTGACTCCCAAGTTTGGTTTCGTGGACTCAGGGTCTCGCAACGTGTCTAGACTTTGTTGTACCCTGAGATGATCGCTTTTCACCTCTGTCTGAGAAGGAAGTAACCCGCAAGACTTCGCATGTTTCAGTCCCACCGCAGACTTGGTAACAAATTAGTAAAGGTTTAAGTGTCTCGAGGGTACTTACAGGAGTATTGATCCCTTCCTTCAATAATTGATTGAATCGCTTTAAATCAGCAGAAAGGGCGTCAAGTCTGGCGAGATTCTCCTTCATTGCATCGGATGTGCCAGGGTCGGCAGATTCGTGTCCTCCCATCTCAAGTCCTTCTTCACTTCCGTTTCCGACCTCTTCGGTGTTAAGGCTTAACCCATCGACGATGCAAACACTTTCCCCATCCTCGTTGACGTCCACGCGAACACTCACACCTGCCATACCCAATAAACTATCTAAGCCATCACTCAATCGTCTTCCCTTTTTCTTTATTAAGTTTTCATCCACTTCTTCACCCCACTTCGCACTTTCCATTCCACTTCCTTTGGAGACAACACGAGGCACAGAGAAGAGTAGGTGGTCAAGATTCGGTGCTCTATCCGATGCCGAGTTTACTGAAAAATCGAGCAAAGAATCGTCGTCTTCGAAGTCCAAGCTGTCAATGTCCAACACGAAAGGAGCATCAGCAACCTGGGACTCTGCTATGGTCATGTCGTCCTCGTCGTCTAAATTGAACTCATCGCCCATCACAACACTCTCAGGCTCAAGGTATTGAGCAGGTGGTTTGGCACCACGAATCGGCGGAACCGGATTCGAAATCGACCTCGACAAGTCCACGTCTGGGGTGCTCAACTCACCCCGGTCCTTTTCACCAGGGGTTAATAGTGGCAGAGAAAGTGTCCAATCATCCGATTTCAGTATCTGTTGTTTAACCAACCTCGGCATCGGAGGCAAGGGAGGTGTGGAGCTTGAACCTGGAACCAAGGTTGATGACTTTGCCCTTTTCATACCACACGGCCTTCCCAACCCTAGGCTTTTCAATGCACTCTCGCTCTTTGTCCTCGCACGCACACCACTTAATGTCTTGATGCCCGTCATTGGTACTGAGTTCAGATCTGCGATTATGTCCTCTCTGCGTGGAGGAGTGTCGTCATTCCCCAAGAACAAAGTCCATTCACCACCCATACCAGAGTGACGTGTTGCTTCGCTATGAACTCTCTTCCTCTTCCCCTCGTTCCTCGAAGAGGTGGGATCTATACGAGAAGATGGCGGTTGAGGATGACCACTCATCAGTCGCCGACCGACGCCAATGTTCCTCATTGAAGCTAGTTCCCCAACATTCGCAAGAGTGTTGGCTGCGATAAGCGCTTCGTATTCTGGATCATGTCCGTACGACTCCGATGACTGGGAAGGGGCGTAAGAAGGGGTAGCAAATAGGTGAGAATCGTCGTCATCGTCATCGTTCCCCGAGCGGGCGGGGTTTGAGAAGGCCCTGGTATATTCTGAAGGGACGGGACTGGGTGGAACCTCGGCTGAAAAGTTATCGCCCACCCGGTATCTTTCGCCTCCGCTCTTCCCCCGCCCTGCACCAGGAAGGAAAGGCAGAGGACCTACAGGCGGTGGTTTTGAGGGCGCAACCCCATGATGCAAGATATTCTGCGTTGAAGGACGGTGTTTGGCCGACGAAGGCTCGTCGTCGATAGCACTCAATTGGTCATCAACTATATTTTGAGAAGTCTCCTCTGTCAATGGAGTGTCTTGCAAGCTCGAGGTCAAATAAGACCGACTATAAGGGTGAGGCGGTGTATACTCCTATCGTAAGCATTCAGTTTCCTCATGTGTAAGCACGGAAAGGAAATCTCGCTCGCCTTTTTAATTCTACTGGCATCATCATCATGAGTCCCAATAACGCAAGCACTGATACCATCTGAATTAATAACAGAATCTCGGTAAGCCTTACGCTCAACAGAAATGTGGCCATCCTCGGAACCTGACATAGGAGTAGATCCTGGGATCCCCAATCCGATTCTGGACTTCACGGCAGCGGCAATACCAGCACTACTTACACTCCAAAACAAAGGTGAACGAGGGGTAACAGGGGATTTAGTGGACACATCCGAGCCTGACCCAGAGCCTGAGTTTGACGTGGGGGAAGTAGGGGAAAGCGGCATAAGACTCTGCGCTGCCTTGAAACGTCTCTGAGTCTTCGATTGGGATTGAAGTCGACGAGACTCTCCGTCATTCGTAGAAGGGACAAATGTGACGGACGCCTTTGGGGTTCTCGACGCCTCTACTTTTGCATCGGTCTCCTTAGAAGTGGGCGACATCCCTTCTGAAGGCCTCGTTTGAGCGTATGGATGCTTGCTCAAGCTCAACCTGTAATTCAAGCCTACACTTCCGGTTCTGCTTCCAGATTCACCCTCCCTGAGCGAGTGCTCGTTCGTATTCCCAGTCGACTGTAAGGGAGTAAGCAATTCGGCGGGTCGGGTAGACGCAGAGGACTGTGATTGCGATACGAGGCTCTTCCTTGCCTCTAATTTTTTCAGTTTTGAAGATTTTCTTCGCCTTTCTGGGTCCACACCCTCTTCTTCCACAGGTTCTGTTTCCTTTACAACGGGGAATGGGATCACTCCTTCCTTGAGTGGAAATGCCAAATTGGATGTCGAATTCGTAGGCGCCGTTGTCGGTCTTTTGACCTTCCTATCCTTGGATAGGGGCATTGACGAGCCTGGTTGATTCCTCTCAGTGGTCGGATCAGAAGTTATACGAGGGGGCAACACGGGGATGGGTGGAGTTGCAGAGTGATATTTAGACTTTGGTTTCTCGTGGGGGGCGTCGGGAGCGCTTTTGGTTCGCTGCCGCACATGAATAGCAGATGGAAGGCTTGTAGTTCGTGGTGGAAAGGGTTTTAGAGTAACGGATCTAGTACATAAGTGGTCAGAATCATTAAGGACTCGGAGGCATAAACCGAAGAAGTTGGTGTATGGCGAGTGGACAATACAGTGAAAAAAAGTGAATTAAAGGAAAAGACTTACTTTATACACGCTACCTTTTCGATTTCTTCTGCTGGCATTGAAGTCAGGGGCACAGATTTCTGAAGTTTCTGTTGGAGTCGTTCGTGTTGAAATACGAGTGGGACAAACGGAGCGTATGATGGTAGTTCCTCTTCTTGTTCACGGAGGTTTCGAGATTTGAATGTTGGTGGTTGCACTAAAGATACACTTCCTGGCTCAGACTCCGGCACCATAGGAAAGACGACTTCATTACTCTTCGAGATAGCGTCGTGAGATTCATCGATTGTTCCATTCTTCGTGTTCAAAGACATACTCCTTGGTGCACTCTCACACGAGTATTTTGAAGGCTCGGATAAAACGTCGTCCGACTCAGGCTGGGAAAAGCTTGGGAAAGCTTGGGAATTTCGACCAGGATGTTCCTTGATGCTTCCTTTAGAACCATAATCAGTTTTGCTGCTCTTGCGTTTCTTCGGCTCCTTCGCCATCCAGTTCATTTGAGTGCCCACCTTCCCTGATGACCCCACCATACAATCAGATAAGCTCAGAATGCTATTTCTTCTGCTACGTCTGTTGCTTTCGGTCGGTTGTTCGTATTGCTCAAGGGCTTGGTCTTGCGATTGTTTTTCTATGGGTCCCGATGGGGAGGAACCTCGATCCGAGTGCGTAGGGGGGTAGTTGTAGTCGGGAAGAGAATATATGCGTCGTTTCCTCTCATCTCCGGAGCGAAAGTCCGGAGGATCGATCGGGCTCAGATTCGGACTCCTGCCATATGATAAAGGAGGCTTTTCAAGGACTACATTGGTAGTAGGAGGAGCAGATTCCCGCTTATAAGACGCGGAAATCGCACGAAATGGAAAGCGAGGTGATGGTGATCTGGAAGGATTAGGCGACGCAGGAGTCGAAAGCGAAAGTGGTGTAAGTGGTAGAGAAAGGTGCAACTTGAATAGACCTGTTGAGGAACCATCTGGATGAGCAGCACTTGACTTCGGAACGGAGGTTGTGGGCAAGGGAGGAGTCAATGTAATCCGCGAATGTGAATCTGAGGCGGGCGCGGCCTTAGAAGAAAGCTGCTTCCTGAGTTTTGAAAAGAAACTCTTTCGTGGCGTCCGAGGTGACTCTGGTTGTTGACAGTGTTTTCGGGGCGGGTCCTGTATTCGCAAATCAGGGACTGACTTCCGAAACAAATGTGTCGGTGTCCTTGGCAACCTAAGAGTCGCGCTGAGGTCCATCACGGTGGGCTCTAAATCAATGGGGACATCGCTGCTTCTCCGAAAACTTGCATCGTCATCCACTTCAAGAGTAAGAACTGGTATCACCGCTGTCCCATTTGTGTTCGTATAAGCGGTAGACATGGTACCACTGGTATTTCTGTTGTACACGGGATTTGCAGAAGCTCTTGAACCCGAGCTCGTCCCTGTGTAAGAGCCTGAACCACACCCCCCTCCACCAAGGCTCAAACAATTCCCGAAGTCGACAGTCGACATGGAAGCAGCAATAATAGTGGGTTCGCAAGCCGTCATTCGCGCTGCCCGTGGGTTTCTGGAGAGTTTATTGAGGTGATTTCGGGAGGCTGGAACAAGAAGACAGAATGAGGGTGATAAGGGAAAATTGAGAGAGTTACGGATTGGGACCCGTCAGTGAGATATCAAAAGAGCATATAGCGTACTTACTCGTGGCAATTCCAGTAGCACAGTATTCTATGGAATGTCGCGGGGAATTCAGGAGAGAGCCGGTCTTGGAACCGCAAAAACGAGCAGTCGAAGACTCGAGTGTGGGTTTTTTACGGCGCCAGCTTAAAAGAGGGAGATGTTTGACAGATATGCTCGTCGGTGGAGTTTGAGGTCGTTCCTGGAGCTAATGATGCCCAGTCAGAGAAAGATTGTAAGGCAGCAAAGGCCAAGTAGATAAGAGCGAGCGTTGTTCGTAATGACTGATATAAGTCCACAACCGAGCTCAACTACGCCCTCGACAGACAAACAAAGAGTGGCAGTCGACAGGGAAGAAAAAAACACCAGAATAGGAAAGGCTCGTGTCATTCAGGGGCAAGCATTGTTAACACACCTGTCCATCAACTGAATTGATATTATCACCGACACAAGCTTGCCCACAGCCATCGAGGTCGCTAAGGGTGGCGGCGACGAGTGCAGCAAATTCGTCTACGCTCAACGCACTGGGAGCGGGCATGCTAGTAATTTGAATTCTAACTGGCAGTTTGGTGACTCTTGCTGATATAAGAACCGCATTGCGTTTCGCAAATCTCCTGTCAACATCGATCTTACTCGCCACCGAGTATGGGTTGGCTTTTGTGCGCCTTCGGATGCCTTTTTCTTGCCTCGAAACTGGACAGCGATGTTCCTAATCACTGCGCAACGATGATATTGCGAAAAACAAGCCTGGTCATTTTTGAGATCTACTTTGTGCTCCTGGCAACACCCTGACGTTGCCTGTATTCCTCGTCAATGGAACAATGTGGCGCAAATTTGACGTTTTGGGATTCGTTTTGGCGCAGACCAAATTCTTCAGCGCGACTGCTCCTTCGATAACCTTGCAGGCACGAAGCTTACTCTATAACGCTTTAAGCATGGGCCATTTGCTTATCTGGTTCTAGTCTTGGATCGAATCTGTATAAATAACTTTCGAGGGACCTTGAACTCATTAACTTCTGTACTGAAGTGACTGAGTCACGCTATCCCCCGTCACATTGAAAGACACTTTTAGCCTGGATTCTGATCTTGAAGTTGAATGTCTTGAAAACGTACCAAAGATGGACTCCGTTTGCAAACCGAGTCAGTACAGCTTGCAAAGAAGGGCAAACTTGAATGGCTTCGCCGCACTTCCG
>Ga0307517_10010930_pt1 | contig 12641 bp, 15 predicted proteins | sample 23_EM_MG_FD_194515 | JGI IMG/M metagenome (GOLD analysis project Ga0307517, IMG submission 194515) | Populus trichocarpa ectomycorrhiza microbial communities from riparian zone in the Pacific Northwest, United States - 23_EM | ecosystem: Host-associated > Plants > Roots > Unclassified | place...
AGCGTTCGAGATTCTTGATGTGGTCCGACGGTGACTGCTCCTCGTACCCGTAAGCCTCCCTTCTTTCACGCTGGAACGGTAGTAGCGGACGACCGAACTGTTCCAGATACGCCAGTTCCTTGCGAGCTGCTGCTACGAGTGCTGCCTCGGCGTTTTCGTCTATAGTGTCGATTAGTTCCAGAAAGTTCAACAAAAAAAAAGGTAGAGAGTGGCGTACACGGTCCCCTGTCCATGTCGAGCTGCGACCTCCTTCCGTACCACATATGCAACCTGGCATCTGGACCGACGCAGAAGCGCTCGTCGTTGAGCGGGATGCCCGTCCTCCCTGCTCCCTTCTCCAGGTCGTTGGTATAGTAGAGGCTTCCACCAGCCGGAAAAGGAATCGACATCATGCGAGACTCGAGTTGAGCAAGTTGACGTAAGACCGAATCGATATCCGGCTCCTCCAGCTCCAGCCATACATCGCTGAGTTTCAAACCTCTCATAAACTCCATGAAAATATATTCCGTCTTCGCAGCGTTGTCCGACGAAGCAGAGTAATCGTAAACCTCAGGAACAGGCAGCCCAGAGGAACGGAGGAAACGCATTGTGGCCACTTCACTAGCGATAGCGTAGAACTTAGGGACCGTGACGGGGTACGGGATGCGGGCTACCATCTCGAAGCCGTCATGCATGGTGATAAGGAAAATCCGGTTGAAGCCGCCCTCGGCGAGCTTCACAAATGCGTCGATATCTTGGGAACTCCGACCAACAGACTGCGCCGCAAGTCGACAAAGCTCGTCGACGTCGAACTCACGCCTGCGCTCTGCGAGGCGAAGATCATCGTTGACGCTGAATGTGCGAGATTACGGATTAGACACATACGCCGGAGAACAACATGTGTCAGACTTACAGCCAGCGCCCTGATGAATAGTTGAAGAGATAATCAGGAGAGTCTGACATGCTTGAGAACGCACGATGTGGCAGCTGCCAACAGGTCCGAGTGAAGTTAGAGATTGAGGAGGAAAGATATGCTGAACGCAACGAGGAGAGAGGACGGCGCAGAAGCCGAGAGGTTGAGACTGGTAACAAATTGAAGACGAGCCTCGCACGCCCGACGGAGTAGTAGTGCATGCAAATGTGTGCGGACGGTTGGAAGAGGGATCAAACTTGAAAAGAAGTCAGCCAAGCAGCACGGGGTTTCATAAGGACAAAATGGAGGCTCATCAGTAAAGTAGGCGTGGTCAGTAGCAACCCTGGGAATCGGGACTTGCTCCGGGCCGCCCCCGCTCCGGCCAGTCTCCTTCCAAAGTCGAGCACAAACTTCAGGTGGCCACCAGGCCGTTACGATGAACATCACACTTTTACAGAAAGGCGCAAAGCAACACCTTCCCCCATTTGATAACCGCGGAACGGAAGAACCATGATACAATAGATGGATAACTAACAAGTGAATTAAAAGAACGATCCGTCATAAAAGTCATGCATGATAGAGGTCCAGGGAGGTGTAGAGACGATGGAGACTGAGTGATGGGATGTACAAGGAGGAGAAACCCAAATAAAACGGGGATGAGGGCAAGGACATCGATGGGTACGGAGATGAGGGACTTAATTCCTATTCCCCCTGTTCGAGCCGCCAAAATGAATCGAAGGCCGCCCCTTGACCACAGCGCCGCACCGTTTGCAAGTAACGGTCCTATCCAAGAGACACAACCCAATCCCCAACGGGAACCAAACAATGGCCGCGAGAATACCTATCCAATAAACCCGCATCAGCACTGGTCCCAGAGATGTGGCGGGGGAGAGGGGGGGGGAGGGAACAAAAACTCACCAAACAAACCAAACTTGGTCTCCTCAACGTGCGAACCCTGCTGCAAGCACACCATCTCCGGATGATCAGGCGGCAAGAGCGAAGTGACACGGTTGCCGTTTTTCGGATTGACGTAATGGTACACCCTCGTCTGTGGCATGCTCGGGATGCCGGACCTCGGAACACTCGGTCCCCCCACGATGTTGGCAGTGGGAGTCGGGGGCTGGTTGGGTTGGTAGGACCGATAGACGGCTACTGGATCCTGAGGAGGGATCTTCTGATCCATAGGTTGCGGTTGAACTCGAACGTTACCTTTAAGAAGTGGTAAAGGTCAGCAACGCAGACATGACACCTGCGGGGCCACGTACCATTCGTCTCTTCGACTGCAACCTCGTAAGTCGGGGGAGTATCAGTGTATGATTGTTGCTCGGGCTGAGAAGTGTTATCCTGCTACGACCTAATGGTAAGTGAATGCTAACCCAGCCTCAAGAGCAGAGACTCACTTGACCGCCCATCCTATCGGAAAATTGCTTGTTGTTGTTGGGACTGAGGATCATAGACAACGCGCAGTGATGGTTTTATACAAGGAGTGCCCAGCGTCGGATCTCAAGATCTCACGGTCGGGGAAGCGCAGCCAGACCACGTCCTCTCCGCAGAGCGCAGCCTGGTGGAACGCCGACGTGCCGAGGCCGGGCATTGGCAGGGCGGGACCCGGCCCACTCTCTCTCGCACAGTGACCGCGCCGGCTGATGTGCCGAAACTGACACTTACGGCGAGCTACGTCTACTCTCATCTACTAAGTTACGTGGCATTCTAGTGATACACACGTGGACGTATTAATCAGTACCTGTATAGACGCCACACCGAGCCACCAAAAGTCATCAGACAGCAAACACACAAAAGCAACATGGGATTTTCGAACGAGCCAACGCAACGTAGCAAGGCAGGATAAACATAAAAATACAATTAACACCTGACCAACGGTCAGCAGAGTTCACCAAACGTGGGGACGCAGCACAAAAGTAGGGAAAGACCACGCACATCTTGTATTCGACGGTCAATTCTGTGCCGTCGGTCCCGTAGGAAATCGTGATATCCAGATCACGGTTGTTTTTGGTATTAGGTGCACAAGTCAATCGACCCCGGATCTTCTGGCCTTCCGAAATGGTGATCGTCGACGGAGTGTAGAATACGGTTTGTCTTTGACGAGATCCATGCATCAGATCCCCGCACCAAGAGCGACAGACCAAGATACGACGTACTTCCAGTGGGTGTATCTCGCGTGAGGGCCGGTGGAGAAGCTCACCTGCTTGTGCGTGCACGCGAACGAAATATCGAACCACGCCAGGAAAGCGTGAACGTCTAAAAATCCCCTGAATGGTCACATTCTCAACAAAAAGAAAGAACACCAACAATCGTTGCGCGTGGCAGTCAGCTCGAATGGGGCCTCAAACGCGAGATCCTCCTTCTTGGCCGTACGGAGGTCGATGTGCTACAGCAGGGGTTATCACTCAGGAACGAACCCGGCCTCGTGCTCCCCTGTACCTTGAATTTGCACGGATTGGTCACTGTCGCCTTGAGCTCGACAGTGTCGACCAAGGGCTCTCTCAAAGCGATATCCTTGATGGCCGAATAATCAAACCCATACACATTATCCCAGACTGTAACAGAATAACCAGCACCCCTTCAGAACAAAAGCCCCAGGAGTAACAATAGGTGAACACGCACAATTGATCTTTTCCTCTTTGTAATCCTGATCTTCGATCGCACAGATGTGCATCGAAGCGGTATCAGGGAAGATCAACCCTCCAGGCTTGAGGTACTTGTCCCTCGCCAAGAGGACGGTATCCAGCATGGATTCGTACAGCAGGAAATAACCCATCCACTCCGAGATCATGATATCGAACTGCTGGATCGGGAGTTCGGCTTCTTCGAGCTTCCCCTTGACGAGAGTGATGACTGTAACACAAAAGTGAGCGCCATACCCATAATCCTCGAGCATTCGGAGATGACGCACCGCTCGAAAACCCGTTGGCGGCAACGATCCTCTGAGCCTGATCGATGATATTCGACATATCGATCTAACCAAACAACCAAAGTCACCAATCAATCCACCTGACACCATTGAGAAATTCACACAGAGAACGAGGAAGGCAAACGTACACCAACGACATGCGAAGCCCCAGCCTTAGCAGCAAACATACTCAAAATCCCCGTTCCACATCCAACATCGAGCACCGTCTTGCCTCTGAAGAGATGAGCGTTATCGACGATGGCGGCTCGGTACGATCCCGTTCGGACGCTATCCTTCAACATCTCCTCGTGAATGCCTATTCAAATCGAAAACCACCCACAAGCAAAAACACGTCAGATCACACGCGACGATCAAAGTTCGACGCATCGGCGTTCACGATAGCCATAATGTACAAGCCGCACAGCGCGAAAATCAAAGTGGATGGCGGCTCGGATAACAACTCACCAAAATGAGCATAAGAATCGGCATAACTGTCAAAAAAAAAAAAAAGAACCCAAAGTTTGGGTGTTCCATGTCAGCGCGTTTTCGCAACCTCAAAAGAAACGACAAAAAACGCACTAATCTCTCGAAGTCAAGTTTCCATCACCATGCGTCGCGGAATGTTGGGTAGTTGCCGATGCCATCTCTCTAGCTTCTTTCGATTACCTCTCTTCTGAGCGAAGAGAAAGGCAAAAACACCGAGGGTTGGGGAGAGGGGAGAAGTAGATCCTAGATGTGAAAGTGAAAGGCTCTCGATCGAGCTCAAAATTGACCTTTCGGTCATGTGATCTCTTCCTCGGTCCGCCGGACGCGTTCGAACCCTTTCGAACCGCAGTATACATAAATCCAGGGAAAAAAATACATGCGTTCATTCCGGCTCTAGAAATGACATGAAACTCGGGCCCTATGGAGACAAGTGAACAGGAAAAAAGGTACGTATGTAAGGTGGAACTTGTATGCGTGTGTGTGCATGGGTAGGCAGGACAGGAGCGGGGGGAGAGGGGAGGGCGCGAGGTGTATCGTGCAATCGAAAAATAGGCCTGGGTTTACTAATAGAATAGTGGTAAGAATCGTAGGATCGAATGACAAAGGGCCGAGGAGGTTGAAAGTCGAAAGTCGAAGAGGATATGACGGGATATGGAGGAAGGGGGGAATATTTCGAGTGGAAGAAGATACAGGGAGGAATTGCGGGGAACGGGGAGTGGGTTTTCCAAACTGAAATCAAAGTGGAAGGGAAAGGAGAACGAAATAGCATGCCTAGGCTACAGGTTGAGGGAGGGAGAAAGACACTCGAGAAAGAGAATAAAATTGGGTTGGGGCGGGCGAGGTGGTTTCTGCCCGTAGTCGAGCCGCGTGGGGATGGGAGGAGAGGGGGAGGAGCGGAGGGAAGGAACGTGAATAAAAATACCAGAGATCAGAGCAGACGTTAGCTGAGTGACCAGGGGGTGGGACGGTCAAACCACGCGAAGGAGAGGGTGAGTCCACTACGTCGTCCCAAAACTCGTAACCGCCATCGCTCCCACCCAAGCCATCTCAACCACCGCCCTCCCGAGCGCATTCAACTCAAACTTATACTCCACCTTATCATCATCATCATCGAAATCGTCCGGATCCACCGTCTGCTCCACCTGTTCTGCGTCGCACAACCCGAGCTTGTGCAAACCTTCGGGTAAAAACTCGATGCCGTTGTCACGTTTCGAACACTGCGCGATGGCGATCGGATCCCGGTGCATTTCCGGTTCGATGTTGGGCGGTTGAGCATGGGTGAGGGGACCGGTAACGGAAAGGCCAGTGGCAGGGAGTCGGATACCTGAACCCTTGAAATCCTGATAGGACATCAAGTGTGCGGAGACGCGGAACGAATTCAAGAACACCATCTTGTTCTTCGCCCTTTGACCAGCAGACTGCGACATGGTTAAATGTTCGACCCTCTTCCCACCCGCACCTTCCATCCGTTTATCGAAAGGCACGTAATAGACGAGAAGGTATTTCCTCGATTCCAGCGAAACTTCATACTGGGCCATATCCTCCGGCTGGAACTCAGAATCCGTTTCACCGGCGAACAGAGGAAGCAGCATATACACCGAGTCGTCAGGGACGGGGAGAATAAGGCTCTCAGAACTTTTGTCCTTCGATCTGTTGACCGGACGGTGGGGAGTTGGTCGAGGGGGTACAAGTCCCACCGCACCAAAGTTGTCGTTGAGGTTCGACATCACGATTTGTCCCCCCTGGCTATTGGAATTGTTCGTCAACATCCAAGGAACGGGGGATGGGGCTAAACTCGTCGTTGGGAGATTCGGAAACCAATCGGAAGGGTGACCACCCTTTCGGGGGAAGAATCCCGCGAACCTTGGCCGCGAGCTGCCCACAGTCGATGACTGGTTGGATCGTATCAGGTTCCTGGCTTGCTCATGGTGGATAGGAGTGAGAGATGCGTAAATCTCAGCGTGACTCCGCTTCTGAACGGGCGCGTGATATCCGTCGAAGTCTTCGTCGTCGTCGTCATCGCCTTCTCCGTCCTCCATTTTCGATCGGGGGACACGGTAGGAGTGTGACGAGGAAGGTATCCGCGGGTGTTGGGCGGTGACCGGGTTCTCCGGGATAATTGGGCTCGAATTGGTGGTGCTTGTCGAGGTTGACGCAGTGGAATACGATGTAGAGGGTGTGGCTGACCGAACCATCGCAGTCGTGCCGGAACCGGACGCGACGGGATTGCTCGAACTCGAAAAAGATGGAAGCGAAGAATGCGTGGCAGAGTGTCTTCCAGGTAACCTCGCCCAAAATCCATCGCTCTTGTTAACGATCACGATACCCTCCCGGCTGCTCGACTGGCTCCCCGCGCCGTCCTTCTTCTTTTCCTTCTTCTTTTCCTTTTCCTTCTCTTTCCCCTTACCTTCCTTCTCCTTTCTCTTCTTCTCATCCTTCGGGAAACTCTTCGCCTTCCCCCCGTTGCGTCCTCCTTTATCCTTTCTGACCAAACTCTGACTGCGCGAGCGACGAATGGAAGCTGCCGATCCACCCCGCTGTGGGCCACCATTTGCGTTCCCCTCGTTCGGTTGAGGCCGCGGCGGGGTTGAAGTCGACCGTTCCTCAAGAAGTCCATGGGTCTTCAATCGCCCGATAGTCTTAGTACTCGTGTACTGTTCTTGAACGTTCTTCGTAGCGAGCAGGATAGATTGGCTGGTATCTAGATGCCGGCCACCTTGACCAGGTTTTTGAGCGTGCTTCGGCTTGAAGAGGTCGTGGGCTCGGAAAATCGAGAATGCCTTCGCCTGAGAATGTTTGTGTACAACCACCCCTGGGCCGCCGCGACGATTCGCGGAGAAGGGATCCGATATGTGCTTAACGTACATCCTGTGCTGGGGAGGTTTGGGTGGATCGGCTAACGACGACAACGGAGCCCATTGAGAGGAAGGAAAAGGGAAAATAAATCAACGGTCAGCACAACGTTCCGAGAGCAATGATGGGAAACAGAAGTAACGCAGCACCAAAAACGAATACGAACATTGGAAAGCATGCCTCTCGATGTTGAACCTCCCCACCACATGACACCTCCATATCTCGTATGTTCCAGGCCCAATGGTAGCGGCGGGAACACCTCCGGCAGTCAACCCGCTCAATCTCGGCCCAGTGGCATCAGCTTTTTCCCTTCCAAATGTCCATTCCTCCAGTCGGAGAGCGTAGTTTGCGTCATTATGCTGTAGGTGCCGCAAGAACGTATCCTCGCCCGTCGCGGTCGCCACAGAAGGCCTCCGATCAGCGTCCCGACCGAACGAAAGTCCAAAGCCCACAAATCCACCAATGGGTTGTGCGACAGACGGTCGACGTTGGACGAAAGACTCGGCAGACCAGGAACTCCTGGGTCCCCCACCCGCGCCAGAACCAAGGATATATGCAAGGTTGAGCCCAGTGTATGCGTTAGACTCATCCTCTCCTTCCGCCTGCTGGGTAGACGATTGTGGTTGGTATGTATGAGTGGTAGGTGTTGTTCTGGCGTCAATCTGGTGTTGAAAGCTGCTCCAGTCAGCCTTGGTCAACGGTTCGCTCCTTGCACTCCCACCCGGCTGTTGGGTGTTCGGAGGTTCCGTTAAACCGAGGATACTTATATCGTCATCCAGGCTCCGGCTCATCTTCCTCATTGCTTGGATTTCGTCACCGCCAATCATTCCCGCTCGGATGTTCGGCCGTGGGGTTTCAGGGATAGCTAATGGTATGCTCCCCCGCCTCAGATGAATGTCATGACCTATCGGAACCACGAACGAATTCCTCCTCGGATCGTCGTCATCTCCGGCTCCCGGTGGGGTATGGGCAAACGTGACCGGGGAGGCTGAAAGGCGATCGAGTGGTTCATCGTCAAAATAGGTGGATTGTTCCGAGTCAGAGTGGTTGTACATGGCCGGGACACCGAATGTATATGTGGAAGCACAATCGTCCATGATGAGATCACTTGATGAGGGGTTTTCGCTTTGATGAATCGGGTGAGCTGAGCTCCGCCGGGATGCTGAGGGGGGCGGTGAAGGCGACGAAGGAGGGTTTTTGGGAAAAGAAGGTCTCCTCCCCCCATCGTCGATCGCACGCATCTTTGCTCTGCTATGCCGGGAAATTTCGGCCTCGTCGATTTCCATTTCATCTCTGGGCGTTGGAACGGATGAAAGGGATCTACGGGGGCGTTGGTGCTGTTCGATGTATCGCGGCGTAGGGTGGGACTCGTGGATATCAGAGTCGGGTGAGGAGGAACGGGCTATTCCTGGAGCACCGAAAGAGTAAGTCTTGAGGCCGGAATAGAGCTCATCGTTATTGATATAAGGAGTACGTGTGATTTGGGGAGGGGTGGGTAGCAATGGCGAAATGGCGGTGGTGGAGGAACTCTTGAGGTGGACGGTGGGGACGGAAGCTCGACGGGTTGAAACCGAAGACGCCAATGATGCACGTCTTGAGTCGTTCAGATTGAGAGAGATTCCAGAGAGATTTCTATCACGCCGTCAGGTTAGTATGCATTTTGAACGTGGAAAAGAGAAATTGGGGATGTGCCATAACATAGCCATATGAAAAAATTGGGTGCCCAACCGCGTATTGCGAATCACAAACACGGACGAAGACTCACTGTGCGAGCGAATTCTTTCTGGACGAAGAAGCGGACTGGATGGGAACGCCCTCATCACCAATTGACCCGCGAGAGACAATCTGCCTGCCAAAACGATTTAGTGCGGCGTCCTTGGGATCTACGGGAAGCCTGGAGGAGGAAGGAGAGTTGCTCATGTCTTCTGTGAGGCGTGAATGGGCAGATTGGGGATCCAGAGTTGCCAAAGGTTTGCGATGAGGCATTCCGGCTGCAAACGGGGCAAGTGGTGGTACACTTGTGCGACTAATTTAGAGGTTCCGTACCCCGGTCTGGCGCTGTGGGAAAAAAGGGAAAAAAGGGAAAAAGGGGGAACTGGCCGGGAAGAAGACCTTGCGGAAGGGAGTCAAAAAAGACGCATCTGACGAGAAGGCGAGCGGTTGGAGAGGTTTGGTGAGCGAGGGTGAGAAGGCGCGAAAGAGATCTGGCTTGATGCCTTTGTTGCCAAGTCCACGTGGGTGCCACGCGTGAATTGGAAACAGACCCTGTCCTCTTCCTCCCAGCCGGTGAAACCGTGACGGAATCCTGGCCGTGCAAGCCTAGATCTCATTCGACACCCAACTGAGCCAGATACGTACACCCTCTGTATTGCAATGGATGCGAGCCACTTCAATCGAGATTACACAAAACAGACTCCCATCGGCTAACGTAAAAAAAAAATTACACCCCCGGACCCGTCCCACTTGATCCGGGTGTACATAGCAAGAACCTGCCCATCAGCCAGAATCTTCCTCTGGCTCACCTTCGCACCCTAATCCTTGAACTTGATCGCACGCGCCCAAAACTAGACACCCCGGATCACCTCTCTTAGCGCGAACTCCTCTTCCTAACCTGGACCAAGAAATTCCTCCATCGGGAGGGCAAGGCTCCGGCACGATCCGCGTCCGTGGCCATCGCCCGAGTTACTCAGCAGGCGGGTCAGTCGCAAGGCGTGGCTGCAGGTCATATGCCACCAACCCTCCCCCAACGCGTGATCCCTAAAGTCACCGGGATGCATCGTGCGGTGGCAAAATCTGATGGAAAGAAGGGAGAGTTGACGTACATACAGATACCAACAACAACAACAACAAAAACAACCGCCTCCCAGGGTCTTCCAACAGTAATCGGCTCCGGGAGGACGGCACGAGTGTGCGAAACCCTTGACAACATTCAGTCTCCAAGTGCTCAATGATGTATTCACTTATCGCAAAAACGCCATCCCAGAAGGTTTACCGGAACACCGGGTGAACGAAGGTTTCCCAGAAGCCAACCGAGCATTCGCACGGGGAGACCCCACCTGACCGCCCCGTCATCTCAGGAAGAGGAAGCAGCAGATGAGTGTGTCCGGCCGGGTGCGAAAAATTGCTCGGGCTTCTAAGGGGATGTGTGTCACCTTCCATCCGTGATCAAGGCCTTGATCGTGGAACACAAAGGGTTGTCTCCGTCGACGTCTCCATGGATGTCGATCGCCAGGTACGCAACCCCGATGTCCCAAGGAAGTTGGAGCAAATCCGTCATCCGAATGGAGCAAGCGGGGAAGAGAGGGAAAAAAAAAGATTGGCGATGGACCGGAGGCGCTTAAGCGTCGGTCGCCGAGGGTATTCGTCGGTGGTTTTCCGCAGGCAACTTCGGGGGGGCGGAGGACCGAAGGATGGATCCCGGAACGGAGATGTAAAATTTTCACGGGCCCGGTTCCGCGGGCATTTGACGGAAACATACACGAACATCCCAGGGCGGTCCGCCCGCGGTGTGCCACGAACGGAGTTGCGAGATTCAAAAAAAAACGTCACCGGGGTGGAGAGAGTGTGTGTATGTGAGAGATTTCAAGGATGAAGATTCTGCCCGTGTACACGATAGACGTCTAGACGACGGGGACTCCGAAGAGAAGTCGAAGTGGTGCGAAAGAGATCAGCCAGCCTCGGTTTTCGATCGGAATTAAGAACATCCTACCACCCTCTGGCCAACTGACCGCAGCTCGACCGCACCCCAAAAGCTCTTCTGACCGCTTCCGATATGAGTTGGGCTGGGTGAGTACCCTCAAAATACACCTGAACAAAGACAAAAATTAAACATCAAATTCGCCGTCCGAACCAGCTTCAAGAAATCTATCAACAGAGCGAACACCTCAGTGGGTTATATCCGCAGCGAATGATACTCGCCGATTGTAACACCAAAATCGCCCACCTCTCGACTCCCTATCCAGCTCCTGCAAAAGACAGGTCAGATCGAACGTACGGTGGATCATGAGTTCGCAGACGAGGAGGCGAAATTCAAGGCGTGCGTTTCCCTGCTTCACCATCATCTGACCCGACTACCCTCTTACATCCTTCAAAACAGATTCGAGAAGGAATGCGCAGCTCTGCAGAAAGAGAGCAAAGCCTATCTCGATGGTATTCGAGGTGCGTCAACGGCATCCACCTCCAGACCCATCCCTATCTCAACATCCGTCTCCCCCATTTCCGCGCCTCGTATGCAGGGATGGCATCTGCTCAGACACGGGTAGCAGACACAATCGAGCTATTCTACACCGCCGCAGATAGGACATCCGACGGTGCACTCGCCGCCAACGCCTACAAGCGCGCTGTCGAAGATCTCGACCACAGCGTCACGCGAGAACTTGTACGAGTCCCTTTGTCCCCTATCAAGACGCCTCCTGACTGTAAGGGTTGGATATTCTAGGACGCACCGTACCGAACGACGGTCATGGAACCCCTCGGCAAGCTCAACGCATATTTCCCAACCGTAACCGAACACATCAACAAACGAAACAAGAAGGTGAGGAACCGCATCTCTATCCGACCAACCGACCAACCTCTACTTCCCATCTTTTTTTCCCACTTCCCCGTCCTCCTGGCTCTCTAATCGCCAACCATCCCGACGGTCAAATGACCATCTTCACCCACTTGTCATCCGCGTTCGCGCTTCTGTGCTTACAGGCGATTTATTTCAGTTACTTGACTACGACGCCGCCCGCAGCAAGCTAAACAAAACCATCAGCAAACCGGGTGACGACCCGACGAGGCTCCCACGGGCTCAGCAAGAGCATGACGAAGCCAAAGAAGTCTTTGACCTTCTCAACGACCAACTCATCGCCGAACTTCCTCAACTCCTTAGCCTACGCGTGCCCTACTTCGATCCTTCCTTCGAAGCCATGATCCGTATCCAGTGCAAGTTCGCTGAAGAGGGATATGAGAAGCTTAGCGGCATTCAGAAGTACTTCGACGAGACCGTCAGAGACGATTACGCCGCTGGTCAGTTGGATGCCCAGGTCGAAGCCGCGCTGCAGGAGATGAGGGAGCTGTCGATATGCGGTGCGGCTTGACACTAACTGTGATTATTATTTTTTGGATCAAGTTAACGTGTCGTGTATGAAGTATGTATATGGACGGACGATTCTTAAGGCTGGAACATGTACGATTCAAACTATCTACACAATTTGGAGTATCCGCAGGACACTCAAAATGAAACGTGTCATTACCATGGCGTATCATATATCGTGCTGGCGACCAGCGGTACGAAAGCGAGCAAAAATATTGAGATATCACAAGAAAGCGCTCACCCGGGCTACCGATGACTTTAGTAGCAGTCATCTCATCGTATCCTATCGCTCAGTTGTGGTTGACGACTCAACCTCTGTTCCAAGGGCACATGATTCGGTGGTCCTCCGCCTCTACGCCTGCTGGGTGGGGGTGGACGACGAATGGAAACGACAGGCGGCGGGTGAGTGAGCGGTCGGGATG
>Ga0307517_10010931_pt1 | contig 12640 bp, 5 predicted proteins | sample 23_EM_MG_FD_194515 | JGI IMG/M metagenome (GOLD analysis project Ga0307517, IMG submission 194515) | Populus trichocarpa ectomycorrhiza microbial communities from riparian zone in the Pacific Northwest, United States - 23_EM | ecosystem: Host-associated > Plants > Roots > Unclassified | place...
TGTTTTCTATATTCATTTTCCTTTTCCAATTCAATACAGAATTTTGAATTTGCTGTGCAATATATTTAATACACTTTTTCTATTTTTTCCACAAACCATGAGGTTTTTTTAACAATCTTAAAAATATTACTGTGGTTTGTCTCGTTATATATATTAGTGGATTTTGATTTATTTTCATTGACTTTAATTGATGACTGATATTGTGATCGATGGTCTGTAATTGAAGGGAAAGGGAAACATGTGAAATATTTTTATAAATTGCTCTTATAAATTCGTAAAACTTGCGTAAAAAAACTGGGAAAATTCAGTGTTCAAAATTGAAATGCCAGTTGTTGAAATCGATCAAAAGGCCAACCTACGGGCCTTGATAAGCCCGCCCCCATGTAATATATACAGCTGTTACGACGTGTTTTCCTTCTGGCTCTCGACATTTGAGCTGAGCTTGATCAAGATCTCAATATCTCATCTCATTGTTCAAGCTGGAGCAAAGGAAAACATTATTATTATTATTATTATACGATATAACAAAGACATTAATTTTTAGTATTATTATTCACCTCCTCGCATAATATTGTGGGTTCGGTGTTTTTTTTCAATTTTTCATGTTAGTTTTTTAATTTTTATTTTATGTGATTTAACTTTTTAGTTCAAATTAACACAGTTATATATTTTTCTATAAAAGACAGTTGAGTTAAAAGAGAGCAGACTCAAGTAAAAAAAAAAAAGTATAATAAATGATAGATTTAAAATTTGTTATAAAAGCTAATTTTAATTCTCTATAGTTTTTAATTATTAGGTAATTGATTCTTTTATTTTTGAAAAAATTAATTTTAATATTGAACTTCATTTTCCTCATTTTCAATTTTTTTTTTGTGAGAGGGAAGAAAAAGAGTTGTCAGATTCTAATATAGAAAGAAAATGATCGCTATAATGATTACATTCATCAAAGCGATTGATTTTTGTATCAAATAGTTTTATATGATAAGGGAAGTTGAGAAAGAGTTGAGATAAATCATTTTTAATATTGAAAGTGTCTAGAAAATAGATATGTGCCCAATAAGATTTTGGGTTTCAAGTTAATTTTAGATTTTGTGTCGGTTTTTTGTGTTTTTGAGTGATATAAATTAGTTTAACAAGGTTCTTGTTTTGGGTAAAAAATAAATTGAAAATAAGTTTATTTTTAAAAGAACCTGGGATCTGTTTTTTCAATCATCACACTAACTGGATTCTAGAGATTCTCAAATAGCATGATTTTTTTTTAAATGATTGGGGGACGACAACATGTCATCCATCATATTAACTTAAAAATAATAATTAAAGGCTTTTGCGTGGGTCATTGCTTGGCTGATCAAATGTAAAGCGTGATTTAATTTTTGTTTTTAAATTGAATTTTTTTTAATTCCTTATTTTCTATGTATTTTTTAATTTTTTTTGTTTATGTTTTAATTATCATGTTTATTTAGCTTATTTTTTTATATATATTGCGATTATTTAAAAAACTCCTTCATGATCACCAATTGTTTCCTGGCCATGCCTCAACGACAATCAACAAATGCAATGGAACGAGGCAATTACCATCATTTGATGGCTTATCCGTTCCAATGGCGCTGATAATGCCTCCAATGCATCATGAGCCGCTGTCCTCCATGAGAATTCATCATCATGCATCGGACAACACTATCCCCGGACCAAAAGCTGGAAAAGGAAGAAAAGGAAACTCCTAACGCCATCCTTCATCATTATTCTGGAGAGCCCTTTAAAAGTAAAGATAGACATATAAAACATTATAATCGTAGCAGTTTTTTTATTTAAAATTAAAATAAATTCTCATTCAAATTTAGATGTAAATTTCATAATTAACACGAATTTATGATATTTCTGGATATGTGTGTGCTGTTAATGCAATAAACAGTTTAAATTATCCGACCTATCTTCCAAAATCCTAGCATAAAAAAGAAAAATAACGAGTATACAGAAGCAAAAGATCATATAATTCAAAAGCGGGTAAGGTCCCGGTGAGAATGGGCGTGATCTGGGAAAAGGCCCAACATCCCAGCAAGCAGGCTTCCCAAATTTGAAAAGCTAAAATGGGCTTGACAATTCACTTTTAAAGAAACTTTCAGTGGCAACAGTACAAGAAATGGCATCCTCTGCCTTCTGCTGGCTGTGGCTCTGGCTGGGGAATTAGAAAATCCAAAGAAGTTTTTCTGCCTACCTGAATTTCTTCATAGATCTGCTCATAATCACAATTCAACTGACACCGTTTAATTTTTTTCTCTCAAAAAGATCAATCGGGTCTTGTTTTTTTGATGCCCGAAGTTGGCTATGGCCACTTATGTTATTAACATTCTCCCGTTTTCATCTCCAACTTGCCCACTACACTCCGAACCCAAAAAAACCAGTAACCTTCACTTTCTGGGCAACTCATTATGTCAACAACCTGTGACTTTAACTTCTTGCAAGTCCCAAATTCAGCCTGTATTAGCTGCTATCAATGTAGAAGAGAAAGTGGAAGGAGAAATAGGAAAAGAGAAACCTAAGTTTAGGTGGGTCGAGATAGGTCCTAATATACCAGAAGAACAAAAACAGGCCATATCTCAACTGCCATTTAAGATGACCAAAAGATGTAAAGCGCTTATGAGACAGATAATTTGTTTCAATGACAAGAAAGGTAGTTTGCGTGGTTTGTTGAGTGCTTGGGTTAAGATTATGAAGCCAAGGAGAAAAGATTGGCTTTCTATTCTCAAGGAATTGAACAAGATGGAACATCCACTTTATCTTGAGGTATTCTCTTTTTTCCACTTTAATTGAATGCCTTCATTGATTATCACTTGCTTAAATCTTGCTTTGTCCATTGATTATTACTATTTAAGTTTGATTGGAAGATGTACAGGGAGAATTTGGAATGAAGTTTGAAACATGAATGATGAATGTTATTTTTAAGGTTAATGCTTGTTGTCCGGCAAAGTTAAGTATTCTACGATGGACTTTATGTAAATACTTAGATGGGTTCTATTTGTTGTCTCTGAAATTTTTTTTTTTACTTTGTTTGGAGTGTCATTTAGATCACGTTGGTTAATGTGATTTTATTTTTGAAAATATATTGAAATACCTTTTGTTTTTTAAAATTTATTTCTGATTCTAGTATAAATATATGAAAATATAAACAAAATTAATCTAAAGTAAAAAAAAAATTTCAAGTTTTTTTAAAAATGCAAAAATAAACATTCTCTTATAATTTTAATAAAATCAATAATACTGAATGTAATTAAATCTTGAGTTTAATTAGTCCTACTTTTTAATGAGTTTGTTGTTGTTGGAATCTATGTTTTCATTACTTCATCTAATTCGGTGATTAGGAATCTTCATCTGTGACATGTTTGGTTATTTTTAGCATGATTAGAACTGTGATTGTTGATATTTTTGAAAGTATTTTTTATAAAAAAATATATTAAAATAATATTTTTTTTATTTTTTTAAATTATTTTTTATATCAGCGCATCAAAATATCTAAAAATACTAAAAAAATATTAATTTGAAACAAAAAATAAATAAATAAAATTTAAATTTTTTAAAAAATATTTTTAAAATACAAAATCTTTTTTTTTCTGTTGATGAATGGCTTGTCAGAATATTTTGAATTTTGAATATTATATAGACAGCTTTAACCAACCTCTATGTCGTCCATGGAGCAATAAATTAGCTGTACGCTTCTTGTTTTGTTTCAGAATCAATCAGATGTTCAACTTTATGTTTGGCTTGTTTGTTATGTTTGTTTTTCTGTGGTTCGTACACGCACAAGCAAACATGAATACTCGGAGCATTTATATATTGAATGTAGCACAGTCCGCAAGACACCTTTGATTCTTATTTTATGGCTAGATTTTTGGATTGCTTAAATGGAGAAGGAGTGCTGTTACGTGTTTTTTTTTAAGGTAAACATATCAGTCTTATATTGTCATAAATTTATCAATGGCGTTCAAGAAATGCCCCCATTCATCCACAGCTGTGAAAGATGCAAGCAAGGGCACCTGGCTTCTTGCTTAATGCGCCACATATGAATATAAGTTCTCTTATTGCTGATAGGTTCAATCGCCGGGGTTGTTTAATCAAAAGAAAACGGTGGAGAGGACCCGTTAATGTCCACTTTTTTACTTCTCTTCCTTTTTGCTTGTCCCATCACAGTTTCTGATGTTCAATCCTTTCCTATTCATGTTCCTTCATTTTTCTTGAAGTTCATTTTTTTCTGTTATTATCATTCAATCCTGCAGATTTCATGAGTTGTATCCATCATTCTCATAGTTCCTGATGTTATATTTGTTAAAATCCTGAGGGTATATAAATTCATGCTCATATTCACTTTGAGAGATATTTCAATAGTTGTAAAAAAACTCAGCATTTGGTTATTTTTTAGTTCTGTTGGTGACCGCTTCTTCTTCCCTATCTGGTATGTATAAGACCACTTCACAACCTGTTCAATATTGAAAAAAATTCAACTGAAATAACAAAAAAAATTGCCAATCCTCTTCGGCAGCGATGAGGAAATTATCAGCAAGTAGCTCTAGTAACCAGCAAATAAAGACATTTTAAAAAGGAGTTATTGGCATTTAGCTGTTTTCCTCCTTCCAAGACATCACAGGAAATAGCCCTTTCCTTTACAGAAAAGCCACAAGAACCAATGGACTAAGTTTTAGTGAGGTTTGAGGAAGTGAGATGAATTTACTTGACAACATGTTACATGCCATGGCTTTCTTAGCAACATCCAGGAAGATAAGCACATGTTCTTTTAATGAGGTGTATAAATAATTTGTGCAGTAAAACATTCTCGTGCTTAACATAGTTCGAGTTTATTCAAGGTACAAAACCTTTTCCGTTTTTGAATACTAGTGTTCTTATTTTGTGTGCAGGCAGAGTTTCTAAACTCGCAATGTGATATAAGCTCATGGTCTTTTGCATCTTTATCAGGTGGTAGAAATTGCCCTTCTAGAAGAATCTTTTGAGGCTAATGTTCGTGACTATACCAAAATAATTCATTTTTATGGGATGAACAACCAGCTTGAAGAAGCTGAAAGAACTCGCTTAGCCATGGAGGAGAGAGGGTTTGTAAGTGATCAGGTAACGTTAACTGCTATGATTCACATGTACAGCAAAGGTGGCAATCTTACTCTTGCTGAAGAAACTTTTGAAGAGCTAAAGCTTCTTGGTCAACCATTAGATAGGAGATCATATGGCTCGATGATCATGGCCTATATCAGAGCTGGAATGCCTGAAAAGGGGGAGATGATACTTAGAGAAATGGACGCTCAAGAAATTCGTGCTGGAAGTGAAGTTTACAAGGCACTGTTAAGAGCGTACTCCATTATTGGTGATGCTGATGGAGCTCAAAGAGTGTTCGATGCAATTCAGCTTGCGGGTATTCCTCCTGATGATAGAACGTGTGCAGTCCTCTTAAATGCTTATGGAATGGCAGGTCAAAGTCAAAATGCATACGCTACATTCGAAAATATGTGGAGGGCTGGCATTGAACCTACTGATAGATGTGTAGCTCTGGTGTTGGCTGCATATGAAAAGGAGAACAAGCTCAACCAGGCCTTGGACTTTCTAATAGGTTTGGAGAGAGAGAAACTCATCATTGGCAAAGAAGCATCAGAAGTACTAGCTGAGTGGTTCGGAAGACTCGGGGTCGTGAAAGAGGTGGAGCTTGTCTTGAGAGAATATGCTGCGGGGTAAGTCAATTGCGAAATTCTCAGGGTTCTGATTTGTCTCCAAATCTTGCTGCATCCATGGAAAATTTTTGCTTTCCTGTATATATGCTCATGATTGACAGGAAGTTAAAGTGGTGGTGGTAAGATGTAGAGGTTTCTCATTTTTAGGTATAGATTCAAACTAGTTATTTTTTTAGTCTAAAAAATACTTTTCGAACTCAAAGGAATTATTTGACAAGTATAAGGATAATTTGCATTGACATGATCTAATTGATATTACTCTTGCTGAAAAAACTAGTTATTAAAAACAGTTTAACAGGTCAACCTTAAATTCTCTCTTTGTATCTTTATTTAGTTTTAGTTTAAAGTTAATCTCGTAAAAGTTGCATTGACATGATATAATTAATTTGATAAGTTCAAAGATAATTTGAACAAATAATAAAATACATGATTTGACTTTTAAAAAATTCAAAATGATATTTTTTTTAATATTGAAATGATAATATATTAGATTGACTTGAATTTTGCACCTCAACCCATCAAATCCGCAATTCAGATCATGAACTCTATAGAATTTAACAATTATATGATAATCAAAATAGATGTTTGTAAAATTAAACACTAACCAAATAAAAAGATATTTATTATAGATTGTGATAACTTTATAAAAAATAAATTATAAATATTAATTTAAAATCAAATAAAAAAAACAAAAAAATTCAATTAAAAAAAGATTTTATTTTTTAAAATAGAGGCACCATAATGTTTGTTCTTTTAGTGGAAAGAGTAATTCTTCCTAACCAGTCAACAATCCGCTACTACCCCTATTTCATTTGAATTGTAATATCAACACAGATTGAGGTTAAAGATGACTTTTCACCATTGTTCAAAGAACTTGTGCAGCAATAATATGCCTATTGAGTCAAAATGTTATCTGGTGATTCTGCAATTTTTTTGTTCTTAAATTTATCTTCATTTTTTGCCAAGGCAAGATGTTAAGCCAAGATATTTGTAGTTTAGATTTTAAGGACTCTCGGCTGTGATTTCTGGGCCTGGCCACTCAATAAATCTTTAGGATAGATATCGTCTCAAGGTTGGGCTAGGCCTTAGGTGTGAGACTGATTTGGGTTCAGCTGGGTAGTCCACTTTGTGATCGCTTTTCTGTTCCGAACTCGTCCTCCTCGACGTATATATGAAGGAAAAATGACTCTGGAGTGAAGGGCCACAATGGAGTCGTAGATGCAGAAGCTCAGGCACTTCTTTTGGATTACAATTAGCTCGGGATATTTACTGGCGTCACTGTCCTCGAGGTGGAATGTCATTCGCAAATTATAACAAGGTGTTTCTCAAAGTGGAAAGAGTCCTTCTACCATGTAGGCCTCCCTGTTGATGACATTTTTGGCTGGAAATCTTCCTTAGCAGACATCTCTTTTATTCATGTCTCAGGACAAGCAAACAGAGTGGCTCAGTTTTTAGGTCATAAAGCTTCCTCATTTGAGGAATCCATCTCTTCTTAGAGATGCAATGGAGGTCTGTTGAGGCGGAGGATCTTCCACATCCGTCTCCATGGAGCCCTTCTAACTTCAGAGGCCAACCTCCATTGGGTCGAAGGGTACAGTACTCCCGGCATCCATATCCGAATAAATTGAGTATTTAGACTGTAGAGTTGGGTATAATTACCATCTCTATCTCTTATGTACTTCATTTTCGATATTCTTACTTTCTTTTTACTTGGATATCATATATATTCTAACATAAACGTTTATAAGATATGACAATAATATATATAACTTAGGAATATATAATAGAGATAATTAAATACATAGAAATATATTGTAGTCTAATCTCCAAAATATAAGTAAAAATTAAACTAATTAAAAAAAAATCGCAAAATGTCTTGTTGATTGCCACCCGCGGAGAAGATTTCGGACAAGTGACAAAGCAACTTGTTTTCCACGGTAAACAATTTTATAGTCGAAGTGCCTTAAATTTGGACCTATAATTCTTACTTCCAAGAAATGGAAATGGAACTATGTTCGGCAATCTTGCCATTGATGCTCTCCACTTGTGCTGGTTCAAGCCTAGGTCTCCGCATCTTTTCCAGTTTTTTGGTGTCGAGGTAATGTCCCGAACCCATAAAAGGCCTCTGGGAATTCTTCTAGTGAGACTATATATTCATAGAAAATGCATTTTATGGTCGTCATTATCATCGCCGAGATGCGGAATATATATACCACCGTGCAACTGAAAATGTACCCAACGTTTTTTCTTCTTTCTATCTTTTCCATGTCCAATTGGGAAATTTATCAGGTGCTTGGATCTCCCATATATAATCCTTCTAGCATGCACCATCTTGATGCCTTTTGTGGTGAACAATAACAATTTTAGACCCCAAGTGGATTTCGTAATAAGAAGGCTTCGTGTCCTCTCGCACCATTGTTGGGCGTGGAAACTGAATCCAAATTGCGTAATTTAACACCCTATTAAAGTTAAAGTTGCTTATGCATACTTGCATCAGAATGTTTTCCTAAAATCTCTCATTTATGTATACATCCTTATGCATTGCGTGTTTTAATTTCCAAGTATTTTTCTTTCTTGTATATCTTTCTGTATTCATATTTCTCTCATATATGTATTTTTATTTATTTTTAAATAAGACTTCCTTACCAAACCATCAAAAGAAAAAACAATTTGCAATATATATATAAAAATATTTTTTATAAGCCATATATAGATTAATAATTAATACACCAAAAGGATATTAAAACGTGTTTTGTAATGAAATACATGATATATTTTTAAAATGTTTTGCACTTTAAAATATATTAAAATAATTTTTATTTCTTATTTATTTTTTATATCATTATATCAAAACTATATAAAAAAACATTTAAAAATAATATTAATTTAATATTTTATTTTAAAAAAATAACTTTAAAAAACAATTCTGGCATGAAAAAACAAACACTTCATTAGCCTAATGGCAGGCAAAAGGGTATTCGAAGATCCAACTTAGCAAATCTTGACGAGTATAGGAAGCAAAATCAGTAGAGCTGGAGAAATAATACTCGAGACCCAACGTCCAAAGCTCTAAGACGCAACCAACAAAACCACCCAAAGCTCAAAAAACGAACTCCTCTGAAAGTTGATTAAACGTCTATGAATTGCGAATACCACACCAAATGGATTTTTAAAAACCATTAATTAAACAGCAAAAAAAAATTGAAAAAAAAAACAAAAAAAAATGAAAAACCTAGAAACATAAAAACTTGGAACATCTTGAAAAAATTGAAATAACTCATAAAAATCTTAAAATTTTGAAAACCAATCTCGGATCCTGAAAAAACTTATTTTCTTATGGTAAACATATTTCTATTAAGAAGTTTATGGATATCGTTGTTTGAAAGTTTTCTCTAGGCTTTTTAAGTATTTATTTATTTCTTGGTTGTTGTTGGGGCATTTTCATTTAAAATTTAAATAGCAGAAGGGCACATGTGAGTATATGAAAGTGAATATTTTTTAAAATGATATACTCGAGAGGATAATCTTAAAACACAAGGACAGATGGATGTATTAACCAAAATAATTATTGACCATCAAATTATACGTCCTTCCATCAAGTATCCTAATCAAGGCACAGCCATATAATATAGTAGCTTGAAACTTCCTTATCAAAGGAGGAAAGACCGTGTGGTTTTTTATCAAAATTGAATGCCCAGACCGCATCGAAGGCATTAAAAGTTTGTTTTCAATCACTATCAACGACATACCAAAACAAGTGAAAAACTTTATTTATATATATATATTTGTTGTTTCAGATAACTTGGAATGCTACTGGGAGCGGCAATTGGAATAAGAAGTTTAATTTTTAACTCGTACGTCCCAATCTGAAGAATTTCACTGGGAAAAGGAATGAACAAAAAACAGAAACGAACAGAAAGAAATGGTGATCAATTATCAAACGACTAAATCATGCATGGCCAGTGAAATAACATGGAAATCCAGCTTCCTGGTTGGTATTTGATTAATACAAGTACTTTGTTAATATAAGGTCGATCAGTCTAGCTCATTTAGAGATAGATGGTGATGCTAATGTGTCACTACATGACATGAACCCGGGTGGTGGAGATCCTCGTCTATGAAGGAGTTCAAGCGCCAATGCTTGGAGATCACCGCCACTAGTTCCTGATGAGCCACCGCTGCCTCCAAACTGACGGATATCCATTTGCCGCTGCTGCTGCATGTTGGACCATGATGAGGGTTGCATCATTGGATCAAAAAGAGATGATAAATCGTACGCGGCGGGAATTGAAGAGGCTGATGGTAGGTCTGCTATTGAGAGTGGAGGCGGGGTCACTAGTGTTGGTGGGGGCGGAGGAGGTGGCGACGGAACCTCCAATGCTGCTAGATGGGCTTGCAAGTATGAGAGTTCTGCTTGTAAATTTACTACCTGTGTAAGAAATAAATTTGCCAAAAGAGAACAAAGACAATCAATTTGTTAGCCGACTAAATCTTTACTATTACTCCGTAAAACAATTTAGTACATCTCGGAAAAATTAATTTTATTCATTAGATTATACTTGGTTAGTGTATTATGATAAGTAACATATACAGGAAGTATATAAATATATTTAATCGAAAAAATAAAAACAATCAAATATAGATATATAAAATAAACGTATTTATGAGATAATTTTATAATAAATTTCTATAATCTAAAAAAACACAAGAAAATATATTTTCTTTGCACTCATGATTTTCATTGTTTAACCGTCGTCGTTGTAGTGTCCATAATTGAACACAAGATTGAGTGTTTTCTATCGAGAGTAATTAGTTTGTGAAGACAAGTTAAAACAAACTTCCAAAAACAAGACAATTAAGGTTAATCGAGTAAAGATGTTATTCATGGAACTATGTTTATTTATTTATGAAATACACATGGAACTACATAAATTGATTAATTAATAACGAAGACCTATAAAGATAAACATGACACAAGTTTGAGGTTCCTCGTCTTTGTTTATGCCAAAAGGGTGCTTGAATTATGTGCACAAGAACATGGTGTGTTGCGAGCAACTAAAGATTTGTTTTGAAAAAGGAATAGAAGATGGAGATTAAGCACAGAATTCTTCTGCATTATTGACATTGAAATACGAGAAGGAGAGGCTGGCTGTTGTACTTGGTTCTAGCCAATAATTGTTTCTAAATTTTAGATTCACACACACACATAAGCCCTATACAGTATAGACTTAAACAGCCACTGTACGTTTCCCTTAATTATCATGGTATAAAAAATCAAATTGCCATAAAATAACAATTTTTTCAAGAAGAAAAGAAAAACAATTGGGCAATGTTGCCCAATTAATTCCATCTATTCGTAAAATACACGGCATAATCAAACCCAGAAAGGAATTGGGAAAATAAAATATTATAGCCATCAATTGGTTCATATCAGCTCATTCATTCTAAGTACTAGATTTAAATAAAAAAACTAAAAAAAAGGATGTTTAATCAAGTGGTAATTTAATGGAACATGCAAAGAAGAACAATCACAGAGTGTTTCGTGATTTAATGGAAGGAAAATAATATTTTAGTGCTTCGACTGCTCTAAATCCTCCATAACTTGACAAAAGTACCCCTAAAAGACCCTGCTGTGAAAATCCAACGATTTGTGCAGTGGGAGAAGGGGACTACTAATTGCCCTGACCCCAAAAGGTTACCTTCTAGAAACAAGAAAACCGACCATCCCCAGAATAACTGCAAATCCACGATTTGCACAGAAAAGTGGCACAAACTCCAGCCTATACCATTATAGTAACCGCCTCAGGCTTTTGATTAATTTGTCAATCAAAAACGCGTTCTTGATTTCAGTTAAAAGCACAAAATTATCCCCCAAGCAGTGGTGCCGCAGCACGAAAAAACACAAAATTTAGAACCCCATATTGGCTCCCCCCTCCGCTAGGAGCAGCTCTAGAGGAGGGCCAAGTGAATCTGCTTTCTCACTGGCTTGGAACAGCTGAGCTAGACACCTCTCTTGCTACCTTGCAAAGGGTAATTGACCTAACTTGCATGAATGGTTTGACAAATTGACAAAATAAACCACCCCATGAAATTAATTCCATCGAAGAAAACTAGAGAAAAGTCAACTGCAAGATTAACAGTGCAAAACAGCTAATCGCATTGACAAAGGGAAGCTTCAAAAAACAAATTTCAAGAACGGACTTAATACCACCATAAGCAATCAAAAGACGTAGAAAGTGTCAAGCAACATTAAAAGTGTCAAGCAAATAGCACAAGTGGTGTGCTTAATAGCCTCAACTAAGAAGCAAAAGAAAAGAGAACAACAGAAATAACTTTGTCTCTCTGTTTTCAAGTTGAGAAAGATGACAACTTCTTTTTTTGTGATCAATGAAATTAAATAAAATAGTAACTAAAAAGAGATTTAATTTACCTGTTGTTGAAGAGAAAAGATGTGAGCAACACAGCCATAGACTGGATCTCTTAAGCGAGCTTGAGCCTCATAACAAATTGTGACCACAGCATCAAGTCTTTTATGGACAGGAATGTGTAATAAAAGCTTTGACACGTTACTTGCACCAAAAACCTTATGCACCGCTGCAAAATGTGCTGCACCTTGCTCTGAGTCAAAATAAGGTGCAAATATACACCCTGGCACACACTTCCTCCTCAAGAATTTACAAGCACCGCATGGCCCGCCACCACCGCCACCACCGCCGCCACCACCACCACCACCACCTCCACCGCCACTACTTCCACCACCAGCACCAGTATTTATAGGGTTTGTAGTTGCGGTACTCATTTCTTTTCTTTTTCTTTAAAAACAAAAGAAAGTAAATATAGTAGTTTGTCACATAATTAGGGTTTGTATTTGAAGAATGAGATATAAGAGAGAAGAAGGGTATGTGTATGTGGTG
>Ga0307517_10010932_pt1 | contig 12640 bp, 18 predicted proteins | sample 23_EM_MG_FD_194515 | JGI IMG/M metagenome (GOLD analysis project Ga0307517, IMG submission 194515) | Populus trichocarpa ectomycorrhiza microbial communities from riparian zone in the Pacific Northwest, United States - 23_EM | ecosystem: Host-associated > Plants > Roots > Unclassified | place...
TTGACCCTCATCCGTCCATTTTCTCTTTCCAAAGACTTTATACTGGCCCTCGCGTCTCTCTACGATGCGGGCTTGACCTCCATCGCAAAATCCTATGGCGGATATCGCTCACTTCTAGATCTAAGCCTAACCACGAACGATGCAGACGACTGGCCACATATCTGGATACAGACCAAAATCGCTCTCATCGATTCCTTCCATATTGTCCTCACCGCACTCTTCAACGGCCAGCCAGGTGAAATCGAGAAAGAACACTTATTCGCCCTCCTCGACCTCAGAGTCGCACTCGCCCCTTCCAACACTCCGTCAACACCATTCCTCGACCTCCCTCTCATCGCGGACTATCACCACGCATACAACCTCTTGGAGAAATTACATTCCATCTTCAACGAAATCAGTTCAGAGCGGGATCCAAGATGAGATCTCTTAGAATCTTCACTTTCCTCACTTTTATCCGGAATAGAGAAAAAGAATCCTGGAGTGGTTAAGGCCGTGCTTCATTCGAAGGCGAAGAGCGACCACGACCACCACGACCACTCCATTGCCACCAGGGGGAATCCAATTCCACCACCCAACACTTCCGACAACAGCAGTAAAGAAATCACTGCATCCCTCGATTCCAAAACCTCCCAAAACCTCCCACGTCACTCAACTGTTGAGAGATGACAGATTCGGAGGAAATGTTGAGCGAATTCTCGAAGGGCTATTGGATGGGAGTTTGGAATCTGAATTGGACGATGTCGATGAGGAGGAGGGAAAGAAGGAGGAAGGGAGTGGGAAGGGCAAGCAAAAGGCGACACCAAAGGACAGGGAAAAAGAAAGTCCATTTGCATATGATGTTTCACAGAGAAGGAACATATTTGATAATGAAGAATTGGATGTTGCAAGTGTGAGGGTTGGGAAGCAGAACATTGAGTGAGTCTTTGTCTTTTCTCAATTTCCCAGATCCCATTTATTTCAAGATTGCAGCACAATCGAGAGGATGAAGTGGGATATCCTACAACGCGTAGAAGAGATGGAAGAGGCCGAAGCCGAGTTACTCGAAGACGAAGGAGACAATAGGAAAGAGAAAGAAAAACCACGGCCAGATACTGCCTATGACGAAGATGAGATCGCAGTCAGGGCGAGTAGAATACGCCTCTTAGCAGATGAGGAAAGCGACGCGGACTCCTCTGATGACTCTGACACTGAACCGGAACCTTTGGACCCAGAGACCGTCATCGAACAAGCGTACCTCCAAGATCCCAGTGTCTTTGAACGTGATGCCAATACGAGGCGTGGAAAAGCAAGGACCGAGCTGCGTAATCTGACAGGTTGGGCAGACGAGCAGATCGAAGGTTGGAAGGTCATTTTAGAGAGGACGGTGAGATCTCTTTTTGTTTGGACGAATCGCCCGTCTCACCTTTGAATCCTTTCTTTAGCCTGGGAAAAAAGCGAAGTTGGAAGATAAACACGCTTTTAGTGGGAACGTTGAAGGTTGAAATTGCATGTACCAGGCCCAAGTCGTTCCGGTGGATACCGAGGAAGGGGCAAGGGAGGTGTACGAGGTGGGGCGGCTGGCGACAATGGCGGAGAGAGCTCGAGGGGATTTAGACGTGGTGGGAGAGGAGGGACATGATTGCAAAAGCTGGAGGAATTGGATAGTGCCACCAACTTGAACGTTCTCTGACCTCTCGATTTCGAATTCAATTTTATTTGTGGCTGCCTGAACCTATCTCCCTGTTCCCTCGAATCACCCTGCATTCGGGAAGGAAGAGAATTAGTTAATCTGTACCACAAATAAATTGAGGGTGTAGACTTGTCTGGAGCGGCATCGCTGTCGAGGAGATATCTCCTTGCTGAGTGCAAACTATATCTCTGCATTGTCAGATTTGCCATACATAGATGCTGCAATAACAAGAATGATGAATGTAAGAAGGTGCAGAATTTATGTAAAAGAATACAAGTTACAATTACAACAGAAAATAATTTAAATAACCGATAAAAGAAACCGGGCAAGACTTAATATTGACTTAGAACACAAAACCAAAGTCACGTCGATCAGGCACTTCAATACTGCCACCATTGCTGACGGGTAAATTGGAGACGTGTGTACGACCTGGCGCTGAAGCAAGGAGAGAAATAAGGCCTTGATATAAATGCTTCTGGAATCGAGACCATCTTTTGGAACACTTGACTTGGGAGAAAGGATGGCAAGTCCACTGGATAAAGGGTGGTGTGATACCCACGAGGTTGGAATGACAATAGGCCTTCCTCTCTCAAGACCTCTAATAATTCCCAACAGACTGGACAGCATGGTTTAGAAACCGCAAATCCATCAGTATTTGATATCTGTATCATATTCAGAAACTATGAAAATCAATGATATCAAAGTATAGTATACCTTTTCCTGTAGAGACAAGTCCGTGGGTGCTGCCATTTCTGGATAATGCGAGCATGCTCCTGCTACTCCTTCACAATGGTCACGGCCAATAAACTTAACCTCGCCAGGCTTGAGTGCGCCATTCACCTCGCCATTTGTTGGCGACTTCCCGAAATGAACCAAAAGAGGTCCAGACTGAGGAGAGTTTGAATCAAGAAATTCCTGAAGTCGTACGATAGCTCGGTTGGCCTCAGCGACACTAAGGGGTTTAGGAACGCAGTAGCAGAGGTTGCGGATTACACGATGCCAGTTGAGTGGACCACCTGCGGAATTGTTGTGAGGGTTTGATAGAATGAGAGACGTTTCAATTCGGTTTCTTGTCTTCAGCGACAAGATACGAAGGGCCTCAAAATAGCTGACATGGACGTTCATCCATTGTTTGAAGGAATCGAAGCCCGAGCACACATCCTCACTCTGCGGTTCTCCGTCCTGACCATTCTCAGATTCCCCTCCTCCGTTGATCTCATCTGCCACCTCCAACCTCTCTGAACCATTGTGAGTAGTTGCCCTCCATGCGCCTCGAGGGTTTGTGGATCAACGGCTTGATCACCTCAAGGTGGTCATGATACGCCTGCGACGATACAACCCTCCAGAGTAAATTAGTTCCAGATGTCGGCGTTAATGCTTGCAAGATCCTCCTCAACGACTTCCGCGTCCAAACCCTCGACCACCTCTGTCACCTTCTCCTTCAACTTCGACTTTATTTTCTCTTGCTGCAACTTCCGACGCGCAATCAATGACTGTCTGTGCGCCAGGAGCAGACCAAGAAGCAAATGTTGGAACTCCTCACATGTCTCCATATTGAATTCGGGTCATAACCGTGCTCCGTCTCCTCGTTGGCTTTTTTAAGCGCACGAACCAAACGATCAATGTTGTCACATTTCATCCCTCCCTTCAAGTTGCATTTACGAGTGAACGACAAGGCGGCTTTGATTTCATCCATTGAACCCATAATACTGAGATACAGCGAGTTGTCTGGCCGGAACGATTTTGGGTTCTCCGATCTGAACCATTCGCATTGTTCTTGGAGTAAGGTGGTCGACGCGTCTCCGAGATGATAAATAAAAACCCATCGACTTCCAAAACGTGGCCCGCCATCCCATCTTGGGCCAGCAAGACAGCGTAGCGTAGGCACATGCTTTCCAGAACATCTCCGCCCTCGCAAGACGGTTGCCTTCTTGTCGGTGTGCATTTATAAAATCCGTGATGGTTGCAGTGTGATTTTCCAAGGGATGAGGATGCTCTATTCTATTAAGTGTTGGTTAGTGGAAGAAGAATGTCTTTAAGGCCTTATGCTCACATTTTATGATGGAAGAACTTCCTGCCGAAGGGGATTTTGTTAATCTTTTCCCAGAGTGACGAACCAGATTGAACCTTGAATCAAGGGCTAATGCCAGTTGTAAGGGCTGATTGGTTTAAAGCCGTGATTTCGCAACCTGCTCGACCCTCCTCTGCAGCCGTTGAATCAAGGAGTGCTTCAACATTATGTCCAATTGCCATGATGTTGATCCTTGTGCTGTCCCTTCCTTGTCCGAGTCGAATCGTGACTGCAGCAACCTCTCCGGCATCTCGCACAAGAAGTAACGCCAACGCATTAAGGATCCTGTCCTCCTCCCGCAGCTCCTTATCGAGAATGCCACGAATTGGGAAGGATAATACACTAGTGGTCAAAACTGGCTTCACAAGTGGAAGGAGCATTGCGATAGTCCTCCACTCCGACTGCAGATCCTGGCTTTCTCTGGAATCTTCTAACAAAGGCGCAGTAGCTTCATGAGAATAAATATGTGAAGATGATATCGTCTGAGATATCCAAAGTTTGAGTATACACTAGAATGCCACATACCTGGAACGCGCTATTAGTCTGCCACAGTGGGCATTGTTTGAAGTTGTTTGCAATCTGTGCCAAATTGAATGCAACCAGTATAGCTGAGCATCCACAGCAGTGATTCAGTCTCCTTGTCCCTCCACTTTTTCTTCATCTATAAGCAACATGGGCAAATGGTACACTTTATGTTATCTGATAACGACCGACAGGGGTTGACACCGCTTGTTAGGACTCCAGATTACACTGATGATGTTTTGCATTCGAAAATATCCACTTTAGTGTATGTCCTGTCTGACCTCGGACTTTCAACACATATCTTATCAGCCTGCTTCCTGTAGCTCTGGTGCCATTCGCAGATTAGCAGTCGAAAGGGAGACAACGAGTTCCATGACATATGAGAACTTTGTCACCGATCTGGACACGGGGGATGCTTTTACGGCGACAGTCTTGGACATCCTTGTCAAGGTAGGTGTTTATGTCGTCTTCTTGACTCATTCAAATAATTTGATCAAACGTCAACAGGAAATCGCAGACAGGCGCTTAAGGGCGAACGCCACGGAGCGCAGCTTGTTGAGCGAAAGGACAGTGCGAACCCTCCGTTCCCTAGTAAACTCCTCACGTACCTACACAAACCGTTTTCGGTCGCATACCCGACGGCCTGTTGTAAATATTCCGGAGTATCTGGCTGTACCGCCTCCACCAGAGCTGGACATGATGGAAGAAGATGAGGATGAATTTGAGATGGATGTGCCACAGGTGGAGGGTGCAAGATTACCTTCTGATTTGCATGATGCATATTCAGGTAGTCGTGTTCCTTCGTGGTCTTTTTCTGCTATTCCAACGAGAAGGGGTATAACGAGCTCCCCGACGTCCGACGATTGGCAACCCCAACCGTCGGGCTCCCCTTCAAATCCTGCGTTACCTCGACCTTGGCCAAACGCTGTCACCGCACCATCTACCTCAACTCAGGGCTCGCTAAGTCGCCAAGCATCGATACGTCGTGCTACAAGAATTCGTGTCGACTTCAACGAGTCGTCGCACCGCCGTCGGTGGTCGTCGGCAAGGGACTGGTCGGCAAGAGAACCTTCAGCTGTGTCCCCTCATCCAGATTCAGCCGAATCCGTGACAGAACCAAGAGATGGTCTGGTCTGGAATAGACCTTTGAATTCGGCAAGTCGGCGATTCTTCCCGTTGCAGCGTGCAAGGAGACGAGACTCTTGGTCGTCGACTTGGCCCACGCCCGATATTAGAGAAGGCCTGAGCCCTGACACAGAGGAACCATCCGATCCCGTTCCTACCACTTCTTGGAGTGAACCTGCGTTTATTGATCCACCTTCTCCTGACTGGACGTTCGCTCATCGCTTCGAATCGGATTCCCGAGCAATATTCAGGGTTCCCCGATTACGTCGTGGAGGAGTCATACCACCCGAGTCTATGATTTCTCGCCACGCATCACCTATCACCGTCACCTCAACTGAAAATGCAGCTGCCTCATCGTCAGCTACCAATGTGCCTACCCCTGTTGTAGTGCTTACTCCACCTTTGGAATCTCTCCCTGGAGAAACATCTACCCTCGTTATTCCTTTCTCTCCCCCACGACCTCCATTACCACCTTTGGCTGCAGGCAGTGAAGTCACGGCTTATCCTACTCCGGGTTCCACTGAAAATGAAAATCTCACGTAAGGCTATGATTTCTGTAGAAACACCTGCTTTGGACTATGTACTCGTCCCTTGATTGATGACTATGTAGTTTTTTCCCTCTTTAATCCTGTAAAAATATGGATACCTGGCGAAAGGAATGCCATGTCCACCGTTTTGGGAATCGCACTGCCACCACGCTTCTCACCAAGTAACCGCAGGTGAATGAACATTGAAGGGATTCCTATTATCAAAAGGCGGTCGCGCCCTCAACCCCGTGTACGTGAACTTTCGACAGAAGACGATACTGAAGTGGCAGACATCAACGAAGATGAGGACAAGTTACTGTAAGTTCCCATCTAACACACTTTCTAGTTTTCTACCCCGACATCTATAGACTCGCGGACTTGATTGAGCTTCGGAAGCTGAGGAAGTCAAGGGAAGGAATCGATGTTGCAAAGCTGAACAAGGGCAATACAAAGAAGAAGAAACGACCCCGGGATGAATCTGAGATTGGTGGATTGAAGAAGGGAGCTGGCACGCACGATGATGAGGAGTATGTTCGAGTAATTCTCGACAGTTTTCATGTCCCTAATCGACGGTCAGGGATGAAGAAGAAAAGAACGCAAGGACAAGACGAGTTGTACGATCCAACAACTTCACCCAGCAGACCAACACCTTTGATGTCGATAAACACATGTACGTCTTTTGTTCTTTGGCCAGGATAAGCTAAATTTTGAAATCAGGATGGCATACATAGAGGAGAACCTCAAAATTCGGTCGAGACCACGCGAAGATTCCGATGAAGAGGACCAGACGCTACTTGACCCGCAGGAGGAACTCTACAGTCTTGCAGACAAGTGGAAAGTAGAGAAGCAGAAACCAACTAATGACGGCAGCGTTACGAACAGTATGCAAATGCTCACCGCCATTCCAGAGGTTGACCTCGGTATGGAGTAAGTATCATTTCCTCAATTCAAAAATTTGTTGACACGGCTTATTTACAGTACGCGGTTGAAGAATATAGAGGATACGGAGAAGGCGAAGAGGGTAAAAGCAGAAGAGCGTCAAGAGAATCGAAAGAAGATGAAGACTGACGAGGAGCACCTCGTGGCTACTAGATGTGAGAGGGCATGTCTTCCCACTTCTGAACACCCTCAACTCTTCACCAGTCTACCGTCCAAATCTACGACCCAAGTCCGATGCCGACATCTTGCGGGATGCCAAGCTGGAGGCAATGGGGTTACCTCCACAGGATGATTCCCCTCGAAGAACCAATCACGATAGGCACCAGACTGCAACAGACGAAATTGTTTGTCTCTTTTGTATATGTTATGCCTAATGACTAAAATGTCTGGCCTTCCTTCTGTTAGGTTATGGAACGTTTCAAAAAACGAATGCGAAAATAAGAGGGTGGCATTAAAACCTAGTTGAAAATTTAATTGATCATTTTTGTGTTTTCAGTTGAGTACATCAATATTCCGGAACAGAAAACGGCACTACACGACGACTGAAGCGGAGGACCATCCCAGCGAGACCTTGACGTCTTTTTTGGACATTTGCCGTGCAAGGCAGGGGCAGCGCTGCTGTGTCTGAGGAGCCATCCAATGGCATTCGTGCCTCGCTCGCTTGCTCTATGGAAAAACAACCAGCTGGTAACCTCGACCTCGACCTCCGCTCTTGAAGAGGCTGGTAGGTTGGCAGTGGACTCGAAGGAAGGGTATGGTCCTGGATGAATTTTTCGTACCATATGAATGCCTCATTAAGGCACTGTAGAAATTCGTCCCCGTCAATCTGGACATTCCAATCAACCGTCTTATAAAACTTCTTCTCCAGCTTGATGAGGTCAGAGCAATCGTACTCGCGTTCTATCGTCCGCTTCCACCACACCACTGATATGCCTTTGTCGAACATTATCTTGGTGGCAATCATGTAGCCCATGAGGAAGATACGACGGGCATCGTCAATGGTGCTGGGAACGTTGGGTTGCGAAGCTGCCTGGAAACGCCGGGAAAGTGTGAGACCAGCTATTGTGACTCCAAGGCCGAACTGCGAACGATAAATGACTGTGGAGATAAAGGTTTGTAGTTTAACTTCCCAATCTCGGACATTCGTATAGTTGGCAGGAGTGAAACCATCGGTAATAGCCCGTGCGATATACAATGACATTAACCGATGGTCAATCCCACCGGCAGACAAAAAGGAGTAATCGTATTTCTAAAGGAGGATAAGCATCGACACTGGTATCTGAAGAGGATTTCTCACTGAATCAATGGTCATTTCTCGAATGCCTTGCAAATCTTGTCGGAAGTTGTGAATGACAGAAAAGCTTTTGTTTCACTGTGATTTATAAGTAATTTTGAAGTGTCCTGGTATTCCATATCAGCCTTTTATTACGACAGAAGCACGACGTCATGATAAACTTGTCTTAGAAACTCGATTTCGAAATAGCCTAAAAATTGAATATGATCGTCCGATTTAGGTAACTATCTCCAAATTTGGGATACAATGTGTTCCTCATAGCAGCCGAGTCTGCCCAGATGGGTTACATTTTTTTGAGACTTAGTATTGTTTATCAGTTTCTCAGGCGTACGACCTTTCTTCAGATTGAACAGTCCTTAACAGCTCCCATGATAAAAAAAGCAGGGGCTGGTCTTGATAGGTGTCTTCCGACAGGTCTTGATACGCATCTGTGCTCCGTTTTATTGAAGATTTTGAGCCCAAGATCAGCACTGACGTTTCTCCAGCGGGTGAATGCGGCTCAAATTTAAATAACCTCGGTTTCGTGAGGCTTGTGTTGTCAATGGCTGGACTATCAGCTTCGGACGACCATTCACGTACTCGAAATGATTGCTGCAATATGTGTCTTGTCACTCGTGGTTGTCTTGTATCCTTTTCTTATCTTTATTTAAGACAAAAATAAAGATTGGCCGCTTAACTAGGCAGATCTCGGTATCTTTGACGTGTGTTTTTTCGGCTGGGAAGAGTCCCGTCTCAAGTGACGTTGCAGGCACATCCGAGTCCAATTAGCCAGAACCGGCGAGCACAAAAAGTACTTATAATTGATTCATTCATTCATCTGTGGAAACAGAGAAGGGGGAGTTCATGCCGTCATGATGAGGTCTGATTGATATATAGTCGGTACTGCTCCTGTACTGAGGCAAGGTAAGGAATGATAGACCACGGACAGATAAGCAGAGTTAATACCTCTCATGTAGTGCATGAAGAGCCTCCTCAACGGTCGCATCCGCAGAATCAATATCCTTCGCCTTGCGTTGACCTCAGCCGCGGCCTTCCTAAATGCTGCCAACGCACGGTTAACCGATTGAAGCGCCAATCCCATCCATCTAAACTCGGTCTCTTTGATCCCTGCTTCTTCCCCTTTCTTCTGATCGATTGTAATATGTCTGCAGGCCTGCGATATATGCGCTCAGCATCACGTCAAAGATTGTCTCGCATACGCAGCGAAGCTGGAGAATGAAAGGAAGAGAATTCTCCATGGTAGTAAAGTCGGGTACTTGCAGGCCACGCCGGAGGTGCTTCGAATCTCCGTCAAAGCAGCTGCATAGAAAAGTTGGATTTGGATTCCTTTTGAAAAATCCGAAGGACCGGCCATCGGCGAAAATGCAGTGGATAGGTAGAGAAAAATCTTCAGTTTGGTTGTTGAGGTCGCAGCCTGTACATCCAGAAGTTCAAGAGCAGGTGGTGTAAGCCTGAAACGCTGAGGCTTACCATCACATTCGGCTATAACCTGGGCAATGGCCTTCAAACGTTCCGTGTCATTTCCTACTTTGAGCTTCATCTCGATGAAAAGAATCGCGACAGCGCCAAAAGTTTTGAAGAAGTACTCGATGCGGTCCTGCGTACCAATGCGACCGCCGACTGTAGTCTCTGGGTTATTCCTCAGCATGAAAGTGAACTGTTTAACGAGGTGGTTGAAAACCTGTTGGTTGGGGTGAACTTTCGAGGTCGCGAGAGAATCGGATTATTCGACATCTATGTCCATCACAATAGACTTGAAAAGAGTTGTGGGAATACGAGAGCGGTGGATCTCAAAGATCCCAATGTCTTTTAACTCATTCCATGGTTGAAGTCCGACGAGAGGAGCGACGGCAGCATATGTGACTTTGGAGAAGCTAACTCCCAGGCAGGGTTCTACGTCAACATGTTACCATACCACTGAGATTCCAAAACAGACAGAGACAGACCTGAGTCGTCGTCTTCCAACATGGCAGGATCAACACCGAACTGCTTCATGAGGTGACGTATAACGGCCATAGCGGCATCTGGTGTATTCACGTCGTTGCCTCTTGGATTCCACTGTGGACGCCATTGTGGACCGTGGATCCAAAATTGCCAAATTTTGACCTCTGCCTCGTTATTGATCTGTAGCATCGAGTTCCAAGTTTGCTGCCATTCCGGAACGACCCCTTTCTGAAGTGCCTTAAGCCCTTGATCAGAATGACATCCGTGCCAGGCGTGAAGTTTTGTTTGGAGTGCCTTTATAAAAGGGACTCGAATATGCCATGCTCGGCGATGGCTTGTGATTCTTTTTAAATAAACTTGGCTGCACGGGAGACGATCTTGGAACGCCCAATTTGAACGCGACTCCTATTGTGATTTTGGCATTCTCATTATATTCCTTCGAGTTCGAATTGTGAGAATGGTCCTACCAGGGTGGATTTAAAAAAATTACAATCAGATTAGTGTTAAGCCAGTATTTGTCTCTATTATGTGGTGACCTTGATGAACCAAATTTCAAAGCTTTCCACACGCAACATGGCAAATGCGTCGGATTCTGTGTCAATATTCGCTGAAGGGACTTTCGAGGAGCAGGTATACCCAAGACAATGTTTTGGATCATCCTTATTGACCCCTGAAATAGATATTAGAATTGTTATCCTATATTGTCAAGAATAGATCTGATGAAGAGCGTTCAACCTTCGTCGCGCCATTCCAAAATGCCTTGAAGTCTGGAGAGGGAAAGAAACCGATTGAAGAGGACGAGCAAAGGCGGAAACTTATTCTCTCAAAATTGATGCAGGAAGTGAAAGGTCTTGGAGATGGATCGGACAAAGGTAATGTTCTGAACAAGTTGCTTGTTCTGATCTAATTCGTAAATCAGAGGTTGAAGGATTTTTCAATCTGCTATTTGCCCATACATTTTCACTACACCCTCCTGGTTCACTGGAAGCCAATGATTACGTTACTTCACTCTCGAAGGCGATTTTTGCGTCACCAGGAGACAGATTAGCGACCAAATTTCGAATGTCTGTTTTTCTTTCTGCTTGAACTTACACTTGCTGAGACGAATATTAGCCTTTCAAATCTGTTTAACACACTTCCGCGTACCTCACCTTTGCGGCTTTCTGTCTATCGAAGTCTCCTCGCACTTGCTGATTCAAACGCAAATCTCGATGCACTAGAACTCCGGATATCCGATGTTGAGAAGTGGTTATCGGAATGGGACATTTCAGAAACAACGAAGGCATCCTTTCTCAAATCTATTACGGACGCCTATACAAAAGCCGAACAACCGTGTGTCATATTTTATCTTGATCGAGCTGCCGTCTCATTGATTAATTCGAGGTCAACTGCATACGAGTATTCTTTGCTCTATGTAAAGACTTTACCACCTTCATCGCAGGAGGCACATGCAGCTGCTCTGACAGCTATTGCGTCTGCCCTTCGGATAGGTACTATACTTGATTTCGATCCGCTGTTCAAGTTGGAAGCCGTCCTTGCCGTAAAAGACCACGAATTGTTTGGGCTTTTGCAAATTTTCCTGAACAACTCCTTATCAGAGTATAAAATCTGGGTATCGAATCACCCGGAGACGCTTAAACAGCATGGTATGTAACAGTCAATGACAAGGGGAGTCGCTAATAACTGAAGAAATCAGAAATTCCTGCATCTGAGCTTGAACATAAGATTCGGCTTCTAACACTTGCATCTCTGGCTTTTCAATATGTTGGACAGAGCCTTCCCTACGCAAAAATATCTGAAGCTCTCCAGGTTGACGGTAATGAAGTTGAAAAATGGGCGATCAATGGTACGTTTCTTGATAAGCAGACAGGTCATTTATCAAATCCGTTTGTAGTCATCCGTGCAGGACTTATCTCTGGGAAGCTGTCACAGACAACCCAGAGTCTATACATCATTCGTGCAACATCGCGAAACTTTGAACAAGAACAATGGAGAACACTGGAGCAACGACTCGTAGCATGGAAGACGGGATTATCAAGTATTCTTGATGTTGTTACAAATGCTAAGAAAATGGGAAATCAGGTCACGGCTCAGGCTTGATATACGGTATCCGCAATTTGAATTTGTTTATCGACCACCAATCAATATACATTTCAATGTCAGGGATTTGTTTGTCCACACCCAGGCCATTATATCTTGCTCGATCTCCCCACTATTTTGGGAACTGCATCCTGAGCGATCTTTATGTCCTGCCCGGCAGTTCACCCTTTCTTATCCGAGTTCAAATCATTTTCAAAAACATTTCCTAATCTCCCCTGATATCTTATTTGGCTTCTAAGCTTGCTTCTCAGACCAAATTCAGTGATGGTGAACTTGCAACAGGGCTTTGCGCCCACACTTCTCTATTTGCACCAGTTCTCGATGCCAGTGTAAACTACCGCTCAAGGTGCCTTTTCAGGAAACTTGGTGGCCAAGCTCTTGTTAAAGGGAATCCCGACATCCATAATAAGAATCGTGTTCCACCGAGTTCAGCACTAAGGTCTGCAAGA
>Ga0307517_10010933_pt1 | contig 12637 bp, 12 predicted proteins | sample 23_EM_MG_FD_194515 | JGI IMG/M metagenome (GOLD analysis project Ga0307517, IMG submission 194515) | Populus trichocarpa ectomycorrhiza microbial communities from riparian zone in the Pacific Northwest, United States - 23_EM | ecosystem: Host-associated > Plants > Roots > Unclassified | place...
TGAAAGTTCGGACATCTGGATTGGAGGTTAAGACATAGGCACGGCGGTCAATTGATGCTTACATTGGAAGAAAGTAATGGGAGTCTGTTCGAAAACTTCAATTAGTCGGACCTGAGGTGGGAGTGGGAGAGAGACGAACAAATTGGGGGATACGATTGCTGGGAAGCTAGATGGACAGGTTGATTGTCCTCCTTTTAATAACAAGTGACCAGGACTGTTGTTATCTAGTAAAAAAATATTTGGGGTGGCGAATACAAAGTCATAAGGCTCAGAGCCATGGGGCTCCGCAGGACCAAAAGGATTATTGAGTGACAGAACAAATTCTGGACCCTGCGCCCGTCATGTGGACAAGAAATTCTATAACGAATTAAAAGGGAATCCGGACGGGCCTCGTTTTGTTGTCAATGCCACAGATCAGAATGGCCTTCCCCTCCGAAGGCGGTTGCGGGCACCCCCACGAATTTTTTAGTCTTACCATAGCTACGGAGGATTGTCAATTTGGACCTTTCCAAAGGAATTACACGCAAATTACACGTTCGTCCGAGACTATTACATAAACGTAAGTATCCATAGGTCGTACGAAATGACAATCTCATTTGGATGACCAGTCAAAGGCCCAGTTCCGATCGTATTTACTATTCAAGTTTGACAGTATCCCGTGGCCACTAAGTTTCTTATCTCATAGATGTATACGTGTACGGCAGATCGCCAAATACGATTTCAACAATAGTAAAGTACAAAGGCAGAATTTGGACCATCAGAAATCTTTATTCGAAAACGACATCAGATGCGAAGGTAGGGCGTTGAACGGCTAATGGCTGCAAGTCAGTTTTTTAAAATCGAAAGATGAAGCATAACTAGCCTTAAGAGATATGCAGAGCGGAGTTGTCGACATTGTCCTCTTGGAAGGTGACGGTAACTATCGCCCTCAAAGTCTCAGAACCTTCTTTTTCATTCTTCTCTGGGAAGGACATAGTGTATTTTCCGGGACTCTCGAAAGTAAGGCCCGATTGGGGTGGGATGCGGTCCATTTTTGCCCCGTGCGTTACGACAACCTCGTCTTTACGATTGTCATTCTTCACAGTGAACTTTGTATCGACCTGCGGTGGGGTTACGGGGGGGTTACATTGGGCACACTTGCAAAGGTGTGGTGGAGTAAGAACCTACGCTGGTTTCCTCCACAATAACTTGACAGTTGTCGATCCCAGAGAATACACCTGAATATTTCATAACCTTTGCTTTGAAAACCTTGAAATCTCCAATCACGGAAGTGACCCGAGTATGGCCTGGGTTAACAGCTTTTGGAGCTGTTTCATCGTTGAATTGAACTTGAATGACGTTAATGGAGGCATTCTTGACTGAAAGTTCGGACATCTGGATTGGAGGTTAAGACATAGGCACGGCGGTCAATTGATGCTTACATTGGAAGAAAGTAATGGGAGTCTGTTCGAAAACTTCAATTAGTCGGACCTGAGGTGGGAGTGGGCGAGAGACGTACAAATTGAGGGGAAACGATTGCTGGGGAGCTGAATGGACAGACTGATCGTCCTCCTTTTAATAGTAAGTGACCAGGACTGTTGTTATCTTGTAAATACGGATTTGGGGTGGCGAATACAAAGTCATAAGGCTCGCTCCGCAGGACCAAAAGGCTTATTGAGTGGCAGAACGTAAAATTTTGGACCCTGCACCCGTATAACGAACTTGAAAGGATTGAATATTGAATCCGGACCCATACCGGGCCTTCCCCTCCGAAGATGGTTGCGGGTTCACCAACTATGGAGGATTGTCGATAATGATCGGATCAATAAGCCGAATTAGGAACATTACCTCTAAATGAACTATAAATGGAATTCAAATCTGCCCAGGCCCTTGCCCAGGCCTCATATTTTTTATACGAATCGCACTTTCTCCGGAGGAATTACGCGTTCGAGTCTATCAAACAAGTATCCTACAAAATGACAATCTCTTTTGGACGACCGGTCAAAGGCCCTTCCGATGACATACATATTGCAGTATCCCGTGGCCACTAAGTTTCTTATCTCATAGATCTTGTTTGGTGTGTCATGCAGCAGAAGGTAAATATTAATAAACTACTTTAGTACTGATCTAGCAGTGGTGTTGGGTGTGAAGGACCTGCCGTCGAAAGAAAAGGCAAAATCTCCAGGGCGAAGATGCAGTCGGATGAACCCCCCCTCGGCCCTACTCTTCTAAAACCAATTAAGGTAGTGGGTGGGTGGGAGCAAAAGAAAAGGATAGTAAAAAGTGTAGAGAGATCGAGAGGCTACTATGAAAAGTTTGTCGAAGATGGAAGTGAATAAATAATCATGTGACTGGGTACGGTCAACGAAAGTGCGGCATTCCCTAACAAGAAGATACACCCGAGGATTTTCAATCCTCAGGTCTTTCCGTGTACGGCAGATCGCAAAATACTTGATTTCGAACACGAACAATAAAGTACAAAGGCAGAATTCGGACCATCAGAAATCTTTATTCGAAAACGACACCAGATGCGAAGGTTGAGCGTTGACTAATGGGTGCAAGTCAGTTTTAAAGTCGAAAGATGAAGCATAATAACTAGCCTTAAGAGATGTGCAGAGTGGAGTTGTCGACATTGTCCTCTTGGAAGGTGACGGTAAGTATCGCCCTCAAAGTCTCAGAACCATCTTTTTCATTCTTCTCTGGGAAGGACATAGTGTATTTTCCGGGGTCAGTGAAACTTTGGGGCCCTCCCGGTGGGATGCGGACCACCTTTGCCCCGTGCGTTACGACGACGTCGTTATTGGCATTGTCATTCTTCACAGTGAACTTTGTGTCGACCTGCGGTGAGGTTACATTGGTCACACTTGCAAAGGTGCAGTGGAGTAAGAACCTACGTTGGTTTCCTCCACGATAACTTGACAGTTGTCGATCCCAGAGAATACACCTGAATATTTCATAACCTTCGCTTTGAAAACCTTGAACTCTCCAATCACGGAAGTGACCCGAGTACGGCCTGGGTTAACAGCTACTGGAGCTGTTTCATCGTTGAATTGAACTTGAATGACGTTAATGGAGGCATTCTTGACTGAAAGTTCGGACATCTGGATTGGAGGTTAAGACATAGGCATGGCGGTCAATTGATGCTTACATTGGAAGAAAGTAATGGGAGTCTGTTCGAAAACTTCAATTAGTCGGATCTGAGGTGGGAGTGAAGGCGAGAGACGTACAAATTGGGGGGATACGATCGCTGGGGAGCTAGATGGACAGGTTGATTGTCCTCCTTTTAATAACAAGTGACCAGGACTGTTGTTATCCTGATAAGAAACGTAGTTGGCCACGGGATAATGTATGTCAAATACGATCGGAAGGGCATTTGACCGGTCGTCCAAATGGGATTGTCATTTCGTACGCCTATGGATACTTACGTTTGATAGTCTCGGACGAACGAGTGATTCCTCCGGTGAGATTCGTATGCATTCAGAGGTGTAAAGTACCTAATTCGGTTTAGTGATCCCCCGCAACCGTCTTCGGAGGGGAAGCCCATCCTTAGGCCTTTCTGTGGCATTGACAAACCCGATAGTACGAGGCCCATCCGAATTCCAAGTTTCGTTATAGAATTTCTTGTCCACATGACGGGTCCAGGGTCCAGAATTTTACGTTCTGCCACTCAATTAGCATTTTGGTCCTGCGGAGTCCCATGGCTCTGAGCCTTATGACTTTGTATTCGCCACCCAAAATCTTTTTTTTCCTCATAGATGTCATAGATGTCATACGTGTACTGCAGATCGCCAAATACTCGATTTAGAACACGAAAAACAAAGTACAATGGGCCATCGGAAATCTTTATATATTCGAAGACGACACCGACACCAAATGCGAAGGTTGAGCGTAGAACGACTAATGGCAAGTTAATTTTGTGCAAGTCGAGAGATGAAGCATAATAACTGACTTAAGAGATGTGCAGAGTGGAGTGTCTTCTTCGAGGGACATACAGTGTATTTTCCGGAATTAGTGAAACTGGATCTGGCCCCGTTTGGTTGTGCGGTCTATGTGCGTCCCCTCTATTTTTTATTGTCATTCTTCACAGTGAACGTTTTTGTCGACTTGCGGTGGTCATACAGAATACACCCAAAATACACCTTTCTCCATCTTTGCTCCGTCTTCGCTTTGAAAAATCACGGAAGTGACCCGATGGGGCAACAGGTTTGGATCTGCATAGATTCTCGATCATTGAGATCACGGATCACCGGTATCGAATTAAGAGAAATACTCCATATGCGGGCGCACCCCATGGCCAATTATTAAATCTAGACTCCAAGATAACGCCAGTAGATGTCAAACTGGAGTCAGGTGGTTAACCAATTCCCTCGGCCGACACCACAACGGTTTTAGCTCTTTTTCTTTTGACCACTGACAGGGAGATAGCGCTTCTTCAAATTCAAAAACCTGCTGATCATGATACAAACAGCGCACAGTAGATATGGTACAATCACACGCAAATTCGAGTTCAATCTGAATTTGTGCCAGTCAATACAAGTCAAAGGTGGAGGACAATAACGACTGACCTAACGAGACCGAGGTGTTGACGACGACGTCGGATGGGAATCTGACGCTGACTACTGAAGTTGCGTTCTGTAAAGATATTTGGTAGTTTCCTGGGTCTTCAAAGACTATGTGTCCCCCTGGCGCGATGACGTCCACGTGCGCCCCATGTTCTACCTTCACATCTGACACATTGTTATTTTTCAAACGGAAAGTTCGTTGTGGCTAGGGTACCGGTCACATTTACCGAGATCCAGTAATGTGAGAACTTACAGTATTATCAGTCACACCTATGTTAACATCAGAGCCGGTGGCCGAAAATTGGCCCAAAACATCAGGACTGGTAGAACCTCCGATGGTAATTTTATAATCCCCGATCTGTTGACTGTGTGCGGATTTTCCTGGGTCGACGAACGATAAAACCTTGCCCGGGACTTTGACCACAATAGGCGCGGAGGAATTGTTGCGGATGGTGAGTTGAGACATAGTAGTGTGGAAAGAACGAACAAATTCCGACTATTCAGTTTTTAAACTCTCTGGGCCTGCCCTCAAGACTTCTAAGCTCCGCAATTGCTATTCCTCCCTCCTTTCGCAGGTTGTCGTTGCACCATGTTCCCATCTGCCCCCTTCCGTCCTCGGGGTCTCATTCTTGACCGCCAAAAGAAGGTTGCCGAATACCACCGTCGTCGCTCAGGCCTTCTTCCCCTCATCGCAGACGATGGAGATCAAGAATTGCTCGATGGCGAGCAGCGACTATACTCCTTCTACGCACCCAGTCTGCAGGCCGGCATGTACTCTATAGCGGTTTCCCAACAAATCGTCATCGACGTTCCCAAGACCGATGAAACACTCTCAACCCCTGCTCAGCCATTCCACGTCGTTGCGCCGCGTTTCGCTCTCGAGAAAGACGAAGTTTTCGGATTCTACCCACCCCAGGGACATGGCGATTTCAACCATATTCTCCCTCACATCATCCTCCGCGATAAACATGCCCCCTGGATTCGTACTGGGACGAATAAAGTCGAGCAAGACAAACACAATATGGTCCCTTGGCTTGCCCTCGTCGTTTTCACGGATGATGAACTCACTCTAAGTCCCGCTGAGTTAGAGAAACTCGTCCCGAAAGACGCTAAGCAGGATTCTACAGGTGCAGTGTCTTTGACCTTTCAGGACATCTTGAACGTGAAGGACTTGATCACCTCCCCATTTTTTAAGACCAGTGAGAAGATCGATCCGAGCACCCGCGCCAACTTTGTTTTCGTGCCAGGAAGCGTGTTCAACACACTTTTCTGCGAATATAACGCTGACGGTTCGCAAAAGGAGATGAAGACCGGCGACATACCGGATCCCACTCGCTACAAGTTCCTCGCTCACTGCCGCGAGATCAACACCATGGGTCTTCCAGAGGATATCCAAAAGGACGGCGCGAACCAGTTCTTCTCTATCGTTGTCTCCCATCGGTCTGCGCCAGTCGACTTCAAGGAAACCACCGGCGTTTCCGTGCATTTAGTATCCATTGAAAATTGTGAGGATGTGGACGTCATCTCCGCCGGACCCAATCAGAAGCGCGTGGTGTTGTGCTCTCTGTACAGTTGGACGTACAATGTATACCCCGCTGGCACGCTGACGCTCGAAGACAAGCTAAGGTATCTCGGAGACACTCTAAACGTTCTCCGCCCCCCACAGTCGGTTATCGATACGCTTGGCGGTATGCCACCCGATGTACTCGCCAGGCTCAAGGCGCGCGCCTATGCAGGGTATACCCTCGTCCGCTATCGTATCTCCACAGGCGACCAGACAATCGCGTTTACGCGATCCCCGTGCGTGCCAGGGCTCGTCTCCGGGATGCCCAACCTGCCGAAGGAATCTCTGACAGCTGGTACGGACCTCCAAATCCTGGACCAGCACCTAGGGATCATGGACATCACATATTCATCCGCATGGCAGCTCGGTAAATCCCTCGCCATTGCCGATCGTAGCTTCACCGCAGCACTGGTACGACTACGCACGAAGATGGGGCAAAAAGTCATCAAACAGGCGCGTTTGCAGATGGCGAAGAAGAACGGAACCTACTACACTCTTAAAGATACCATTGAAAACCTTGTAGAATTGCTGGAAGTAGTTTCTACGCTTCCAGCGGAGGCTGCAGTGAAGACTGATGCGCAGGCTGTTACACGTGACGCCCCCAGTTCACGTTGGTACCGCCCTCCAAAGCCCTTACTTGATCTCAGCCTCGCCAATCCTACTTTTCTCTCCCAACTCAAGGAGAATTGTAATGAGGAAGTCGTCGCATTCTCAGCTGCGTTGGATGAAGGGAAAGAGCAAGACGATCCCGACTGGTTGCGAATGTGCAATTTCCTCCTCGACCGCCTTTCGCTCTATTCGGTTCCCCCTCACTACCTTATTCCCGATCCTGCGCTTCTCCCAAAGGAGTCCCTGCGCTTTTTCGCGATCGATAAGCACTGGACGGATGCTTTGATCGATGGTGCCTTGTCAGTTGCGAACCACCAGCAACCATATATGGACCTTATAACCCGCCAACTTCTCAAAAAGCAATTTGAAGAATTCCTCAAAAAACCCCTCCCAGATGTCAAGTATCCTCCACAGGTTCCCACTTATGGCATGCTCATGCGCTCTGATATTGTCGCCCAGTTTCCAAGCTTGTCCATCCGCGCGCCAAATCTGGACAAGGACGATTTGCGCGTCCCAATCCTCAGACACTCAGTTATTGCGGACGACGCACTGCTCGTTCTCTTCGATCGTGAGCCAGGCTCTGAAAAGTTAAAAAGTCTTACGATACAGATGCCACCGCACGAGCAGCGGTTCAGCGTTGCCGACCACATCAACGAGGATAAATTGACAATTCGGTGGAAGCACATCTTTACAGCTGGTGCTCCTGATCACTCCTACCCCGACTTACCGCCCCCATTCGAATATAAGAAGGATGGTTCTAGTGAACCGGCTGCACTGAAGAGAGTCTACGACTGGCCCAGTCGGACTCTGAACATGGATTCCTACACAACTACCGCGTTCAATGTTCTGAAGGACCCGAAAAATATACCTGCGGGGACAAAGTTCGAAGAGGTGGTACCGACGTCGGTGATTGCTGCAATCGAGCTCAACGATCCTCTCTACGAAATGACCATTGGAAAAGTTGATTTGGGCAAGTTACGATCGCTTGGTTTGAAGGACGAACTTTACTGTCCCATTGCTGTGGGATTCGGGCCACAGTCCCGGGTTTTGTCCCTCGGAAATCGTGGATATTTAAATCTACGGCACACCTATGGCGCGTGGCCATCCCACGACGTACCGACGGAGCAGCTCACCGGCAAGGACCACAAGCATCCAATCCCGAACGATCTCGACCATGCGATCGATATCATGTTTAGCATTGTCCCGAAGGACGATCCGCTCAAGAGAACTCTTACCAGGGTGGAAGTTGAACTCACCCTTGGTGATTCGAGTTCCATCATGCAGTCGTACGATGGTTCCGGCGCGTATCTGGTTGGCGGCATTCACTCGGCGGACTTTGTGAAGCAAGAAGACAAAAAGCTGATAGTAGGCATATTGCCGCGCGATCCGGGCCTCGCGGACAAAAGCAACGAACTCTCGTTTGTACTCAAGGAGTGCAGGGTTGCTCAGGATTCGCAGGGGGCCGGGTGGGTTTCGGTCAGAGAATATTATGAGGGGCAAGATATACCCGCTAGTGGCAAGTTTGGGTATAAACTTGCACCTGGCGCCCGCAAAGATTAGGAGTTGGAAGACTTGACCCTTTGGTAAGTACTGGCAAGTTGTCGAGAGTGCCATCTCCCTAACCGCCTTCCCTACGCAGATCGTTTCAACTGTTTCCGGATTCCTTTAATCCAACACACTACCTTCCCCTGCTGTTTTCTGATTTCTTTCCTTGGTTGCTTTTATGCTTTGTAACGAGAAGTGTTTGTTGTGCTGTGGTGCTACGTAAAAAAGGACTGAAGTAAAATGTAAAATGTATACATTTTCGTTGTTAAGAAATGAAGATTTTCAGAATATCTACATTGTTTATTGGCCAGTTTTTCAAGATGAACATAAGAGAGAAAAAAAGAAGAAGAGCCGAAAGCTTTTCCTTGCTCCGATTTGCCGAACTTGATTCATTTCCAGTCACGCGCACGGTCTGCTTCCAAATTTGGACAAATGGACATGAGCCTATTTAGCCTATTTTTTTAAGCTCTTTGCAGGAAATACCCGCCCGGATTCCTACGACACACATATACCCTAATTCAAGCTTCAGAGCTACAAAAGGTTTCAATGTGCTTATCGCAATTCGATTTGTTACTTACCCGAAGCAGCAGGACTGTCCCAGCGATGGAGGCACATGTGAGCCTCACTTTCTGGTACATATACCACCATGGGTTCCTTTCAGCCAGGTCAAAATGGCTTTCTTCGGGGGTAAAACCATAGCAGAAGCCTTTACCGCCGCGAACACCAAAGCAGAAGTGAGTGTCTTACAAGGAATCTGCTCTCAATGGCTGATCATGCATGTAGATCGGAACATGGTTTCAAGACTTCGCCGACCACCCAGGTAACTTTGGAATTGTGGTTGAGCATCAGCAAAGCATGATAAATGCTGTGACGGCCATTCAGGCGTTCAGAGGGTGCGCGGGTCTTAGGCTGCAGCTGCACTGAATTAACGCTTGATACTCAGAATGACACTCCCCCTGCCATACTTCGATGATCCGAGGGTCCCTGCTGGCGAGACGGTCGCCGCGCCCGTAATCGACTATCGGGGCAACGCAGTCTTGATAATAACGATATTCGACGTTGTCGGCTGGATCCTCTCTGTGGTTGGGGTCGCACCTGGGGAACCAACTGACAATAACAAAGCGGAATACTATTACCCACTGTTGACACTTTATGCATCTATCTGCAGGACACTACTCAAGGTCGGGGTCGGGGTCGAGCCCCGAAAGCGCGTGGAAGCGAACATGATGCAAGTGACATGGTTTGAGGAAGGCGGTGTCTGGCGTGTCGTGTTGGGTGGGAACCTCGATGACCCGCAAGCCGATGTGAAGACCAGCGCGAAAAATAGCAGGAGTCTTCATATGTTGCTGGCGGGGGTGATAACAATCGACCAGTATAGGGATGTCAACCTTTCATGGTTGTCGCCTTCGGACACATATGAATACAGAACCGGGCGTGGACAGTCTTTTGGGCATTGCGCGGAAACGTTGCCGTTTACGTTCGTTCAGTGGTAAGCATATTTTGTTTCTTACTGCGTCTCACAAAAGCAACTATCGTGCTACAGGCTCAGGACCAGTATTCGTACACCCTCCATCGGCGGGTTAGCCACACAAGCCAAAGTACTACTGGGTAATCTTAACGCGGTTGCTTACGACGCGAACATGAGGGCCAAATTCCTACCACCAGCAATCCCTGGCACCCAAACGGCGATGGAACTTCCATGCCCTAACTGTACAAGGATTGTGATTGCGCAGTTTGGAGGCGATGTAGCTCTTGACAGATTCCAGACACCTTAATAGCTATTGCTATTAGTGCACCGAACTCGAAGTCAATATTGTGACCTATAACCGCCTTCTCTGGCACAAGTTGAAGGACACAGATCGTTCCAACTGTTCAATCATTGCTGGATCCCTTCTTAACAGTAGCACCACTCGAGACTCCTATCTTCCCCGTTCCTACCGCTTTCTGATTTCAAATCGTTCTTTGGTTGCTTATATCACTTGCTGATAATTGTGGGATTATTTTTCTAAATATTTCCTAGTACAATTTTTAACCGCCCACTTTGTGTCATACCTTTGTGGCCTTTTTCTCTTTATGTCTATATGATGGTCCAGGTCTTGTTTCTGGACCGAGAACCTAAGTAACATTAAACTTTCAGCAGGTTCCCGACGGCGCGTCGCGAAAAGTGACCCAGATCCCGATTCAGAACAATTTCCAAACCCTGCGACTGTGCGACAAATATCGCGGGACTACCGGGTTTTCCAGGGTTGTTGCCCATCGAGGAAGTAGAAAAAAAAGAGTAAAATGTGGCGAAGGATTGATTGTCTGACGGTATTTGCCACTGCACTGAGCATAAGTATGGGAACAAAGTTGGATAAATATTGCTGCAAAGGACGACCCTTATTGCCATTGACAGTGAAAACCTTATTTTCTAATCCAACATGTACTAGATATTTTAACTCAGACCATTTCAGCATTATAAAAGACGACTACATAGGAGCAGGCGTTGCAATTTTAACCTGGTATCATGAACCTTCAAACCATTTTCCGCATACAAAACCTATTTCTTGCTTGAATCAGACTGATGAACGAGGTTCCCATTCAGGGATATTTTTGCCAGATCCGGAAAGAATGTTTATTATAACATTTTCGACGCGCTCCATCACTCCATATGTCCCCGAAAACCTCATCTTCTTCTGTGAGAGTCGTTGTCGTATTAGAACCAAATTGAATTTGTGTTTGCTTATGATTGCACTTTCAGCTGTTTGATTCGCAACAACCACCATCGACATCCCTCCGAAATGAGTGCGAACGCGCATTTTTGGGGATTCAATTTATCTCTAACCTTGAAAGGGCGCAACACCACACCATTACCCCATGCCTCGAAAACGTGGTCGGTTTCGGTTCGATTTTCTTGCTACTCCCTCAACCTTTATAAACGAGTGCAAATGTTCTTTTTGGCGCTTCAATCTTCTTTTGCCACCCCACCAGTGACTCACCTCTGATTCGCTCGGAACAGCACGCCGGAAGTGCAACAGGGATGTGGTGGGGACGCCGGGTCCACCCCTGTTGTGTTCTCTTCAATTACAGCGAGTGGGGTAATGTCGTCGCAAATGTATACAGCACACCCCAAAAATATTGTTGTATGTACGTCAATCAAGGACAGGAACCAGGTTCAAGTTAGTCAAACCACTAAAGGGGTCCTGTCGGAGGCTGAGCGCACGGTGGACCTCCCTTTCTCTCTTCCTTTTTCGATTTTCGCTTTATTTTTCGGCCAGGACAATAGTTTGCTTTTCTCACACAGATTCCTCATCACTAGAGCTCACTGCCGTTATCTCGGTTGGCTTTGAAACTCCGCACTCATCCAATCGGCATTTACTCTTATCGTAATTCCATTGGTTACTTACCCTAAGCAGCAGGACTGTCCCAGTGGCGGAGACACGTGTTAGTACATATACCACCATGGGTTTTCAGTCAGGTCAAAATGGCTTTCTTCGGGGGTAAATCCATAGTAGATGCCTTTACCGCAGCGAACACCAAAGCAGAAGTGAGTGTCATACAAGTGAATCTGCTCTCAATGGCTGATCATGCATGCAGATCGGAACATGGTTTCAAGACTTCGCCGACCACCCAGGTAACTTTGGAATTGTGGTTGAGCATCAGCAAAGCATGATAAATGCTGTGGCGGCCATTCAGGCGTTCAGAAGGTGCGCGAGTCTTATATGCAGGCTGCAGCTACACCGAATTAAAGCTTGATACTCAGAATAAGACTCCCCTTGCCACACTTCAATGATCCTCATGTCCCTGGTAACCAGAGGGTCGCCGCGCCTGATATCGACTATCGGGGCAACGCAGTCTTGACATTAACGATATTCGACGTTGTCGGCTGGATCCTCTCTGTGGTTGGGGTCGCACCCGGGGAACCCACTGACAATAACAAAACGGAATACTATTACCCACTATTGACACTTTATGCATCTATCTGCAGGACACTACTCAAGGTCGGGGTCGGGGTCGAGCACCGATTGGATGTGGAAGCGAACATGATTCAAGTGACATGGTTTGAGGAAGGCGGTGTCTGGCGTGTCGCGTTGGGTGCGACCCTCGACGACCCGCCTCGCAATGTGAAGTCTAGCGCGAAAAATAGCAGGGGTCTGCATATGTTGCTGACGGGGGTGATAACTCTCGAGCAGTATAGGGCAGTCAACCTTATTTGGTTGTCGCCTTCGGACACATATGAATACAGACTGCGTGGGGGCCAGGCTTTTGGGCATTGCGCGGAAACGTTGCCGTTTACATTCGTTCAGTGGTAAGCATATTTTGTTTCTTACTGCGTCTCACAAAAGCAACTATCGTGCTACAGGCTCAGGACCAGTATTCGTACACCCTCCATCGGCGG
>Ga0307517_10010935_pt1 | contig 12636 bp, 7 predicted proteins | sample 23_EM_MG_FD_194515 | JGI IMG/M metagenome (GOLD analysis project Ga0307517, IMG submission 194515) | Populus trichocarpa ectomycorrhiza microbial communities from riparian zone in the Pacific Northwest, United States - 23_EM | ecosystem: Host-associated > Plants > Roots > Unclassified | place...
GAAGTAAAGATGGTCTCTATGTTTTGTCCAAGTCGTCTGCAACATCGTTGCCTCAAGTTTTCTCATCTACATATCTCTCTACTTTCGCTGATGTCTGGCATCATCGACTTGGGCATCCTAGTCCACGCATTCTGTATTTTTTGGTGAAAAATAAAAAGGTGTCCTATACGTCAAATCAATTTAATTTTAATTGTCCTGCGTGCTCTCTGGGCAAGTCGTCTCGTCTGACTCTAAAAACTACAGGTCATCAAACTCGAGCTCCTCTTGACTTGATTTTTAATGATGTTTGGGGTCATTCCCCTGTGTTGTCCTCTGATGATTTTTGCTATTTTGTTATTTTTATGAATACCCATGTAAAGTTTATATCTGGTTTTATCCTTTGGTTTCTAAGTCTAATGTTTTTACTGTCTTTCATCAGTTTCAGGCGCTCGTTGAGTACCAATTTTCTTTAAAAATTAAGTCTATTCAAATAGATTAGAGTGGTGAATATTAAAATTCAATATGAATTTTAAAACGATTGGTATTCATCATCGTGTGATCTGCCCGCACACTCATGAACAAAATGACATGGTTGAACGTCGTCATAGACATATTGTTGAAACTAGGCTTACTCTTCTTGGGCAATGTAACACTCCCCTAAAATACTAGAGTTATGCTTTTGAAAATTCTGTTTATTTGATTAATTATATGCCAACTCCGGTTCTTAATCATAAGAAACCTTTTGAATGTCTTTTAAAATCGAATCCTGATTATACTTTTCTTCGTACTTTCAGGTGTCTCTGCTTCCCATTCCTTCGTCCATACAATGCTTATAAGTTGGATTTTCACTTGTTTGCTTGTGTTTTTCTAGGATATAGTAACTCTTATTTAGGTTATTGATGTCTTGATTTGTCGTCCAAACATATTTATCTTGCTCGTCATGTGTGGTTTCATGAAAATGTTTTTCCTTTTGACAAGTCTGAACAAATTATAGTTCCACCCACACAACCTTCTACTACCACACAACTCGTCACTTTACACCTTCTCACACCACCCTCTCAAGTACTTCCACCGATGCCCCCTACACTCCCTACACCTTCTTCGGCTCCCTTACCATTAACTATATATTATTATCATGATCATTCTTCAAGTGCAGGTTCAGATTTTCCACACTCGCATGTGTCGTCCATCACTCCTTCCGGCTCCCCTAGTTTTTCCCCTATTGGTTCCTATGTTATGGTTGTCTCCCCTACAGTTTCTCTAGCTAGTTCTCCCTCATAGCCTGCGTATGCATTGAGCTCTTTACCATCAGGTTCTTCCTCTGTTTCCCCTCATGGACTTAACTTATATGTTGATTTGTCTAAATTCAATCTTCAGCAAGTCTCGGCCAGTGTCTCCTCCTCTCCATCTTAGATGGCCCGCACCCATCACATGGTCATTCGCCAACGTTGAGCTAAAAACGCTAACTTTAGTGTTGCGTCTTTACCTTAACAGGAGCCATTATCATTTAAGGATGTTAATAGGTATTTGATTTGGCATAATGCCATGCAAGAGGAAATCTGGGCCCTTTACTCTAATCAGACTTGGTCGTTGGTGCCCTCACATCCGTCTATGAATGTCATTGGCAGTAGGTGGGTGTACAAGATTAAACAACATGTTGATGGTTGGATTGACCAATATAAAGCATGGTTGGTTGCTCGCGGTTTCACTCAGTAAGAGGGGATTGATTATTTGGAGATATTTAGTCTGGTGGTTAAGCCTACAATGGTTTGCCTTGTGCTCATTATTGTTGTCTCGTATGGTTGGAAAATTCATTAATTGGATGTTTATAATGCTTTCTTGAATGACATCCTTCAGAAAGAGGTATACATGGCACAACCACCTGGGTTTATTGATCCTACACTTTTATCTCATGTGTGTCATCTCCATAAATTCTTGTTTGGCTTGAAACAAGCGCCTCGAGCTTCGTACAACCGGTTGAGCGAGTTTTTAATTTCCATTAGATTTTAGGCATCCAAGGTTAATACTTCTCTATTTATTCTTTCTCTCGATGGTGCTATGATTTATTTATTTGTGTATGTTGATGATATTTTATTGACTAGGAGTAACTTAACTTTGCTTCATAGATTTATTACTTTGCTGCAATCAAAATTTAAGCTTCGGGATTTAAGTTCTGTTAATTTCTTCTTAGGCATTGAAGTTAAACCTACTGTTATGGGTATCTTATTAAGTCAACACAAGTGTGTACTCGATATCATCCAATGAGCTGGTATGGATTCTTGCAAATTAGTTGATACTCCTGTCTACCTCATCTAAATTAGGAATCATGCCAGGTACTCTTCACTCTGATCTGACACGTTATCGACAGCTTGGTTAACAACATCCATAAGTGGCACGTCATTGTTAAGTATTGAAGATCACCCACAATGCTATGATAAGAGGATACATCAGCAATAACCATCATGAGCAGATAATTTGGTGCTTACCTTTACTAGACCTGATATTTGCTATGCAGTCAACAAGATATGTCAATATATGTATGCCTCTACTAAGGATCATTAGGCTGTAATTAAACGTATCTTGCGTTACCTCCAAGCTACAGCATCCTATGGTCTACACATTACTCGGGATTCTCTTTTGTCTCTTTATGGTTTCACAGATGTTGATTGGGCTGGTAGTATTGATGATCAAAAATCAATAAGTGGTTATCTTGTGTATTTTGGTTCTACACCTATTTCATGAAAATCCGAAAAATAATGCATTGTTACGAGATCTTCTATAGAAGCAGAATACAAAGCCTTAGCTAATGGTATTGTTGAAATTTTATGGCTTCGCTCTTTATTGTTAGAACTTCGGATTTCATCTTCATCCATGACTACGTTATAGTGTGATAATTTAGGGGCCACTTTCTTATCTGTAAATCCAGTGTTTCACACTCATACTCAACATGTTGAAGTTGATTATCATTTTGTATGTGATCGCATTGCTAAACGAGAAATTCAAGCATGATTCATCTCTTCCAAGGATCAACTAGCTGATGTTCTTACCAAGCCTCTCCCTCCAGTCTCATTTACTTATTTTCGATCTAAGCTTCGGGTGGAGTCTCCATCTTTAGCTTGACAGGGTGTATTAAGAAAAGAGACCTATATATGTAAATACCTTTATATAGGAATAGTTATCATGTGTAGTAGAAACCATTGTATTGTATACAACCCTAAAGGTATAAATACAAATGAATGGTTGCTCTTATGGACAATCATCATAATTAATACAAAGACAATCTCTTAACATAACTTAACTTTGATTGATCCATCTCATAATCAAGTTATAATTCTCTTAATATAATATTAATTTTCTTGTGGTGCGTGTACTAATAATAATCTATGAAAATATTATATTATAAATATAATTATAGACAGCTCTATATTGCGTGGTATTTTCACTGTAGCAATCTATAATACCTATTTTTTTTCAATTTAGTCCTTCAACTTTGTGTCTCTTCAATTCCAACCTTTTATAACCAAATTCATGATCAATTTATTAACAATTATTAAGTAAGGATGAAATTGAAATAGAGGGAACCAAAGTGTAAAACAAGTAGAAAACATGTGGTAGTTTTAAAAATGCGATGGAAAGTTTACTTTAATCCTCTTACTTTTAAATGATAACTCTTTGGTTCCTTAATATTTCAAAACTTCATTTTCCTTATTTTTTCAGTTCCTGATTTGATAGAGAATTGCCATATTTCAGTAGAAGAAATAGAAATTCTTAGTTTATACTAATTTTGGCGATAAAAGAGTCAATTTTTGAGTCAACAAGTTCCATTTAGTTAGGCGAGTTTCATCTAAGTGTTATTTTTCATTCCCATCACCTAAAATGGTAGATCTAGATTCAGAAAGTTTTTAAATTTCATGTTGATTTTGGGTTTTTTAGCCTTTGTTAGGTTATTTAAGGCCATGGACAGGTTTAGTGAAGTGTATATAGAGTTTTCTAGGTGTTTCAGGTTTAAAAAGGTTTAGAAATCGAGTTTTTTTTACAAAAAACCTCATGGCCTAAAATTAGGTCAAGAGGCAACGTGTCACCTATTTATTTATTTATTTATTATTATTTAAATAAGAAGTAGACTATAGGTCATCTAGCTCTAAAAAAAACAACCCATGCTTCTGGGCATGGGTTTTCGTTAGGCCTATGTGTGCTAGGCCACCTAGGCCAAGCCTGCTCATCAAGGCCACCTTTGTTATGTTTATTTTTTCTTCTTATAATTTCATCATTTAATCTTAGGTTTTTATTGTTTTATTTTTAATATTTTTATGGTGCTTTTGAATAAAACATGATTTAATATTTACTTAGTTTACAAATAAGATTTCAACATTGTTTTCTAATGTTAGGAGATATTCTTTCTGTGTAGTCGTACCTAATGTTTTTTCTTTTAATTTTATTTAATTTCTTTATATGTGTGTTTTTTATTATCGTTTTATTCAATAAAACATTTATTCCAAGACACTATGTTATTAAATACAATCAAGTGATCTATAACTTATGTTTCAAGATCAAATATCTATATCAACATCTATCTTTCAACTTTCCAATTTAGTCATTCGTTAAATATCAGTTAGTTTCTACTTAGTTTTCATATAAAATGATAATTTGTTTTTCTAATTTGTGCAACCTTGCATAATTTTTTTTTCTTTGATTTTATTCAATAGCTTTCATGTATGCCTATTTCTATTATTGTTTGAATAAATAAAAAATTGATTCTAATAAAAAAAAAGTTATTAAGAACAATCAGGTACATAGCTCAAGCTGCAAAATCAAATATTTCGATCTACATCTATATCTTGAATTTTTTTATTTAGTTTTTAGTTATAGTTAACAATTGTTTTTTATATTTATTGGCACAAATGATTTTCACTATAATTAATTGAATGCATGTATGAGTTTTCTAATTTATGATTGAGATTTTTTAAATAAAAAAAATGTGTTAGAAAAGCCTGTATATTTATTTTTTGGTTGAAAAGAAAATTCAATCCATAATGAGATGCAAGTTAGATAGCAAGTTAAAATTAAAAGATGTGTGTTATTTATGGTAGCTTTACTATTTGTTCACTAAGGTACAAATCATTATGAATCACTTTGTAGAAAAACATTGCAATTTTTATTGTTCATCAAGAAAGAAAACACAATTGATTATATATTTTTGTCTCTAATTTTAGTTTTTTATATTTAGTCTTCAAACTTTATTTTTTCACGTTGTAGTCCTTGGATATTGAAAGGGAAGAAAAAAAGTCACTAGAAAAGGGAGAGGAGAGAGAAAGCTTCGGTAGACCACTAAAAAAACCAAACTTATTATCAATGAATTCATCTTGGAGAGGAAGCTTAATGAAGGTGGTTTAACTTTTTAACTATAGATGAGAGCCTATAAAGTTTATTTTATTCATTTTAATTTTTTTAATTTTTTATACTTATGACATGTTGTTTCGTATTGCAAATGAAGTTATTGAGGCTCATAGGATATTTTTGGTGAGTTTACATATAAAAACAAGTTGAAATTTAAGTTTTAGGGTTTAAAAACTCAAATCTTATTTTTTTTTTGTCACCTTCCAAGGTGATAAAAAAATGTTATAGTAAATGATATATTACTTGTACATGCAGATAACTTGTTTGGTTATTAAAAAACAAAGGCACTCCCTTATTAAAAAATAAAAGCACACAGGCCTAGCCTTCTTAACCTGGGTGTCCTGGGCTTTTTCCCTTTAAGCTAGGTATGTAAGCCTGATCTTTCAAGTCTAACAATGCATGTCATGTTCTCTTAAAAGCCAAGCATGTTAGCCTTTCATTGAAGCCCAAGAAAGTTTTGGCTTTAGACTATTGATCCATTATATATTTTTTATTTTTTTATTTGGGGTTTTGTTTAGTTAATATAGGACGAGAGGTAATGTACTAGAAAAATAATGTCAAGAGCAAGAGAGATTGTGTATTGTGTTTGAAAATGTTCAATATGAGAACTTGTTCTTTTACCTAATGACCCTAGATATTTATAGATCTTAGTCATGTTAGCTCACCTCAAGATTAGAGAGCTGTACGATAATTGATAAGTGAAAATGTTGGTGCCTACCATTGGTTGTAGTGATTTGCCTTACCATTAGTGATGATATTGATGATTGTTGGTTCCATGTGGGGGTACATTAGGAAGAAATAAATATTGGCAAGAAAAATAATGTGGTGTAGACTGCATAGAAAAATATGATGGTGTTTGCATTGTGTTATCGACTAAAAGTATGGTGTCAATCCTGCATAAAAGTATGGTGCCAATAAAGTATTTGTTAGTAAAGCATATAAAATTTTATGTGCATGAAAGGTACGTAACGCCACATTCTAATTTCTCAAAACCTGAAAAAATATTCAGATGTGCAAATTAGATAGCCCGTGAGAAGAAAACTTGTGAGAGAGGAAAAAACATAGGACTACTAGAAAAGCCTTATTTATTTATTTTTTCCTTTTAGCGTGCAATGCACATGTAAGAAAATGGGTTACACTGCCACCTTCGGGCAATGCATGTGGCCTAACTCTAACCATATATGGTGGTCTACTAGGATGTAAACTTTTAATAGATTTATCTTGTCAAGATATTTCCAACAATAAGAAGGTGTACAATCGGAGCTCGTGGAGACCTTTATCAACTATACCATTCAGATACCACAATATTCATTTTAAAGGCCGAATTTGGCCTATAAAGAGTAACACATTAAAGAGCAATGACCACTTCACTGTACCTCGCGAAATCGTCCATCGGTTTAACTTCCTTGAATGAAAGTTGTAAAAGGAATTCATAAGAATAGAGGCTGGTTTGCTAGTGTGTAGCTTGTATTCTACAACAAGTCCTTAATATGCTTACTCAATGCGATTAATAAACCGAAGAGTTAAAATTGTTTCAATCCTGACAAATAGTAGTGCAGGTCCACCAGATCCCCGATGCTGAACTTTTAGCTCAAAAAGGCTAACTTGTCTTCAATAGAATGTCAATTTGTCCCTATTTTTTAATATCATCTAAGTAAGCAAGAACAAAGATTTTGACCAAACCTTTATGGTATGATAAAAAGTGAAGTGTCTGTTTAGATTCATGAAATCCTTGTTAATTTTAAAGATAGGCAGGCGATATGGGTAGATTTTACTTTTTGATACAAAGGGATAATGACTTGAATGAATAATCTAAGCAAGCAATGCTATGTTGTAACTTGTGTTAGTGATACAAGACATGTTTATGACTTAGATTACCATCCTCACCATCCTCCCAAGATATTTATATATAGTAATTGCCAGAATAATCCTAACATTGCTGGCTTGACCATAGGCTTATGACAAAGTTGGAAAAACTTCAAATGACTCTGGATCGTTTTATGATTGATTGATGGGCTTTGTAAATTGAGTCATTGAAGGTGGCTATTGGATTAAAAGACCCCGTAAGCACTTGTAAAACAAGTCTCTTGATAAGTTAAGGGACCGTTCGATGTATAAATTAGCACTAGTATAGGTAAAGGAAAACATGTGAGGCTATGTGTGATAAATCTGAACTTATAAAACGCAACTGTTTAGCATGAGGGTGTTTTTTTTATAAAAAAAAATACAGTCTCATTTCATTAGACTTTATTTTCTTCTTTTTGCTAGTTTATTTATCTCATAAGGTTGAGGGTTTGATTTGTATTTTTGTTGTTATTGAGCTTTCCCCTTCATAACTATTTTGGCCATTCCTTTGCTGCAAGCATGACTTTTTTCCTCCTTCGTCATGAATCTTAATGATTTGAAACCGAAGACTTTCCTTCGCAATACATGCATGTCCTTTACAAACTTTCAAATGTGTAGAATTTAATAACAGTAGACATGTGAAGAATTTGGGATTTTTGTTTGCTACATTCTTTATTTGGTTTTGAAACTTCAAAGCCATTCCCTCTAAGCAAGATTAAGTTATAGTTATCTAGCCATCAATTTCTTTGAATAAATCATTTCAGTAGCATAAATTATAATCTTTAAAATTGTCCCAAGGCTGCAAAGTGCATGGATAAGTATCATTGATGCATAAACATAGGCTGTAAAGTTCTTAAATTACGTTAATAGCAACCCAGTTTCTTTTGTCATTTGAAGATTGCTCATATAGTCTTTCAGTCAAGTTCATATTTCTTTCTGTTGAAAAGGAAAAGGAAATAAAAAGCAATCAAAATTACTTTGTTTGTAATTCATGTGCATGAAAAACACACACTTTCAATAGCTTAGTTTCCTAATGTTTTTGTAGGCGAAATCATGTCTTAAATTTGCATCTTTGTTCACTCTCGTCATAACTCATTCTTGGATTCTTCCCTAAAATTTACCTTTTTCCTAACAAAAAAAGAAGAAGCAATAATAACAAGAAGACTGGCAACTTGACAAAAATAGGCTAAGGAAGGTTTCAGATATGTAGAAGAATCAAGCTGAAATTTTGGATGGAATTATGAACCTAATCATACCCTATTGTACCTAAGACTAAAAAGACAATACAAAATCAAATTATTGGACATGTCTGAATAAAAAATTAAGTTCAGGGATTTAATTAGACTTTTAATAAGCCAATTTGATTTAATTATGGACCAAATTAAAAGTTTAATTATGCTTAAACATTAATTTTGGTAAAATTAAAAGATTTAATTACGTGCGAAAACTTAATTATACTTTTAATGGGTCATATTAATTTTATTAGAAACTTAACTGGTAAAAATTAAGTTTGAGAGCCCAATTTAGGCTTAATCGAGAAGATTAAAATTTTAAAGGACCAAACTTAATTTTTACGAATTCAATTGATTGAAATCAGGGATAAAATTGCAAGAAAATTCAAAGTTCAGGGTCAATTAAAGGTTAGATTAAAGAGATTCATAACCAAAGATCGTTTTGAAAAAGACGCTAAACTACTTTGAGGATTCAATTCGTTTGAAAATAGGGGTGAAATTGAAGTAATTTAAAAGTTTAATAGTCAATTGAGGGTCAATTCGCATAAATCCAAAACCAATTACCAAAATAAAAAAGGCGCTGAAATCCAGGGTTGGTATTGGAGTTCGGCAAGGGTAAAATCACATAAAATTAAAAGTTGGAAGTCAATTAGAGATGCAATTAAAAAAATCAAAAGTCGAAGGACTAAATTGAACTTTATTCAAATCTCTAATTAAAACCCTAAGAAAATCAAAACGACGTCGTTTCACTTAAATAAAACAGTGCATTTTGACCAAAACGACGTTATTTTGACCAGCACAAAAAAAAAGATGTTAGATGACCTGAAAGGCTGTTTAGATGACAACTTTTCTAGAGTATTTAATGCTTCATCTCTTCACCAAACAGGACACACCATACGCCGCTATGATGACCTAACATTGTACTACACCCTAGTGTAATTCTTGTTGGTTACTTGCCCCTACAGCAGTTGCAGTGCCACCCCAAAGAGGCTAACATGATCAACCTTTAGTAGCCGATAAATATTTTTCAATTTCATGTAATTGATTCACTTTAGTAAGCTTGTGTTTAGATTATACTTCAATTACAACCCATACTTTATCATGTATTTAGAGATCATTTTTGCAGCATATGAAATCTCTAGCTTCTTTGGCACTGTTTTCTCAGGCATCAAATTTGCATTCATAATTTTAAGGGTATGAAGATCTTCATCTCAACTTCCCTTATCTCTTTTACTTTCAAAGTTACTAGCCTTTTATTGACCACATTGAGCCTTTGATGCAAAGATGATGTCATAACTCCTACATTATGGATCCAAAGCCATACTAACTATATGTTATAAGAATGTTAAGTATCAATTACATATAGGGTGACTTGAAACTACAATGTCCCAATGAACAAGTCTACATCAATGTCACTGATCACTTGCCTTAGTAAACCATTATAAGCCCTTACCATCATACTACTTGGATATATATATATGATGCATCAATCAGTAAATAGTCTAAGATGTGCCTTGAAAGCACATTAAAAGTTGAGTCATTATCTATCAATACTTTGGCTATGATATAATGTTAGCATTTAACCATGACATGCAACAGTAAAGTCTAGTACCTTTCAGACTTAGTTCATATTTTGAAAAATACAGGTAGTTGGTGGCTTAGATTATTCACACTAGATTCTTTATGGAATTGGATGTGATATACTTCATTTAAAACCTTTGAACAGACATATTAATGTGGTTCTAAAATTAAGATAAAAGAGTGTAAGAACATTTGAGCTGGATTTTATTTAGTTGGTTAACTATATTATAGTCATTATGTTTCATCAATTTGAGAAACTCAGTGGCTTCCTCATCACTTATTAGCTTATTAATTTCATCATCCTTGGCAAACTCTTCTACTACCTTTTTCTTTTACCTCTCTTTTCCATTCTAACTTTTTTACAGTAAGATACCTTTCTCCTCTTATCAAAACCCTAACCATAATATGTATGATAGGGTGTGATTCCTTATTTTGAGAGGTGTATCCATAATTATAAGGTAAAAAATGATAGTTACTAGGGTTCTGCAGGTTGACATACATAGAATCATTCTTAAAGGTCTATTCTCTATTGGTTAGTATCTACATACCTCTACTTTATCAATATTTACTTCTTGGAAAGATAACATTTCTATCTCATTCTCAACTTTACCATTCTTAACTTAAAGTATATCTAGGATCATCATGGTCTTAAATTCATTATAAAATTCATCAAAATTATCAATATTATTCTCTAACTTATTATGGAACTTATAATACTCATCAAGGTTATCAATAACCTATATTTCTGGAGCGTGTCGTGAGGTAATTTACTTGGGATAGTGTACATTTCAAAATAATTAGCTATGATTGGGAAAATATTATTTGCGTTATTACAAAAAAAAATTGTTTTTAGATTATTAGTTTATCCAAAATTAGATGAAGAATTAGTAAAGTTTATCTTTTAGAATATGGCGTGATTATTTCTATAATTATCTAATTTATTTGGATAAATTATATAGAAAAATCAAATAGAAGATAAATACAAGTTATTTAAAGATAACTATCAAGAAATGTTTTTGTGAAACATAAATAATAGTCTGTTAAGAACATAACAAACTAGGAAGCTTGAAGATAATGTTCTTATCCTTTTTACATGGATGTGTATATAAGAAAGGATAACCTGAAGCATTGACAAGGAAGGGAAACACTGAGTAGAGAAGCACTTACAACGGAGTAAGAGTGCCTAACAACCTAAGGAGTTATACTGAGTTTTGTAGCATATACTTTTGACACACGAGTTGAGTATGAAGAAAATTCTCAAAGAGAATTGTTCACTAAAGAGTTGGAGAGCCTACAAATTCCAGGGAGAATTCTTTTGTCAAGTATTAGCAGATGTTCTAGTTAGGATGACAATAGTTTGAAGATCGTCAACTATTTTGGCAAGCTACTGCGGTAGAAGACAAAACAAAGTGTTCGTCTTGACAAGTAAAGTCGTATAGTTACAATAGTCATAAATATTCCTCTTGTAATCTTTTAAACTAGTGAAAGTTGTCTATCCTAGGTTTGGCTGCCCTAAAAGGTTTTTTTTGTAATCTTTTAAAGAGTTCTTCAAAAGGTTTTCCCTTTGTAACCAAAGAACTTGTTCATTTAATTTTCTTTGTACTTATATTTATTTGGTTACTGATCAATAGTTACAAAGTGGTTAGCATATTGCTTCTTAACATTAGAGAATAAAAAAGAGACCGACAAGTGGTATCAGACAAGTTCATTCATTCTAGAGTGAGATTGTTTTTCCTATTAAACATATCCATACTAACTTTACCACCGCAATTCAATGGAGAGAACTATAGCTAATGGAAGGTGAGGATGAAAGCTTTCCTCAAATCATTAGATGAGAAAAGGTCTAACATTTAGTTGAGTATGGATAAAACAAGCCTGAAACTCTTTTCAATGATTAGACCAGAGACGAATCCAATGATTGTAATTAGAATAAAAAAAAAAGCATGAATGTTATATTCATGACAATGTCTCCCGATGGATTTAAAAGAATCTTTATGTGTGAGATAACCAATGAAGCTTGAGATATTTTTAAAGTTACTCACGAGGAAACCAAGACGGTAAAAAATTACAAATTACAAATGTTAACCTTAATATTTGAGGAGATATGAATGCTAGAAAATAAATCATTTACTGATTTTTATGCAAAACTTAATGAAATTGTAAATTCCAGGTTCAATCTAGGATGAGAATAATAGTGTGCAATTTTCTAAAAATAAATGTAACATCTACAATTATTAACGGTTCTTGAATATTTTTTATGCTAAAAGAAACATTAACGATATAGTTTTAATTTTTTATAATAAAAACACATTAACAATACCTGAATATTTTTATCGCTCATCCAGTTTGTTTTTGGATCTACCAAGTCGACTAGGTTATATCAAGTTAATTTTCTATTAAAAACACATTAACAATGCTTGGATATTTTTTCTATTAAAAAAAATTAATTCAATTGTAGCGTGCATACAATTATCTATTCATACAATTATCTTGTAGATGAAATTTTCTTGAAACTATTAACACATGAAATGTTTTTAAAGTTATCTCAATAGGTTGAGTTCTTTTAAAACAAATGGTGTTACAGGGTTGCTTAAACCTTTTT
>Ga0307517_10010936_pt1 | contig 12636 bp, 6 predicted proteins | sample 23_EM_MG_FD_194515 | JGI IMG/M metagenome (GOLD analysis project Ga0307517, IMG submission 194515) | Populus trichocarpa ectomycorrhiza microbial communities from riparian zone in the Pacific Northwest, United States - 23_EM | ecosystem: Host-associated > Plants > Roots > Unclassified | place...
TATGAGAACACCAACAATACTTTCTCCACGTATTTTAAAGTACGGTAATATTAGTTAATAATAAATCACAGTTTAATTTTATTTTAAAAAGGAAAACTGCCTTTAGCAGATTCCTTTTGTCGTCACATTTTTTTATACTTCTTCACCTATCATTGACTCGTGGGTTCACCGTATCTAAATATTAGTATTTATTTGTTTTTATATTTTAAAATATTTTAAAAAAAATTACTGCTACGGACTCTTAGTAATAATGTGAAAGGTAATGATTGAAAGTACAAATTATTACTAAAACTTTAATTCTCTTATGTGCGGTATGTTTTACATGAAGAAAAAATCAAATATTTTTATCATTTAATTATTACGAGTATTTTTAAATCAATCTGCGTTGTAAATGATACTATAGATTATATCACAAATCATTCTAATATGTGTCTTTTATATTAACATGGTACGTGCATTTAATAATACGAGTCCATAGATTTATATATGTTATATATGATTCATGAAAACTGTAAATCTTCAAGAAAATTAACCTAAAATAGTCTCCAGCTTAATTATAATAAATTTATTTTTAATTGACACTCAAGATAATATATTTTGTTAATTAGATCCCATTTATTTCAATTTTTTTGGGTCATTTTGTCAAGTTTTATTGATATGTTCCAGCTAGTATGCCCATTTTATATAATAAAATGGCGTTTTATAAGAGAGAAATTGACGTAAGAATTATAGAAAATTGAAAGAAGTATCCAACTAAGAAATCTCTAGAGCATATAAGACCTAATTGATAAAATTATTTGATTTGGAACTCAATTGATAATTTTACATGCTAAGGGTAATTTGACCTTTACATGCAGATAATTATAGAGAAACAATTTAAATAAATTAGAAAAAGATGATGGTAGCGGGGTAGAAAAGAGACCAGCAGAGAAAAATTGACGGGACAAAAATGTATGGCAGGGTTAGCTGGGTAGGTCTTTTTTCAAGGTGATACAGTCACGTGCCCAGTCTTCAATGTCTTTATCTCTAAGATAAACCAGAAAACTCGAAGAATACTCTTAACTATTTTCTTTAAAATAATAATAATAATAAATAGATCTCTCGCATGTTGGGCTATGCAAGTTCGATTCGATTCATGCTTAGGGCTCTCAAGTCTTATCGAATCCAAAATAGAGAGAGCTTGATTAGTGGTGCGCTTCGAGAATGAGATATGTTTGTTTTTTTGTTTCAAAAATATTTTTTAAAAAAATTAAAATTTTTTTATTTTTTTTTGCTTCAAATTAATATTTTTTTTAGTGTTTTTAGATCATTCTAATGCGCTGATGTCAAAAATAAAAAAAATATTATTTTGATACATTTCTGAATGAAAAACATTTTGAAAAACAACTGCAACTACACTTCCAAACACGCTCGCGCTACAGCATTATGAGGTTTAGCGTCTGTTTGGGAAAAAAAAAGATAAATATTATTTTTTAAAGTGTTTTTTATTTGTAAATAAATTAAAATAATATTTTTTTATTTTTTTAAAATTATTTTTCACATAACATATCAAAATGATTAAAAAATACTAAAAAAATTAATTTAAAACTAAAAAAAATATATCAAATAAAACCTTAATGCATGGATAGCCCTATAAATTATTTACAAATTACAATGGGCTTGTTTAGATAAAATGGCCTGGCATTGTAGAAAAGCTTTGCAACCAGTGGCCTTCTGGTCCGATGATAAAAAATAAAAAATAAAAAATAAAATTAGGTGGATATGATTTTACTTTTCCGTGTGAAATATAAAACGAAACTCTACAAACCTTTGAGAAATTTCATTATTATAGAAGAACCTTTTAGCCATAATCAAGATTATAATGTGATGAATGATAAAAAAAACTATAAAACAATATTAATTTTTGGACTGAGTCCAATTGAATCTACGTAGTATTTTATATAATATGCATATATTCATAAATATCTTTATAAATAACTAAAATATTTATATAAAATATATTAAAATTTAGATATTTTTTAAGATATTTATTTCAAAAATATCTATATTCAAGAGCATAAAAAAAAGTTAGAAAATTAAAGTTCATCTCTATCTCGAGACAATACAACATTCAATACAGAGACCACCGATATTATTCACTTGATCCAGATCCAGATTCCTAGCCTTTATATCATTAAAATTGTACAATAAATTAATTTATCTAATGGGAAACATAAAAATATAAAAAAGGTGGCAAATAAAAAAAAGAGAGAAGAAAAGTACTAACAGCCAGATTGGACTATCTAGACGCAACATGTGACGTACACGTGCCTTTGAAGTAGTTGTTATCCCTATATTATCCATTTCCATACTAGCCGTTGGTTGCCCTTTAAACATTTAAATATTAGAGACTTTGACTGCACGAAACCTGTCAGTTGGAGTTAGGCCATCTCTTCGGAGGCAAAGCCTTTGATTAATTCTTGGTGCATAAAAGTTGTTCGCTGTCACATGGAGGTGGCGTGCGGGGACACAAAAGTAGATGCTTCACTCTCTGGATCAACTTAAACTTATCTTCGAAGCTGAAAAAAATTGATTTGCTGAAAAAGTGTATTCGAAGAATAAAAAAAGAGAGAGAGAGGAGAAAACAATATCAGGAAAATTCACCAGAAGCTACACAACAGCCATCACAAGAAAGCAACAAAAGACAAGAAATAATTTCTTTGAATTTTTATGTTCTTCCAAATTTGAAAAGAAAAGTATTACAGAAAATAAATCAATGAATGCAAGAAAAAACACTGTAGATTCTGTTAGAGTACCTTTATTCCATCAAATCATTTACAAATGCCGACCTCTCAGAGTTTGGAAAGGCGGCAATGAATCGACTGAGTATGAAAATACTACATAATTTTGAATAATTTGTACATCTCCTGTTCGTGTTAACATATTTCTTTCTTTGTATGTCATATTGACTGGATATCTTGAACTCCATTTCTAACAGCGTGAGCGTCAGTAATCTTCAGTATAGCAGTCTGATTCTTACTATGTTGCTTAGCTTGATGTTGGGACCAGTAAGCATGTGCAGCCAACACCCTGTCCAAGAGCTCCTGGGGCACAGGCTCGCCCCTTCTTTGCTGAGGGGCAATCTGCGCCGTGTGAACCAATGTCTTCCATTTATCCTGCACAAACCCAACAGGGCCACACTATAAGCTACCAACAAAAAGTCACGATACATGCAACACCTCCTCAGAGGCATTATTTTTAGTACTTAGGATTGATCAAGGAGGGTGTTCTACACTTCTACCTATAATAACTATGTAGGGGAGGGATTGGACAGCCTGAAAGACCACTACCTATTTACAAAGTTCCGAGAAGGAAAGTTCGCATGGCTGTACAGCCTGCCTCCATAAATGAAATCCAATCACATCACATTCTCAATTCTCAACCCAAAACCCCATTGACACCGTTCAATTAAGGAAATATTACATCCAATCCTACGAAATGATAGTATCAATTTCATATGGAAAACTAAACAAAATCCTTACCTTCAAATCCACATAAGTCCGATGGTCTGCATCTTCAAAAGAACACAATTTAACATCACGCCACCTGCAAATGAGAACATCGTTAAACTTCAAAAATGTATGCACAACACACCTTGATCAGAGGTCCAGCAAATAGAATAGCACCATACCTTCCAGTTCCTAGTTCCTCAACTGCATGCACTAGTGCTTCTACTTCTGACACAGAGAATGGTCTCCTGGTTCGACGCTGTACAAGTTCAGATCGCTTAGATTTCTGGTTTAAAGGAACCATAGCAAGTTCCTCAGCATTCACTGGTGGAACTGCAACCAGAGCTCTGGAATCCGGCAGTGTATTGTCAGTTACTATGTCAGCATGGGAGGAAACTGATTCACGATTACTTTCAATATTGGTGTCCAAATTAGTCAGTGGGGGAGGATCAGGTAAGGCGTCAGAAACTCCTGAATCTACAATAGGAGTGGTTGGCGACCTGGAAATAAAGTAAAAAACAAATTAAGTAGTGTAGCAAGCCTAATATAATGATAGATTGGTTTACTATTTGCTCAACTCAAAGTAAATAGCAGCACCAAAATAAATTGTATTTTGTAAGACAAGGAAGCACTATACAAATGCCAATACCTGGGAATGGTAGCTCATCATTAATTGCCCGTCAACACAAATTCAATACAAAAAACACATTTCAATTACCTCAATATAAGTTGAGATGTGTCGCATGGTAATAGTGCTGCAGGATCTTCAGTGCACAAGGGTGGGGAAACTTGCACAGGAGTAGGCTCCAATGAGAAACCCAGAGTATCAAGATTCTCATTAGAAGTGATGCCAGTCTGCAATAGGGTTCTATTGTCATCCCTAACCTTCTTTCCATGAAGAAGCACCCCAACTCGTAAACCACCTCCAAGTATAGCACTTACAGCCTCCACTACAGTCCGCTATAGAGAGTCACATAGGAACAAAATACAACATCAGGAACTCAGCAAGACATTAGCAATACTTTAGCCCAGAAAACTTGCTTAAAATTTCCAATGCCAATAAATAACATAATTACAGCATGTATATATACAAATGATATTCATCAAGACATCATCTAAGGCAATAATCCTAATGTATGGCAAAAGAAAATAAAAACCAAAATGGAGTGACAATTCTGAAAACATTCTAGATGCACGTAACATGTACATATGATAAGTGAACACTCGCAGACAAAATGGAAGACTGCAAATCTATTATACCTTCAGTGAACCAACAGTTGCAGTTTCTGGTACCTCAATTAAAAGCTCTGGAACTCTAAAGGACTTAATACTGAACTTCACTGTGCAAAAGAATGAAACACGAATAAGAACCTCTGGATACCAGGAAAATAGAATAATAAGTCATTGTAAATCAATTCCAAACTAACTCTAATACCTTGAGAATCCTTGGAGTGGAAGGATGCTTGATGACCTATAACAGAAGATGATACCCCATTAGCTGCATCTAATAACTCCAACTATTTAGGAAAACTCCAGGGCAGCAGAAACCAGGAAAGTCGAGAAAAAACAGGGTTAATATTAGTAACAAGGGAGAAAATGACCAACCGTGAAACATTATGGAAGCACCATTCTTGTCTCCAGTCATATTCTTATCAGGTGAATTGCAAACACTTTCACTGCTGAACCCTCCATCAGAAGTCACAACTACACTATGATCAGTAAACTTCCTCCTCTTATAAAAGGTGTTAAGTTGATACCTTTCACGACTGTAACATAATTTCCTCTTGAGATAGTGAGACTTCGCCCCCCCTTCTAAAAATGCTGAATGACAAACTTCAATATCAGAATACATTTATCTCCATCCAGATATGCAAATATACAATAATCAAAGAGAGATACAGAACATGATATAAACAAGCTACCACATTGCCGCTTACCAGGTTTGGAAAATTCACAATCCTTCAATTTTGGAGCTACTTTCCAGTATTTGGAAGTCAGCAATTTCCTTATTCTTCGGTCTCCAATTCGTTGTGGAGGCCTAAAAGCCTTTGACTTTGTTAAAGGTTTATTACACCTAGTAAAGTTTTCATCATCATCTCTAATACCTAATTTAGTACCATTCCTGTGCCTTGGAATAGAAGCACTAGGAACAGGGTCCCTGCATGATGGCAATTCAACATTGTTGACTGAATTGATCAATGCCGGAAATTTCATGCACATTTCCATGGGATCATTTGAACTGCAGGGATCAACAATCAAACCTCTAGTATCTAGCCCGTCACACCTTTTCTGTCTACTTAATCCATTGTCCACATAACCATCACAAGACACCCTAGAATCAGAAGAGCCCTCGACTTTACCAGGGATATTTTCACATGCACTCTTACTTTTGCAAATCACAGACTTCAAATCAGCACCGCCATTCTTTGAGGAATTGGAATTTGTGATCATTGAAGAGCGCTCCAGAAATAAATTGCTCTCAGCATGTGGAAATTCATTTAGAAGGCACTTTTGATCACTGTTTGGCGAGGAAAACCGAGTAAAAAGAGCACTTTCTCCACAACTTCCATGATCAAGGCATTCTGCTTTCAATGGTCTATCATCATCTTGCTCAAATTTCACACCACCACCAATTATAGGTTGATCATTTGCTTCAGATGCATTACTGGAAGCTGAACTTTCACTCTCCTGCAATAGCTTGCCTGCTAGGGAAGCAAGCAATTCAAATGCACATATTTGACTATCCTCAACTTTCATCTTATTCAACCCCCTCCCCTGGAACCAATAACCAAGACACAAATGGTTAAAAGAGTGGTTGTCATGAATGGCAAAGGCTAGGCAAACCTTAAACTGCAATAAATACATACTCTAGCTGATCTCGGAGCCCTGGGAACTGGGGGCATATGAAAGCCATTGAAACCATAATATTGTCTCTTCTTCACCACCATATCTTAAGCATGCATGGCAATCAGGGTTCATCAAACAAAAAGCATCACTGCTCAGATCCGCTTATCTGTCAGAAAATCCAGGAAAAATAAAAGGAGATGACTAAATGAGAAAATTCATATTGCAAGAGTAAAAAAATAAAAGAAAAGAAAAACACGATCTTGTTCCTGAACAAAATTTTGTAACTATAAGATTCTGACATCAAAATTTAACAAAAAAAAAATTGCATTGTACATTTAGTTTTGGTTACTCACAGAAACACATGCTAACAAAGTCACCCCTTTAAAATGATTAAATCAATAATTGTTATAGCTAAACCACCAGTGACCACCAAAAACAGAGATCCATATTACCGATGTTTCATAACACGCAGAGAATAAAAATATATATTCGAGAAGAAAAAAAAATGCATATTGCAGACATGGGTCTATACTTTACATCGAATTGATCTTCGAATTTTTTTTTGCAGGGATCAACAGATCAACAGTGATCTAAATTAAAAAATGAAAAAAAAAAAAAAAATGATTCTTCTCCGCTGGAATTATCATACTAACGGTAAGATCCCAAAAAACCCAAGTAGCGATCAATCACAGTAGTATAAAATTAAAACATAGGCAGCAATCATCTACATGAAATTAGGTCTTAGGAATAAGAATCCGTCGTCCTAATTCCAAATCCAGAGCTGGAATTCAATTTCCATAAAACTCTCCCCTAAAAACAATTATCCATAAATCCCAAATTCTCCATCAATTTGCAAACTTAAAACCCTTCAAAATCTAATTATAAATCGTAGTAGATTTTATTTGTAAAAACACTGAAAATAGAACTGTATCTAAATTCCTTAAGCCACAAACACCACTGCCGTGATCTTGAATTCTGCAGAATCCCAATTCCCAGAAAAACCCATTTCCACCTTATCTAACCAAACCTAACTTCCACGATTAGACCCCGATCTCGAAAAAAAAAATCTCACTAAAACCCAAACCCCTTAAATTTTCACCGTGTGACCAGATTAAACTTTCTCAAACACAATTCAAAAGAAAACAGAGAATTCAGAGGAAATCCAATTCTTCACTCACCTTGTATTATAAACAACGATCGATCTTCGTGTTAGAAACCTCTACAGTTATGTACAGATTAAATAAAAAATGAAAAAACAAAACGAAAACTCGCTGTAGAATTTCACAAATCCCGAGATCGCAGAATTCAAGAAACCCAGAAAACAATGTCACCCGAAAAACTATTCAATTGAATTCAAATCTCTCTCTTTCTCTAGATTCTTTCTCTCTGGTTTTCTTTTCTCTCTCTCTCTCTCTCTCTCTCTAAGAAATGGCAAGGCAATAAACCACCAAAAAACAGTGGCTTAAACCTCCCCCCTTATATCCTTTTATAAATTTTTGACCACAAAACCGGACCAACAAGTAAATGTACGGGCAATAGGAGGTCATCCACATAAACTCTTCTCTCTCCGTGAATTTTTCAAGCCAGCATGGGTTTTGCCACACGTGGCGATGCTCTAAATTATGTCGTGGGTTTTAATTTTTTTGGGGATAAGGAAAAGATTGAGGTTGGCCATGTGGGTAGTTATTAGAGTTTGATGTGGGCACTCTTTTTTTATTTATTGGTCCACTTATCATGTGGGCCTACTGTATTTTAGGCCCACGTGCTTGAATTTGAGGTTCGTGTATCTTGACCAATGACCACCAGTAAAAGTCATGCTTGCCATGCTTAAAATTTACTGCAATTAAATTTGTCATCTCTAATCCTAGCTTAATCAAGACTTAGGGTTCCGATGTGCTCGTAAAGGCATTCCATTAATTATCTGTGATGATCGACTGTACAGGGGACATTCAATTCATGAGCGTGCAAGAATAGTTATATTAATAATTAAGATAATTAAAATATTATTATATTAATAGAAACTTTAATAAATTTCATTCAGAAACGCGATTTGTTCAATTAACACTGCAGAGAAGGTCAGGCTATCGCTACTTAAGTCACGTGGCTATTAAAAAAAATCAGAAACTGTTATTTATTCCTTGTAATAAAAATAAAGCATACAAATGAGGGAGCTGTCTGTCTAATCATTTCCATGCTCACGGGCTTGCGCTCAAGAATTGGAAAGCTAATGTTTTTCCTGCCTCCCCGTGGCATTATAAAAATCCAACCGAAAGAGACCCATTGGCCATTACTACCGGATGATCGCATCATTTCCCTGTCCGAGGATTTTCTTTCCTCCTTTCCTTTTTTTTTTTTTTTTTTTTTTTGCCCTTCGCAATGGATTTCCTCCTTGTTTGAAAACAATCGTGCATGCATTATCACTGTGGACGGTCTGTATTAACTGAGACTGTTGTCTTTGTTAAATTTGTTGTAAATACTGGCGAGTATATAATACTCAAGTTAATAAAATGATGATATTGATTGAATTTGAATAAAACTATAAAAATAAATCATGAAATTTAAAATTGACACCATAGCTAAGTATCGTCATTTTATTAATATTGGTATTTTAGCAACTCTCGGGTTAACTAGCTAATATATTGATAATATTCCAAAATATTCACATAACTTAAAAGCATGACTTATGTGTTGGATAAATGATTAATCTCTTAATTCTAACAATCTGATCCATTATTTCTAGCTAAAATGACTGGTAGCTTATGTTTGGAGCCTGGTAAACCAAGATGGCTAGTGACTGGTACATGCAAAAGATTATCTTTTATAGATATTAGGACTCTCGGATGCTTAAGTAGGTATATTTTTTTAGAGAAAGAAAATGCAATGATATTTTAGAGAGACAAACTCTCAAAATATATATGCTAAAAATATTGAGAATAAATAGACAGTGAACTCTTTACTTGTGTGGTTTAAGAAATATTTATAGCACTTGAACCTTGTTATTTTGTTGGAGTTGAGGGGTATTTATAAATCAATTTTATATTATAAGTCATGTTCGACTCATTCTATCTAGCTAAGAGATAGAGATATGATGAGCCATGAGATATTTTAATAAACTTAATGATGTTGATGGAGTGTAAACTTCTTTAATTAAATCTATTTGATAAGAAATAATTTATCTAAGATTTTTATAAAATACATGGAGGTGTTGCATTAGATTCAAGCATTATATTTAAGTCCATAGACATAATTAATCTGACAACGTGTTAGGCCTAGGTAAATATGGAGAGTTTGACCATGTCCGGAGTGCAGTGGCAAAAAGCATAGGGCTCGGCACCTACAGGATATACTTGCCAAGCCCATCCCGTTGGCATGGCAAAGCACAAGGCCAGGCTGTTGGGTCTGGTAGTACATGTCATACCTAGCTGTGTTTGGGCTCGACAGCGTGTCAAGCCCAACATGCCTTGTGTTGGGGCGTATTTGAGCTTGATAATGTGTTAAGTCTAAAATGATTAATAGTTTGAAAAACTTATTCCTGAATGTTTTTTTTAATTTGATATTTTTAAAAATATATAAAAAAATTTATTAATAAAATCTTTGTTCATTCTATATCAGTTGCAAAAGCATGGAAGCTGGAGAGATTACTATTCTTTAACCAGTAAATCCATCCTCGAAAAATTACACGATGATGGTGGAGGATCGGCCAACTCTGAATTCGAGAACAAACAACTTTGCCAACGATGGATTTCTTTTGACAACAAATAACATCGCTAATTAAGCTAGTCAACATCGATTAACTGTGTGATTGCTTTACTCGTACCAAAACTAGAAGTGGATGCATTCAAAACACACACGAGGTTTTTTCTTTTTCTAATTAACTTCCCCCTCGCCCCAGCCATACCTACGTCCATTGATTTCTAAAAAATACTACATATACACACACGATATTTTTCCTCCTTGTTGAATTGTCAAGAACAATGACCACATTTGTATGCAAGCTCGATTAAAAAATAAGTCTGGTCTCCTTTGTTGTGATTCAAGATTTGTATCTTAAAGAATATTACAGTTTTTGTGGAAATAAATCGATCGAGATGTGATAAAGGAAGCAATTAAAAAAGAATTTTAGTCTTAACATGTAAACTAATGAGAAAAGAATAGCTATTTCCAATTAATATTGTGAAATACTTAACGTCATTGGGGAAAAAAAGGAGAAAAAATAGGATAGATTGAGCAATTCATACAATAAATTAAAAAAAATTACGAATTTATATAGGTTCAAAATTATTTAACAAAATAGCATAATTTGACCATATCACGCTTCAAAAGCACGACATGGTCAAACTTAACTCTTCTTTCTCAAACGGTTGACCACACGACATGGTCAAACTTAACTCTTATATCTCAAATGGTAGACCGATTCATAATGGTTGATGAAACTAGTTGATCAGTTCTAAAAAATAACAAGAAAACTCTCAAAACTGCAAAACAATCAAAGCTTAATGATATTTTTGATATCTAGATATTCTACTATTCACATATCAATGCAGGTGGTTACTATAGGGAAAACAATCTCCAGAATTTCCTGTAAAAATTTAAATACGATTCAACAAACGAGTCAAAAGTTATGATATTTTTTAACTATTATTCTCATCTGGTATAACTAAACCTCCTCTTGAATCTACATCTATCTAATCAAGGCCCGTGTGATTACAATGATTCCACAATTTCATGTAGTACATAGTTTAACTCACACCAAGAACAAATGAATTAGTCATTGATATAAAATAAATTGATAAGTACCAAAATTCAAAATGATTAGGGAGTAGGTTGATATATTGAATAATTAATTAATTTTTTAATTTAAATAATTTAAATTATATTTTACAGTCAAGATATCTAATAGTTTAATATAAAAAATATAAAGGATTGGTAATATGTAGTAGGTGATGTTTGGTAAGTTAGATGTTGATAGTTGGTATTTGTAAAAGATTTTCTTGTTATACTTTGGACTCGGGATACGAAACATGAGTGATATTGTTGAATCTATTTTAGAATAATTTTTTGGATATATTTTAAAGAATTTTTTTAGTACATTTTACTTGTAACAGGAGAAATAACTAGCGTGATTTTAATTATTTCAGTAGTTTTCAATTAGTTTATACTTTGTAGGCAACCACGATCTCAGCAAATGCAATGGCAACAAACGATGAGTCAGTGAATACTGACGGCGTCAGCTGGGAGAAAAGTACAGGGAAGGGAAGTCCCACACGCCTCTTTGATTTCCATTTTTTCTTCAATGTCCAATCCGCAGGACAGCAGAACTATATGTTATTGTTATTATTAAAGGGATAAATGAGAGTGTTATTATAAATGGTTCAACGTTGGTTTGGTAATGAGATGAGAAATGTTTTTTAATTAAAAATATATGAAAAAAATATTAGTTTTTAAAATTTTTATTTTTGATATCAACATATTAAAATTATAAAAAACATAAAATAAAATTTTTAAAATTTTTTTAGTTAAAAAAATAACTTATTAAAAAACACTTATAAAAAAACAGGTTAAAACACTTTACCAAACTACCTCTAGCAGCTGATCAAGTGAAATTGTCAAGGGGATAGTGATTTTGTCGATCCACCCACTTATAATGGTACACCTCAGCTAACTCGTTACTATGTCATGTTTACCATCAAGATAAATAAAATTTATCCTTTTCACCTATACAATCAAGATAAAGTTATGGAAACCAAATACAAGAACCATAGATGAAGTTATAGAAACTAAATTTTAAAACTATAGTTTGAACGTGAATATTGTTATTAGGGGCAACTATATTCGTATAAAAAAAAGTCATTTTAGAAAATATTTTAAATTATTTGATTCTTTTAGAATTTCCTGACCTAAAATTACTTTATTGTTTCTTCAAATTATATTTTATCCAAATTATCTGAGGACCCATTATCCTTCTTTTTTTTACCCAAAATTCTTTGAAAAAATTCAATTAATTAACTAAATAAAATCAAGCCCTATAAAAGTTTTGACTATACAAAATTGGGTTTAAGAAAAAATACAAGCGTAATAGTTTTAATTTTCTTAAATAAATAAGTATATAAATAAATAAATATAATTCTTGTGATTCAGGTTATCCAAATTTTTTCCTTTAATTAATATAAATTACCCATTCCTTGAATTTTGTAATAGTTTATTAATAAATTGATTTGAATAATTCGTGATTTATATTTTTAAAATATTGCTCGTCCATGAATGTTATGTCTATAAATCAAGAACAGAACAAGAGAGAATT
>Ga0307517_10010937_pt1 | contig 12636 bp, 15 predicted proteins | sample 23_EM_MG_FD_194515 | JGI IMG/M metagenome (GOLD analysis project Ga0307517, IMG submission 194515) | Populus trichocarpa ectomycorrhiza microbial communities from riparian zone in the Pacific Northwest, United States - 23_EM | ecosystem: Host-associated > Plants > Roots > Unclassified | place...
GTAGCCGGAGTAGACGCAGGGCACGTCCGTGAGGATGAGCAGGAAGTCGGCCTTCAAGTGCTCGGCGAGCAGGGCCGCCGTAAGGTCCTTGTCGACGACGGCCTCCGCCCCGGAGAGCGCGCCGGTGTCGGAGTCGGCAGTGACGGGGATGCCTCCGCCGCCCGCGCAGATGACGAGCGTGCCGCTGTTGAGCAGTTCATGGATGGTGTCGGTCTCCAGGATCCGCTCGGGTGCCGGGGAGGGGACGACGCGGCGCCGGCCGGTGGTGTCGGCGCCGATGTGCCAGCCGCGTTCGCGGGCGAGTGCGGACGCCACGTCGAGGGAGTACACCTGGCCGACGAACTTCGTGGGGTGCGCGAAGGCCGGATCGTCCGCCCGTACGAGGGTGTGGGTCACGAGCGCGGCGATCCCGCGGCCGGGCAGCGCGTCGTGCAGGGTGCGGGCCAGCAGGGAACCGATCATGCCCTGGGTCTGGGCACCGAGCAGGTGCAGCGGGTACGGGGCGCCGAGGGCGGGGTCGGTCGCGCTCTCCATGGCGAGCAGACCGATCTGGGGGCCGTTGCCGTGGGTGATGACCAGCTCGTGGTCGTGGGCCAGCGCCGCGAGCGCGGTGGCGACCCGGTCGACGTTCGCCTGCTGGACGGCGGCGTCGGGGCGTTCGCCGCGGTGCAGCAGGGCGTTGCCGCCGAGGGCGACGACGATACGCATGACTCGGACCTCCCGGGTGGCGATGAGTACGGCAGTGGCGACGAGTACGGCCTTGATGCTCGGGTGCGGACGCGTGGCGGGCGGCGCTGCCTGCCGTAGCCGTAGCCGTACACCGGTGATACGACCGGTGCGTCGAGCGCGGCACACCTCATCGAACCGCCGGATCGGCGTGGCCGCAGGGTGCCGGAAGTCTCCTGATCGGAGCCGAATGGCCCGGCCGACGGACCGGGTGGCCCATGGTCTGTCGCGGGGCGCCGGACACACGCTGGTCATGGCAGTTCCCCTACTCCGTCGGGAGGCAGGCCATGATCACCACCCCCACCCCCAGCATGCTGCGCGCGTTGCCCGCCGAGGACCGGCAGCGGCTGCTGCGCACCGCCCACGAGGTGTCCTTCGCGCAAGGGACGCGCCTGTTCGAGGAGGGCGGCCGGGCCGACCGGTTCTGGATCATCCGCACGGGCACGATCGAGCTCGACATGCGTGTGCCGGGCCGTCGCCCGGCCGTCATCGAGATCCTTCGGCACGACGAACTCGTCGGCTGGTCCTGGCTGTTCGCCCCGCACGCCTGGCATCTCGGCGCCGAAGCGACGACCCCCGTGCGGGCGTACGAGTTCGACGCCACGGCCGTCCGCCTGATGTGCCGGGAAGACCCGGCCCTGGGCAGCGCCGTCGCCCAGTGGGTCGGCGACGTGCTCGCCCACCGCCTGCGCTCCGCCCGGACCCGGCTGCTGGACCTGTACGCCCCGTACGGCGCCGGCACCACCCTCTGACACCGTCCGACACGGTCCGACCGGGCCCAAGGAAGAGGTCCGCGACAGCGACCCCACCGACGCACGGTGCGGGCGTGTTTCCGAGCCGACTGGGGCCGGTCGGCCCTAGTGCGATCGGGCCCGGCGCGTGATGATCGTCCTCACGGGAAGCCCGCAGCCCGTCCGCCACCGGGAACAAGGGGTCGTCATGGCCGAGCCACGCACCTTCACGGAGCAGAACCCGATCCGTGTCTTCCTGCTGGACGACCACGAGGTCGTACGACGTGGCATCACCGACCTCCTGGACACCGAACCGGACATCTCGGTGGTCGGCGACGCGGACACCGTCGAGCACGCCCTCGCCCGCTGCCCGGCGGTGCGCCCGGACGTCGCCGTGCTCGACGTGCGTCTCCCGGACGGTGACGGCATCACGGTCTGCCGCGAGCTGCGCAGCCGGCTGCCGGAGCTGGCCTGTCTGATGCTGACCTCGTTCGACGAGGAGGACGCCCTGCTCGACGCCATCATGGCCGGGGCCGCGGGCTACGTCCTCAAGCAGATCAGGGGCTCCGACCTGGTCTCGGCGGTACGGACGGTCGCCTCGGGCCAGTCGATGCTGGACGCCGCGACCACGGCCCGCCTGATGCGCTCGCTGCGCGCCGAGCCCGCCGAGACCCCGGCGCTGTCGCCCGAACTGGCGAGCCTGTCCCCGCGTGAGCGGGACATCCTCGCCCTGATCGGGGACGGACTGACCAACCGCGAGATCGGCAAGCGGCTCTACCTCTCGGAGAAGACCATCAAGAACCACATCTCCCGGCTGCTGGCCAAACTCGGCGTCCAGCGCCGGGTCCAGGCCGCGGTCCTGGCCTCGCAGTTGGAGCAGCCGCAGACGGGCGACCGCCCCGCGAAGTGAGCCCGTCCGGACCGACCGGACACCCGACCGGACACCCGTCCGGACCGATCGGACCCTCGCCCGGGCCGGACGGCCCCTGCCCCTCCCGCACCGCCCGGCGCCACGCTGGACCGGTCACCGGAAAGCCCGACCGCCGCCATCGGCGCAGGGCGGGCAGGAGGCCCCGATGCGTACCGCAGCCCTCGACGGGACGACGCTGGAAAGGCTGCTCTCCGCGGCCGTAGCCGCTCCCTCGATCCACAACACCCAGCCCTGGCGCTTCCGCCTGGCCCCGGAGACCCTCACGGTCGAGATCCGCGCGGCCACGCACCGCGGCCTGCGCCACATCGACCCGACGGGCCGCGCCCTGCACCTGTCCGTCGGCTGCGCCGTACTGAACCTGCGGGTCGCGGTCGAGCACTTCGGCTGGGAACCGGTGACCCGGCTCCTCCCACGCCCGGACGAGCCGGACCTGCTCGCCACCGTACGTCTCGGCGGCACCACCAGGACGTCCTCGCACACTTCGCTCTACGACGCCGTGTGGCGCCGGCACAGCAGCCGATTCCCCTTCTCGGAACGGCCGTTGCCCACCGCCCTGCGCATCGAACTGGCCGAAGCGGCACACCTGGAAGGGGCGCGGCTGCACTGCCTCCCGCCCCGTCGGGCCGACGGTGTGCTCTCCCTCACCAGGGAGGCGGAGCGCCGCAACACCACTGACGCGGACCGTGCCACGGACAGCCGCCGCTGGGTGGCGGAGACGCACGACAGCGGACTGGGCATACCGGCGGAGGCGCTCGGTCTCCAGGACTCCCTGGAACGCATGCCGATGCGCGACTTCGGCGCCCACCGCCACCGGAACGGCCTCACCGCGCGCCCCTTCGAGCTGCGGCCCTCGATCGCGGTGCTGTCCACCGCGCACGACCGCCGGGCCGACTGGCTGCGCGCAGGACAGGCCCTCGAACGGGTCCTGCTCATCGCGACCGCGCACGGGGTACGGGCATCGCTCCTGCACCAGGCACTGGAATGGTCCGACCTGCGCGAGCAGCTCACGGCACCGACCGACGCCCGCCCCTCCCACGCACAGATGGTGATCCGCCTCGGATACGGCCCTGAGGGACCGGCTTCACCGCGTCGTGACGAAGCCCTGCTGTCGGCCCCGCCCGGCACACCGCTCGCCCTCCTGCCTCCGGCGCCTGAAGCGGATGGGCCTTGCAACGGTCAGACGTCCGACCTGTGAGTCGTTGTGCGTGTGGCGGGCGCCTGACCGGTGGCGGTGCGGCGAACGCGAGTCTTCGTGGGGTGGTCGAGCCTGCCTCCCACCGTTCGCGTGTGCCCCGTGACGACGACCAGGGTGTCCCACCGGTGCGACCGGGCGGCGGCTCGCCGGAGAGCGGCGGCAGGTGGCGGTTCCGCGGTGCGAACGCGGGCGCCGGGCCCTTGACGGCAGGAGTGATGGAGATGGCGAAGCTGCTTTTCGTGCTCACCGCCTGCGGCCGAGTTGGCGCGAACCGGGGCCGTAGGGGCCAGTCTGGTGGTGTCGGAAGTTCGTCCGAGAACGGAGGAGCACCCCATGGACATGAAGCTCGAAGTCGTCGTGGTGCCGGTCGGGGACGTGGACCGGGCCAAGGCCTTCTATACGGCGTTGGGCTGGCGGCTCGACGCCGATGTCGCCACCGGCGAGGACTTCCGGGTGGTGCAGGTGACCCCGCCGGGTTCGCCGGCCTCCGTCATCTTCGGCACCTCGGTCTCGTCCCAGGCACCGGGCTCGGCCCAGGGACTGCACCTGATCGTGGACGACATCGCCGCCGCCCGCGACGAGCTCAAGCGGGCCGGTGCCGACCCGAGCGACGTGTTCCACGACGAGGGCGGTGTCTTCCACCACGCGGGGACCGACGCCCGGGTGCCCGGGCCGGATCCGCAGCGCAGCAGCTACGGCTCGTTCCTGTCGTTCGGCGATCCGGACGGCAACGGCTGGATCCTCCAGGAGATCACCACCCGGCTCCCGGGCCGCGTGGACCCGGCGGCCACGACGTTCGCCTCCGCCGAGGACCTGGCGAGCGCGCTGCGCCGGGCCGCCGCGGCACACGGCGAGCACGAGGCGCGTACCGGCGAGGAGGACCCGGACTGGCCCGACTGGTACGCGCGGTACATGGTCGGCGAGCAGGCCGGTACCGAGCTGCCGTCGTGAGCACGTCGGCCGGGCGGGCGGCTGCGCCCGTTCGGTACCTCGGCCGGGGCTCGAAGCGCCCGACGGCCTCGGTTTCCGCCGCGTCCTCGACGCGAGGGAAAGTGAGCCGGCCATGTCCGGGAAACCGCCGGCCGGAGCCGTCGCGCTGGTCACCGGCGCAAGCAGCGGCAGCGGCAGCGGCGCTCTTCGGCCGCCGCCGTTCGGTATCTGATCGACGCGGCGGCCACCTCCCCGCGGCAGGTGGCCGACATCGTGAACGTCGGCTCGACGGCCGGCCGAGTCGCCCGCCCGGGAAGCAGCGACTACAACCCGACGAAATTCGGTCTGAACGGCTTCACCGAAGCGCTGCGCCAAGAGCTGCTCGTGGAACGGGTACGGGTCGCCGTGATCGAACCCGGCACCGTACGAACGGAGTTGGCGGACCACCTCGGCGAGGCCACCCGGGAGGCGGCCCGGGAGGCGGCCCTCCGACAGGTCGGCGGCATCGAACCGCTACGGGCCGAGGACATCGCGGACGCGATCGGCTACATCGTCACCCGGGAGCGCCGGGTGGCCGTCAACGAGATGCTGGTGCGGGCCGGTGACCAGCCGTGGTAGCCGCAGACGAGGAGGACGGACGGATGAGCCCCTACGACAAGGGTTACGACTACGACGTCATCGTGATGGGCGGAGGCTCGCCCGGCGAGCACTGCGCCGGCGCCCTGGCCGAGGGCGGTCTGCGGGTCGCCCTGGTGGAGCGCGAACTGGTCGGCGGGGAGTGCTCGTACTGGGCCTGCATCCCCTCGAAGACACTGCTGCGCCCGGGCGAGGCCGTGCACGGCGCCCGAGAGGCCGCGGCGAGTGCGCGGGTCGACGTCCAACAGGCCCTGGCCTGGCGGGACTTCATGGTGTCGGACTACTCCGACGCCGGGCAGGAACGCTGGCTGGCCGACAACGGCATCGCGCTGCTGCGCGGCACCGGGCGCCTGGCCGGACCGGGTGTCGTGGAGGTGGCCGGCGCCCGTCACACCGCCGAGCACGTCGTCGTGGCCACGGGGGCGGCACCGATCATGCCGCCGGTCCCGGGCCTGGCCGAGTTGACCGGCGTGTGGACCAACCGCGAGGCGACGGGCATGAAGGCGGTCCCGCGCCGGCTGATCGTGCTCGGCGCCGGACCCGTCGGCGTGGAGATGGCCCAGGCCGTACGCCGTCTCGGCGGCGAGGTGGTCCTCACGGCCCACGGCCCGTACGTCCTGCCCCGCGAGCCCCGGCCGCTGGGCGAGGCGCTCGGCGAGGTGCTGCGCCGCGACGGGGTCGAGCTGGTGCTCGGGCCGCGCACGGTCGCCGCCCGGCGCGAGGGCGAGGGCGGGGACTACGTCCTGACCCTCGACGACGGGCGGGAACTGCGCGGCGATCACCTCCTGGTCGCCACCGGACGCCGCCCGCGCGTCGACGACATCGGCCTGGACACGGTGGGCGTGGAGGCCGACGAGCACGGCATTCCCGTCGACTCGCGGCTGCGTGCCGCCGAGCGGCTGTGGGTCGTCGGCGACGCCACCGGCCTCTGGATGCTCACCCACGTCGGCAAGTACCAGGGCGAGATCGTCGCCGCCAACATCCTCGGCGAACCCCGCGAGGCCGACTACACGGCCGTACCCCGCGTGGTCTACACCGACCCGCAGGCGGCGTCGGTCGGCGCGGACGAGGCACGGTTCGGCGCCACCGTCCCGATCTCCGGCGTGGCCAAGACCGCCGCCTACACCCGTGCCTACGCCGACGCCAACGGGTTCCTCACGCTGCTCAGCGACGGCCGGGTGATCACCGGCGCCCACGCCCTCGGCCCGGAGGCAGGGGAGTGGCTGCAACAGGCGACCCTCGCGATCCGCGCCCGCGTCCCGGTGGACGTGCTGCGCGACACGATCCAGCCGTTCCCCACGTTCTCGGAGATCTACGTCGCCGCGCTCAAGGACCTGCACGAGCAGATCGGGGCCGTAGCGGGGAAGACGTCGGCATGACGCGCTACCGCACACTCGAGGTCGACGACCTGCCGCCCATGAACCGGAGCTGCGGGAGAACTTCTTCTCCCCGGCGGCCACGCGGAACGGGCACCTCGGGACCGACCCCGCGACCGACCGCTACGCCCCCGACCTGTGGACGGACGAGTTCGCCTTCCTGAACCGGACATCTGTGCCGACGAGGCCGCCCGGCGAATGGCTTTCCTGACCAACGGAAAGGTCACCTCGGGCGGGGTGCCGCCGCACGACGACCTGCTGCCCGAGTTCCCCCACCTCGGACCTCCGCACCGCTGGCCGACAAACCATCGGTCCGCACCACCACCGCCACTTCAAAGGGCCACCATGGACAGTCCCGTCAAGCGGGTCGCCGTCATCACCGGCGCGTCACAGGGCATCGGCGCCGGCCTGGTCGAGGCGTACCGCAAGCTCGGCCACGCGGTCGTCGCGACCTCGCGCCGCATCACCCCCTCCGAGGACCCGGACGTGCTCACCGTCCAGGGCGACATCGCCGATCCCGGCACGGCCGGGCGCGTCACCGCCGCCGCGATCGAGCGCTTCGGCCGGATCGACACCCTCGTCAACAACGCGGGCCTCTACATCGCCAAGCCGTTCACCGACTACTCCCAGGAGGAGTACGAGACGGTCATCGGCGTCAACCTGACCGGCTTCTTCCACCTCACCCAGCTCGCCGTCCGGCAGATGTTGCGCCAGGGCAATGGCCACATCGTCCAGATCAGCACCAGCCTCGCCGACCACGCCAACTCCCGGATCCCCGCAGTGCTCGCATCCCTCACCAAGGGTGGGCTGCAGTCCGCCACCAGGGCGCTGGCGATCGAGTACGCCTCCCGCGGCATCCGCAGCAACGCGGTCGCGCTGGGCGTCATCAGAACCGCCATGAACCCGGAGGCGACCGAGAGCCTCGCCGCGCTGCACCCGCTCGGGCGGATGGGCGAGGTCGGCGAGGTCGTCGACGCGATCCTCTTCCTGGAGAACGCGCCCTTCGTCACCGGCGAGATCCTCCACGTCGACGGCGGCCAGAGCGCCGGGCACTGAACTTCCGGTGCGGGTGGACGGGGACCGGTATCCGGAGGGGACGACGTGTCATTCCTTCAGTCACTCCTCCAGCAGGCGCAGGTGTGACCTGACGAGCGTCGTGGTGACCAGCAGGTCGGTGATGAGGTTGTGGTTGAGCGTGTTCCCGACCGGCGGGGGGACCTCCTCCTCCAGCAGCCCGGGAACGCCGTCCTTCTTGCTGAGCCGCGTGCGCACGTTGGCGACGAGGTGGGCGGCCCGACTCGTGGTCCACCGCTCTTCGGGCCGCAACTCGCCCAGTTCGAAATCGACTTGAGTCCACGTCAGCGGCTGGGGCTGCGGTTCGAGCCGTAGCTAGCGCTGGGCGAGGCAGACGAGTACCAGCTTCTCCTCGGGGCTCAGGTCCCGTACCTCTCCGGGTGTCTCCTCCTCGTGCGCCCCCTGCCCGTTCGCCGAGCCGCGCGGCGTCGATGCCGCGATCCGGATCTCCAGGAGGTGCTCCTGTCGGGAGGAGACCACGAACAAGGGCGTGTACCCGGCCGGCAGCGGCGCCCGGTCTCCGCCGAGCAGCAGCCGCGACCCGGGGAAACGGATGGGTGGCCGGCCGGTGTTCCGCAGTACCCAGCGGGAGGACTCCCGGACGATCAGACCCTGTTGCCGGCTGACCCGCGTGTCGCCCGGGCCGACGCAGACGTGGACCTCCGGCGCGTTACGGCCGAACAGCAGCGCGAAATTCGCGTCCGGCGCCACGCTCATGCCGCCGTTGGACCCCAGCACGTGCAGCGTGCCCGGCAGGCCCGGCGGAACCGTACTGCTGAGGCTGCCGATCTCCAGCGGCAGCAGGGTGACCTTGCTCGCCGAACCCGCCATGACGGCGTCCTCCTCGCACTCGGTGACGGCCGACCCTAGACACCGGCGCTCGGGAGGGGTCCCGCGACCGAACCGCCCGTGTCCACGTCGCAGGGGAACGTTCCGCAGCGTGGTGGGCCGGCCGTTCACCCAGTGGATGAGCTCGGACAGCGGTCCGTCGCCGGTGATCACGAACTCGCCCGTGACGGGCTTCGCCGAGGGCGAGGAGGAGACGGTCGGTGAGGACGAGGAAGGGGTCCCGGTGAGCCGGGTCCGCCCGATGGATGTCGGCGAGCGCCTCGGCCAGGGCGCCGGCCGGCAGCCGCAGCGCCTTCGGCGGGAGCCCGCCGTAGGTCTCGACAGCTCTCCGTAGCGACAGCCCCGGCAGGTACTCCATGGCCGGCCAGGGCACCTCGGCCTCCGGGGCGGCCGTCGGCAGCGTGGCGGTGAACGTGCCGGTCACCGTACGGGCGGCCGCCACCTCGCGGCGGAAGCGGGCGCGGTAGCGGGCATCCTGGCCGAAGTGCTCCCGCACCACCTCGACCGCGACCTCCCGGCCGCTCGGCGCGCGCCCGAGGTGGACGGTGCCCATCCCGCCGGTGCCGAGCCGGGCCGGCAGCCGGTACTCGCCCACCCGCTCCGGATCATCCGGCTGCAACGGTTGTCGCACGGTCGTACCTCTCCGCCGTCACCGTGATGAGAGCGGTCGCGCCCGGCCGCCGAGGGTGCGAGCGCAGGGATCCGCTTCCTCCTGGAACATGCTCCGGCCACCCGCTCAGCCCGACACCAGCCGCAGCACCGCGGCGTCGTCGGAGTCCCACCCCGCCAGTTGCAGGGACAGGGCGCCCGGTGCGGGCGAGGGCGGGGCCAGGGTGCTGTCGGCGTTGCCGCAGGTGATCAACGAGGTGGAGCCCGGGTAGAAGCGAACGATGGTGCCGCAGGTGCCCTTCATCGTGCCGGAGCCCCCGCCACCGCCGGCGAGGGTCACCTCGAAGTCGACGCTGTCCCCCGGCTTCACCTTGGTCACGGAGAACGTGCCCCCGTTCACGGCGATGTCGACCGGCCGGGACACGGCCACCTCGCAGGTGCCGTCCGCGCATGCCGCGTACCGCCTGCCGTCGGAGGCGGTCGGTGCGGGCGGGGGCGGAGTGGAGGCGGCGGGCGTGGTGGGAGTGGCGGGCGCTTTGCCGGTGGCCGTTGCGGCGGGCCGAGAAGCGGCGGATCCACCGTGCGCCGATGTCGCGGTGGACCCACCGCGCTCCGGCGTCGCGGAGCCGCACCCCGCCAGGAGCAGCCCGGCGACGAGCACGACCGCGGTCGGCCAGTGCCGTCGCGGAGGCAGGAGAGGGGCGGCGGGATCATTCATGGGGAGGGCTCCAGGGTCTGCGGATCGGGCGGCCGGACCGATGTCTATCGCCGGGCGCCCGGGACCCCTCCCGAGCGCCGAGCCGGACAACGCGGGCGCCGGGCCTGCGCTCGGCCCCCCCCTTACGTCGCGAGCAGGGTCCACGGATTCGGCCGGGCCAGTGCCAGCCGGGGCTTGCGCGCGGCCCAGTGCCGTACCGCCGTCTCCATGACCGCTCCCGGGTCGTGGACCGTCCGCGTCGGTTCGAAGGGGGAGGACATGCTGGTGTAGCTCTGGAACATGGCCAGCAGCTGGACCGCGTGATGCTGGAACGGCGACAGGTACTGGTCCGCGAGGGGCAGGAAGAAGCGGTTCCAGGTGGCGGGCGGGACGAACGGCGGCTGCTCGATGGGGGCGACGCCGTGGTGCGCGCGGAACTCGTTGAGGGTCCGGCAGGCGATGCCGATCATCGCGGAGAGGCGCAGACTGCCGCCGCCGCCCGCGATCACCTCGACTCGTGGAGTGTCCGGGGGAGCGGCGAGCACCGCCGAGGCGACGGCCTCCGCCACCTCGTCGACCGGGCTGATCTCCGCGTAGCCGTCCGGGGCGCCGACGACGACGGCGGCGAGGCCGGAGACCAGGGCGTGGATGATCGTGTACGGCCCGGAGAAACGGGCGATCCGCCCGTCGTCGCGCCGGCCCACGATCAGCGGTGGCCGCACGATCGTCAGCGGCCCGCAGTGCTCCTCGCGCACCACGGACTCGCAGGCGGCCTTCGACCACTCGTAGCCGTTGCGGTATCCCTCGAACTCCGCGCCCCGCAGATCCTCCGGGGCCCGCACTCCGCCCACGTACGCCGTCGAGACGTGGACGACATGGGTGTCCCGGTCGGCCAGCGCGAGCACCGCCCGCAGCGGGTCCACGTTGGCCGCCCGCGCCTCCGCCCTGCTCATCGTCCAGCGGGTGGAGGCGGCGGTGTGCACGATCACGTCCCAGTGCCCCGACAGTTCCTGGGGCGGCGGCTCGTTGCCGATGTTCCAGGTCGTCACCTCGGCGTCCGGCGCCCGCCTGGCCACCCCGGTGAGCGGTCCGGGACCGGAGGGATCCGCGCGCAGCCGGTCGACGACTTCGGTGCCCACCACACCGGTCGCGCCGGTGACAAGGGTTCGCATGGTGTTGGCCGTTCCGTGAGGAGAGGGTGTCCGGTGGTGGCGGGTCACGCCGGTGGGGTCAGGACCAGGCACGCGTTCTGCCCTCCGAAACCGAAGGAGTTGGACAGCACCGGCCCGCGCGCGATCGTGCGGCGGCTGCCGATCACCACGTCCACCAGGTCCGCCTCCGGGCTGCCGAGCGTGTTCGCGACCGCCGGGACCACACCCCGGTCGGCGCACAGCAGACCCAGCAACGCCTCCAACGCGCCTGATCCGCCGATGAGATGACCACTCACGCCCTTCACGGCGGTCAGCGGCGGTGACTGTCCCGCGAAGCACCGGTGGACCGCGGTCGCCTCCGCCCTGTCGTTGAGCACCGTCGACGTACCGTGCGCGCTGATGTGCCCGATGTCGCCCGGCGAGAGCCCGGCGTCCGCGACGGCCAGCCGCATGCACTCGGCCGCCGTCACCGCCTCGGGGTCCGGCGCGGCGATGTGAAAGGCGTCGCAGTTGGCCGCGTAGCCGGTGATCTCGCCGTAGATCCTGGCTCCCCTGGCGAGGGCCAAGTCCCGCCGCTCCAGGACGAGTACGGCGGCTCCCTCGCCCATCACGAAGCCGTCGCGGTCGGTGTCGAAGGGGCGGCTGGCCCGGTCCGGTTCGTCGCAACGCCGGGACAGGGCCCGCATCTTGGCGAAGGCGCCCACGATGGTGGTCGTGACGGGCGCGTCGACACCGCCCGCCACCGCCGCGTCCAACTCGCCGTACCGGATCCGGCGGGCGGCCTCACCGATCGCGGTGGTGCCGCTCGCGCAGGCGGTGGCGTAGGTGGCGCAGTTGCCGCGGAAGCCGTAGCGCATCGCCACCCGGCAGGCCGGCGAGTTCGCCATGGTCCTGGGGACGGTGTGCACCGGCATCGTCATCGGGTGCGCCCCGTAGTCGAACGTGGTGCCCTCCATCGTCCCCAGGCCACCCATCCCCGTACCGACCTGAACGCCCACCCGCGAGGACGGCAGGTCGACGAGGGCCAACTCGCCCGCGTCGGACACCGCGTCCACGGCCGCACAGAGCAACAGCTCGGCCGCCCGGTCGAGTTGCCGCCGCTCCCGCCGCGTGATGTACGGCTCGACCTCGAACTCCGGTACCAGACACGCCATTTCGACGGCGAGGTCGCGCTCCGCCTCCACCAGGTGCTTCGCTACGACAGCTGTCGACTCGGCGGCGAGCAGCCGCGCGTACGCCGCCTCGACGTCGTTGCCCGCGGGCGACTTGACCCCGAGGCCGGTGACGACGACCCGGACCCGCCCGGAAGGAGAAGCGCCCTTCATGCGGCCCTCCCCATGCGCCGCGCCAGCAGGTCGACGGCGTCGCCGACGGTCCTGGCCTCCAGGAGATCGGAGACCGGGATCTTGACCCGTAAGGCGTTCTCCAGGCGGCTGCCGACATCCATCAACTCCAGGCTGTCGATGCCGAAGTCGTTGCCGAGGTCGGTCGCCTCGTCGATGTCGCCCACCTCGGTACCGAGGACGTCCGACACGGCGGTCCTGACGGTGAGGGACAACTCCGCCCGGCTGAGGGCCGGTTCGGTGGCGGTCTCCGTGCCGCCCGGGTCCAGCGGTGTGCTCAGGTCCATGGGTGTCTCTTTCCTGTGCGGTGTGCGGGTGGCGGTACGGCCGGTCACTCGGCGCGCCGCCCCGCCACGCCGATCGCCGTGTCGAGGATGTCGGCCGCCTC
>Ga0307517_10010938_pt1 | contig 12632 bp, 6 predicted proteins | sample 23_EM_MG_FD_194515 | JGI IMG/M metagenome (GOLD analysis project Ga0307517, IMG submission 194515) | Populus trichocarpa ectomycorrhiza microbial communities from riparian zone in the Pacific Northwest, United States - 23_EM | ecosystem: Host-associated > Plants > Roots > Unclassified | place...
TACTGATGCCGCGTTTACGTTCTCTAATTTATGTGGTCATAGCTTAGAACCATGAGCACTTTTACTTTTAAAGATAATTAAGATCAGGAGTACCAAAGATTTCAAATTTAGTTCTGAAATTCTCCATAAGTAAAATCAGTCCTTGAGCTCATGTAAACTTACAGGGCATCTGGAAATGTGGTTATATAAGTTTCTTAAAGTATTTTTTATTTAAAAAAAATTAAAATAAAAATATTTTTAACATCAGAATATTAAAACTATTTAAAAACATTAAAAATATTAATTTAAAATAAAAAAAATTAAAACTGATTCTGAAATAGTAACTTCGATCTTGATATAACCATGATCTTGGAAGACTATGCATATTGTGGAATCTTTGATTTTTTAAGAAATAATAATTAAAAAAAAAAAGTAAAAAAGTGGACGAGGAAAACCGTTATAAATTGTATATTAAGATGTTAATAATATTAAAAACATCTTTCTAAGCATGGAGAAACTCAGCATCAAGAGAGCACAATTACTAGTTATTTATAAAAGTAAAAATGAAAGAAGGAAAGAGTAGTCAAGAAAATGGCACAATACTGTCGGACAACATCTCATTTATAAAGGCTACAGAAGAAATTCTAAGAGCGAAAGAAAGAACACTTCTCACTTGCTTTTCTGTCCTATTGAAATGCATGGTTGTCTAAACTCTAATGTCTAATGTTGTGGACTTGACTATTTTCTCTAAAATACACACACACACACACACCAAGAACATACAGCGAGTGAGAAATTCACTCTATCAGTAAAGATAGTTTATTGTGGATGGTAAAAGTGAATTGATGTTTTTGTTCTTCTACAAATCAATTAAGAAAACTAAGTTTTGGGTAAAATGTTTTTTTTTTATCCCTTTGTCATTTTTTGTCTTGAATGAGGGTGCAAAAGTCTTTTTTCTTTTTTAGAGCTGTAAAATACCTTCATTGCCCTTAAGAGAAAAAAAAATTCTGATAGTTGGCTTCTAGGGACTTTTTTGAAATTTCATATTTTATTGCATAGTAAATTTACAAAATTTCCCTCGGTATCAAAATTTATAAAGTTTTTTTAGGAGGTATTTTTATATTTTCATCTAGATTTTTTGTTATAATTAGATGGGTAGAGATGCATTGATCTTTATAATAATTAAAAAACATTAAAATTCAGAACACATTAGATTTACTAAATTAACTCGCTTTCAGGATTAATTTAGATTTTTTAGGGGGTATTTTCATATTTTTATATGGTTTTTTTTTCATTGTAATAGAATGAGTAGAGGGGTAAATTGATCTTTATAATAATTAAAAAATTATTAAAAATCCAAACATGTCAAACAAGCAGGTGGAGGGTTCCATAGAGTTTGGACAGTGCATGAAGCATTATCCGGTGGTCAAAGATTTTTTTTTCGTGTTAGTTGATTGCCTATGACGTCATCTTCCTCAATAAACGGTGCATGTTGGGCTATAATGGATGGATTGTTGTTGGAGTTGATTATATTATATTGTAGAGAAGACTATTATATTGGTGGTAACAATAGCTAATAAAAGTATGAAAAGATACAATACCTTTTGTCCCAAGTTAAAATAGTTTATACAAGGGTATGAATTTCATGCTGATTTAAGATTGTTGAAATTAAAAAGGTGTGACATGATTTTGGGAGTAGATTAGTTGAAATATATTCTTTTATTTTGTTTGATTTTATTAAAATGAAGTTGATTGAACTAGAATGAATGGTAAAAAAAAGCTAAATTATAGATGAATACTACAACCAAACCATATAAGGGTTTGAATGAAGCAATATATGGATTTGTGGGATAATTTTTGTTTATGAAAATGATAGAAAAATCAAGATAGGATGTGAAAGATTTAGAGGTAAAGATTTTGATAGATGAATATCAATAAGCACCTACCTCTAACAATAAAGTTGGATTATAAGATACCACCTATTCCAAGAGCCAAGTCAATTAATATTAGGCCATACATGAGTTCATACGAGTATAAGAAAGAGATAGAGAAACTAGTGAGGAAAATTTTATAGAATGGAATCATTCAGTATAGTTGTAGTCCATTTATATCTATTATACTCTTGGTTTAACAAAAAAATAATACTTGAATATTTTATATGGATTATAAAAAGTTGAATATTCTAACTATTAAGAATAAGTTCTTTATTAGACTATTCGTCTAATAGATGAGCCGATGAATGAATTACATGAATCTAAATTCTTTTCAAAACTAGACTTAACATCAGAGTATCATCAAGTGAGAATGTGTTTAAAAGATGTGGAGAAAACAACATTCAAAACTCATCATAGGCACTATAAATTCAAAATGATGTCTTTTAGCTTAATTAATGCACCAGCCAATTTTCAAGCATTAATGAACAACATATTAGAGCCTTGTTTGAAAAGATTTATGGTGGTATTCTTTGATGGCATATTGATATACAATTCCATATTGGAATTACATATCAGTCATCTTAGAAATATTTTGGAGATTTTGAGGGATAACTAGTCATTTGTAAAACAATCTAAGTATTTTTTTTATGAGCAAAATGTATATTATTTGAGGCATATTAGCTCTTTAATAGGAATGACAACTGATCTAAAAAAGAATAAAGTTGTAAAGTACTTGTATACTCCATATTCTATGAAGGAATTAAAGGGCTTCTTGGGTTTGACAGGTGCTATTACAGGAAGTTCATTAAGGGTTTTGATATTATTAGCAAACCACTCACTAAATTGCTAAAAGAAAAATAACTTCAGTTTGAATAAAAAAGCCTAAACAACCTTTGATCAACTGAAAAAGACTTTGTGCAAGGTACTAATGTTGAAACTATCAAATTTCAACAATATTTAATTTTATGTTAAAAATCGATATTTATGCTACTGGGTTGGGAGCAATTTTGAGCTAGAAAGGAAAGGACTTTAACTTTCTTTAGTAAAGTAATAAGTCCATAACATTTAAGGCTATCAATATATGAAAACAAGTATGAAAATATTAATGGTAGGGAAAATATGAAGATATAATTTGGAACATGATGAGTTCATCATTAAGAATGGTCATGAGAGCTTGAAATATATTTTAGAACAAAAGATTTATATTGTAAAATAAAGGTATAACTAAATTGTTGGAATTGAGGTATATAATTCAATAAAAATAAATAAAGGGAAAATATAATAGCCAATGCATTATCTAGAAAAATTGATAAGGAAAAAGATTTATTAGAAAATAAAGATCCAATTAAAAAAGACCAAGAAAGATCAGAAGCTATAACGTCACTAATCCCAACATAGCATGAGAAGATCATCAATACTTATAAAGATGACCTTAATTTATAGGAAATTATAATTGGGAAGTTGATCAACGCTAATAATTGGATATAATAAACTTTTGCAGAAGGAATTCGAGGTATAGAAATAATATTGTAATTGGCAAGGTTAGAGATTTAAGAAACATATTGATGGGTGGAGGACATGTAGAAATTCAGACTTCCTATAAAATACTAAAATTAATATTATATTGGCTGATAAAAAAACAACAAATTTATGGTAGAATATGATATTTTATTACATTGACACATCCATTCATAGCTCAAAAAATATTTTAAGTAGTGTTCTTGGATTATTTTTACAAGTTTTATAAATCACCAACTATATAATATATTCACAAGCTTGTTTTGGAGGAAGTCGTTTAAGATGTTAAATGTCATGTTGTTGATGAGTTTAGCTTATTATTCATAAAATAATTAAAAAAATTGAGAGGGTCAGTCAATGTTTGAAGATCTATTCAGAATATATAACAACGCACAATCCAAAGAGATGACATATATGACTCCATTCTAGGCTATGTATAAATATCCTCCACCCAACAGAGAACTAGTGACGAGACTATTATCATGGCTGCATGCAGTAGAATACATGATCCAGTTGAGGGCTAATATGGACAAATTTCTTCATAAATAGTTGGAAGGGGCTAGGCATAAAATGAAGTAAATTATGAATAGGAGAAGAACTGAAAAATAATGAGTGAATAGTTGGAAGAAATGATCCAGTTGAGGGCTAGAATGAACTAGTTTCTTCAAAGTGGCTAGGCATAAAATGAATCAAATCACAAATAGAAAGGGAGCTAATGGTCGGTGATTTGGTCTCCCTCAAATTACAACTATATAAAAAAACCAGTGTGGCTTCAAGAAAGAGATTCAAATTGAATATCAGGTTTATTTATGGTCCTTATAAAGTTATCCAAAGAACTAAAATCGTGGCCTACAAAGTATAGCTACCAGAAGGAATTACCATACATCCAGTCTTTCATGTATATCCTTTCTCAAGAGGAAAGTAAGAGATAAAGCAGTAGGTCTTCCAGCTTTCCAATGGTAGATGGATATATAAGAGTTAGTCCAGTGGTTGTTCTTGATAGAAAGATGATAAAATAGGGAAATCGAGTTATAACAATGGGACTTATACAATGGTCTAACTTGTTTAAGCAAGGTGCAAAATGTAAGGACTTGAGAAAATTAACAACTAATTTCTTTTCATTTGTACTGATTCTTGAGGACAAGAAACTTATATAGGAGGGGTATGGTCAGGAGCCAAGGCCTAAAGTGCATGATCAAGCTAGCATGGACAATTGAATGTACAAGAGTAAGAATTGTCTGGTCTCACTACATTGCCCCAAAAGCACTTTTTTTTGTTCTTTGTGCTTCTGTTTCCTGGTGCTGCTGGTGGCTGTTCTGTTGTTGTCCAGCCGCTGGTGCTGCAGTCACCTGTTGTTCAAGCTAGCATCCGTCAATCGCTCTTGTTAGTGCATGATCAAGGTTTTCTTCAACTCAATTGGTACTGGTTTGGTTGCATGGACAATTGAATGTACATAGGTTATGTTAAGGCTTCACCTTAACAAAGCTAAAGAACTTAAGAACTGAAGAGAGAATTAGACGAAGAAAAGAAATTGTGGGAGAAGTAGAAGAAAGAGAGGGGAGAGAGAACTAATAAATTACTCTGCTAAAAGATTGCTTCTTATTGCCTGTCCTTCGAGTTATACATTTATAGCTTATATACATGGACTTACTGACAACAACTAGTTCCTCTCCAACTGGACGAACTAACAATAACAGTCTATCAACTAACTATAACTACTGAAATTGCCTAACTTCCATGTGCCATAATCCATCTGTAACTTCTCCCCGCCTCTTCTTCTTTGTGTTAATCACATGTAAATATCATCCCATGATCCAAAGCCATAATGACCGCAGGTTCGTAACAGGTCAATATCCTGGCAAAGGTAGATCTTTGCAGTGGACAATTCAAAGTACCGATTTCAGAATTTGAAGGCGTCTTTTGCGATAACGAAGAATTGGTGTGAATGTCCAAAGGTTTTGTACCCCGTGATACAATTTCTGGCATAGGCCTGCGGCAGGAGTTATGTGATTGAGGTCGTTGCTGGCCGGAAATTGGGTGGTCTCAAGAATACAAGACTTGAAAATAAACAACAAGAAATTAGAGAGAAGCACCATTAAGAACAAGAAATAAAGATGCAAATGCACACTACATCTTGTTATTTTTGTTTATTTCTTGCTTCAAGGACTTTTATATTATTACAATAACATAGTTACCTGGTTACATTTGAAAATTTGAAATAGGAAATAATTGGTTTTTAATATCAATTCCTATTTTACAAGGAAAAGGAAAACTCAACTCATGACATGGATAATTACAAGGGAACTATGTAGTAGTACATGGAAGGTCAACTGAACTGCCTGCCCTGATCTCAGCAGAGTGGCTGGGCCACAGCGACAGACACTCACCACTGGTATTTGGCAGCAACGAGTACTTCCTCGTATTTCTCAGCTGCATGATCCCAGCTGAGATCTTGAGTCATCCCTCGTCTTTGGAGTCCCTCCCAACTTTTCTTGTACTCTCGGTAAGTAAATAAGCAGTTCCCTAGTGCATGTATCAATTTATTTGCTTCAGCACCATCAAATGTCCACCCAAGCCCGGATTCATTGAACGGATCAAAAGGTTGCACGGTATCCCTTAGTCCCCCAACAGCATGGACGACTGGAATTGTTCCGTACATCATAGCATATAGTTGGTTCAGCCCACAAGGCTCAAATCGTGATGGCATGAGCAAAACATCTGAACCAGCAGTTATCCTGTGAGCCATCTTTACAGAAAAACCAACCCATCCCCTGATTTTGTCATGGTGTTGATTTTCAAACTGCCTAAGCATCTGTTCCAGGTCTTGTCTGCCAGTGCCCAACATGACTAGTTGCACGTCCTGGCCCAACATCCACGGAACTGCCTCAGCTATGAGATCAACTCCTTTCTGTTGATCCAGCCTTCCAATGAAACCAATCATAGGGACATCCGGACGAACAGGCAAACCAAGCTCCTTCTGTAAGGCTGCCTTGCATTGAGGCTTGCCAGTGTGCAGTGTTTCCAGGGAGTAGTTGGTGTAACCATCTGAGGTCAGGTGAACATCAAACAGTGGGTTCCATTCTTTTGTATCAATGCCATTCACAATGCCACTAAATTTCCAATCATTTTCCTTTATGATGTTGTGCAGACCCCAACCACCTTCAGAAGTTTTAAGCTCCCAGGAATATCCATGACTGACAGTAACCACACGGTCCGCTGCCTTCAGACCAGCTGCAAAGATATTGAAGTGTTCACCACCAACAGGATCATGCAATTTGAAAAGGTCAATGTAGTGCTCTGGCAGATCCACATGGAAGAAATCATCCACTGGTCCACGACCCTAGAAGCCACAGAGTTTCCCAAGTCATAAAATGATCAAAGTTTTAATCTGTCTACAAAGACATCTGTGTAATATATCAATAATGATCCAAGTTCAACATTATTGATGTTGTTTCTGACTTTATTAGATATGCTTGAGACAGACAAGCAGAACTTGGAAACAATAACTACAGAAGATAACGTTTGATGCATCTTTCCATCTTTCAAGGTAATTCTAAATATGTCTTCCGCAGCATTCCATGCTTTGAAGATAAATTATTCAAGTTGGGGCACTGGCCAGTCACACATGGTTGGCTTAGTAGGACAGTAAATTTCATGTTATCAAGTTAGCTCTGAAAATATTTTCAGCTAGACAAAATCAGGGTAGTTTGAATGTAGCATATGTAGAAATTGGTGCTCTCTAGGAAAATAAAATTAACCTCATCAAGCAGAGAACAAACCTGGTGTGCTATATTATGAATTACAAGTATGGATCTTGTAAATTTCATTAAACCATTGTCCCGATAATATGCCTTCAGATACACTGGCAACAAAGCAGTATGCCAATCATTTGCAATGAAAACTAAATTTCCATCTCCATAGCAGATACCTCCACATGGAACATGCCAAGGAACCTGGAAATCATCAATTCTTCATTAATTTACATAGATAAGATGAAAAATTGGTTTTAAAAATTCAAACATAAAAACTATATAAAGAAGCCACCTTGACTGTTAAACTGCAAACTCACAAGTTATTTATACTTTGAGATGATGCTAGTCAATTTGCTTTTTGTCATGCATACAACAATCCAATATTTCTTGCTTCTTAATATTACTTCAACTATATAAATAAGGAACCTAGCTTTTAAGACACAGGAAGTTTAGATTTTAGAACATTGCAATGGTTCTAATGGTACCAATAAAGTGCCCATGGCTGATTTTAAAATATGTCGGTGGGATAAACCACAATATGAATCCTCCAAAAAATATTAGAAAACTTAAACATAAGAATACATAATTCAAAATATTCATCGAAACAAATTGTTTCTGACAATTGTTTGAATTCATGCGTGTCCAAAGTCCAAAGGAAAAATATTACAGAATTGCAGCCTATAGAAAACAGTAAAGATACTGGTCTACACCAATCTTAAATATAAATTAGTGACATGATTTAATCAACATTAACTGATAATATCTTAGGATTGATATATCTAACAAAAGCAGATTTTGCAGGGAATGCCTGTAGTAAAAACATACCTCAACAGCTGCTTTGCAAAATAACGCCATGCGCTTTAAAATGTCCTGCGCCATGAAAATCAAGACATGTAAGACTCCATGTATAGCAAAGACTAGAAAATCAAAGCAAAGGATAATTCTGAAATCTTTCACATGTTTAAAACTGATCTGTCATATTCATTTGAGATGCTCAAAGCAGGGATATAAGAGTCCCATTTGTTGTCCCTGTAGAAGGTTAAAAAAAGTATATTCAACATATAATGAGATGAACTCCTGTATGGAGTTCATGCTCTGTCTAATCTGTCATGGCATATCATCATTTCTTTTCTCTAGATCACAGCATAGGTTATCTAGTACAAAAATACACTTTTTAATGACCAAATAAAATTAGGTTATCTAGAACAAAAATTACACTTTTTAATGATCATATAAAATTACAATTGAGAACAAGCTATCTTACCAATCGGCTTCCTCCATATATATTACCCTCTATATGGCAAAATACATGAGAATCAATGAAAACAAAATCCACACCATCAATGTAGGTTTGGAAGAATGTTACTTCTATGTCCTGAAAAGAGAAATTACCTTGTTATTGCATTTGTCAGTATCTATATCATTAAACAATATGATGGGAGGTCAATTATGAATAAATGCTGCAGCTGTTGCACACCTGACCATCCACCTTATATCTTTTTCGAACTCCAATATCGTGAGGTTCCGCATAGTTGCCATACCGAGGAGCCACAACCTAAAAGAAAGAACAAATAGAGGAATGAAAAATGAAAAATGCAAAACATAAAATCAATCTTTACTTATTAAACAAACATCACGCTCCAGGATTCCTTTTCTGAAAATCATGGATCCTTGATAGCATTAACGATGTAAATCAAACTGTCAAGTACATCTAAAGAGTGTACTAATTGAATCCAAGCATGTAAAGGTTCTCAAACTTTGGATTGTTTACTTTGTTGATAGAATATTGAGAAATATTTAGGAACTAAATTATTACTCAACGCAGAACTTCTAGTAAAATCAATTCTCTTTCATTTATTCGAGTAGGCATTAGTCTATTGTTCATTTGATTACAGAAAGAAGAGTTATGGTACCATAACCCTGTGTCCACGCCGAGCCAAAGCCTTTGGTAAAGACCCAGCAACATCTCCAAGCCCACCTGAAAGACCCTATTCGTATCAGGCTAGAGTGAATATAGTAAAGGGCACAATTACATGCACTCACGCACACACAGCAGAAATGATTTTCCATCTCAAGCTACTTATGGTCGAGATAAAAGACCTGTTTTAGACCATGGAGCACATTCTGCAGCCACCATAATAACATTCATGACATTGGCACCAGCCAATGGAGGGGGTAAAATGTCTTCAGTTGCAGGATCATTTTCGATGTTATTAATCTCTGGCAATATAGGTTCATTGACATTTTCTTGTTTTTCATTAGTAGTTGATATTTCTGAGGTATTTGAAAGAAAAGAAGGCAGCTTGTCTGACCAAACTTTCTCTGAACCAGTGACTCTCAACTGTTTGGAAGAATCCTCATGAGAAGAAGCCTTTTTAGGAGGTAGTTGCTGCTCAAGTTCCCTTTTATCGTCATCATAACCTTTACTAATATCTAAAGATGAAGTTTCTGGTACCTCATCTGCAGTTGAGTGGATGTAGTTTTTCCAAAGAATGCTGCCATTCTGTTTTTCATGAACACCCTGACCACTACTTGAAGTATGGTCCTGATTTGGAGAAGACTCCTCGCTCTGCTCAGAAGGAACTTCATCTACTTCTGAGTCAATGATACTACTTTTTATAGAAGAAACCATTTTTCTTCTCTCAGCAATCTGCAAATGACATGATCCGTCAACAAAAGCATTCAAATTTGACTACTCATTGAAAGGGAACCAATCGGACAGGTGATATTGATTTTGGAAGATACAACTAAATTAACAAATAATATCATGAACTGCATTAGATAAAACTAAGTTCTTTCAGATTTCCAATAGTGGGTCTATGAAATTTGAAATAACATACATATACCAATAGCATACCAAGTCACTATGCTCATGGGGACTAATGGGAGTCACAGAAACAATCGACCCATAGATCATTAGGCTGTGAGAGACCTACACTAGAGACCAAAAACATTACAACCAACCAAGAAGCAGTGTTACTCTCGTCCACAGAAAGAGAACCACCACAACAAGGTATTAAAAAGCCTGACAGTCTCTAAAATGAATCAAGGAAAAGAAAACAGAATATCTCTCACTCAACCTATTTATTTGTCACTAAAATTTATCAAATCCTAGACATTAAAGAGGTACGTTCATCACAAGTTCAATGCAGCTGAGGGAGAAATCATCTAACCACCTAATGCAGCGGTACAGTTTCTCAATGTATATACTGAGAATCGATACCTGGTAGCCCATGAAAGCAAATAATGCGCTTTGCTATGGTATTAAGGTTTTTCACTTGAACACCAACCGTTTATTCAGTTTTATTTGGATGTGTTTCAGTTCTCTAATGATAAGTAAGCTTTCTTCAAAACATAATTCAAAAGGCACCCTTTAAAAAGGGGCTATTAAATATTTTAATAGTCCGGCAAAAGCATTTCATCACTTTCCGCTTGCAATGAGGAAAATTGAAACAAGGGACTCCTAATATTCTTTTACGGGAGATGCTTAATGATATATTCAATCTGTAATGCTCCTCAAAAGTTCATCTTGGACAACCAAAAAGGGAAAAAATACAAGCCACGGCCTTTAGCACCTAAATTCAGAGTCTACAACAGCAATTACATTGTAATTTGCACTAGAAAATATGAATTTCTAACATTACAAGCATTTAAACAAGAAAAACACAATAGATCACCTGCTGAAGTAGGTCTCTTTGCATAGCAAGAACCTTCTTGCTCTTTTCAATGCTGGCTTGCAGTGCATCTTCTGATTCATCACCACTCGCACCTTCCTCAACTGTAGCTCTCACAGGCTTAGATTTCGGAGAAAACCCATAATTAAAAACAGCTAAATTATGAGACTTTTTTGTTCTGCACGTGAAAAAAGAAAACTTGTCTCGATTTTTGTTTTTGCGAGAGAGAAGAACAGGACTTTCTGCTTTGGTTGTTTCAATAATAAAAGGCAGTGATCCTATAGAAGACATTGTATTTATTTGATAAATTGGCGCAAACAGAACTAACAACAAGACTTCACTGGCTCAGGAAGCTGGGACCGTTTCAGTGAAAACTGGGAGTGACCAGGTTGAGGAGATGAAGAGAAACAGGCGCAATTGAGGGGCTTGGGATTCTGGGAGAATTGAGTTAAATATGATACAGATTCTAGAGGGTAGACAGCAGAGAGGTAACAACAAAGAAACAGGAAAAGCTTTCTCTAGAGGTCGCTGAGATGGGAACCACCGAAGGGGAAATCATTGAAATACGATTTTGAGGTTCAAATTGACATTCGGATTTAGCCACATATGCTACTGCTCTACAGTTTTTCAGGGACAGATCAAGTGTGGGCCTGGGCTACTTTAAAAGGTGGCCTCAAGAAAATGCGTAGAGAATTGAAAAAATATGAATTAATAAGTTTCCATGAATTTAAAACGTGAGATTCTCCAAATACGATTCATGAATAGTTTCCAGTTGATGACACCGATAGTTCATAATTTAGGAGGTGAATTTCATAAGGTGAAAGTCTTGAAAGGGCACATGCTTTTGCATTTGAAAAGTTTTTTTTTTTGTAATTGATTTCCTATGGCGTAAATTAATAAAAAGATAAAAGTTGTAGTACAAAATAGTTGATCGTCCGTGCTTTCACAGGAAATTTTTTGCAATATAAAAAATTAAATCATAAATAAATTGTGTTTATCCTAGTTAATTTTTTAAACTCATGATTAAAATTATAATTAAATTTTTTTTATAAAAAAACAAAAACCCATATGCAATCAACTTAATACAAATAATTAATTCAATTCAATTAAAATCCAACATTAAAAAATAAAAAAGAGCTTAAACTAAAAAATTATAAAACTAGTAAAAAAAAAAAAACTAAAATACATGAGTCAAAGACATCTAGAACCGTGTTTCATCACATAAAAGCAAATATTGTATTTTTCAATCTCAAAATCATGACCTCAATATTGTAAGCACACGCTAACCATGCCATTGAGCTAAAACATGAAATTATTAATCAAATGATTAAAAAAATATAGCAACATGTGTCATTGATTATATCAATAATTAAGCTAACCCATAGTTGTATTTGTAGTTATAATATAATGAAATGGGTTGCCAAAAAGGTGTTCTTGACTTAAACATGTTTTTCATCAGTAATCTTTGACCTTTACAAGCTCTAGATAAAGGGGAAAAAAAAACATATCTTTACAAAAGGGGTTGAGATTAGTTGGGTTACTCGAATTAACAAGGGGAAAAAACAGCTTTTTTAAGCCAAAGAAAAGGTGAGAAAGGATGATTCACTTGAGGACTGCACATTACTGCTCTGAAAAAGAACAACTTCGCTGTACTAACCCAATTGGAATGTCTTAAACTATCAGAAGAGTTGAGGGATTTCATCAAATTATTCCTTATTCATGATGTGACACATACTATTGGCCCAATCATATGAATTGCTCATCAAGATCATACA